>Ga0129317_1000284_pt1 | contig 59317 bp, 61 predicted proteins | sample Cm1ome_FD_94430 | JGI IMG/M metagenome (GOLD analysis project Ga0129317, IMG submission 94430) | Eastern black-and-white colobus group fecal microbial communities from Wisconsin, USA - Cm1105 metagenome | ecosystem: Host-associated > Mammals > Digestive system > Large intestine > Fecal | place... | reverse complement strand
TACGAAGCACTACACTGTGGTAATTGAACCCAAATCTGGCCGCTGATTAGGTGGCCGCTGAGTCTGGGCCGGGTGGCCGCTGGGACAGGGCACCAGCGGCCGCTGGCTTGGGCAGAATGCAACACTGGCAGACCTGTTGATGAAAACGCCAAAGAAACCATAACGCCCCGTTTTCCCCCTTTGCATACTGGCAGTGGCAGCAAACTGATATAAAAATCCCCCGCCCATTTCCGTCAGCTGCGGAGAAGGGCGGGGGATTTTTCTTATTTCACCGGAGCGGGTCCGAGTCCATCGCTCCGCCTTTGCCGGGGATTACCGCTCCTCCCGGAAGTAGTTCAGTCCCAGGCTGGCCGGGAGACCGGACCCCTCCCGTTTCCGCACCGAGGTGGCCACCAGAACAATGGCCGTGATGAGGAAGGGCAGCGCCTGGTACAGCTGGGTGGGCACCGAGGCAAGCCAGCCCAAAGGCTCCGGGAACGCGGCGGCCAGGCTGGAGCCGGACACCCGCAGGGTATTGAAAAATCCAAAAATGAAGGTCCCCAGAATGGCCAGGGCGGGGTTCCAATTGGCAAAAATCACCAGGGCCACCGCAATCCAGCCGTAGCCGTTGATCCAGCAGCTGCTGGAGAAGGAACCTGACATGTTCAGCCCCATATAGTATCCGCCGATGCCCATGATGCCGCAGCCCAGCATAATATGAAGATACTTGTATCGTTTGACGTTAATGCCCACAGAGTCGGCGGCCCCGGGGTTTTCTCCCACCGCCCGCAGGCACAGGCCGGGGCGGGTACGGTTCAGATACCACCACATGCACAGGGCAATTATGACGCCCAGATAGACCAGCAAATTGTGAGAAAACAGCCCCTTTCCCAACAGGGGGATTTGAGACAGTCCGGGAATGCCCAGGTCGGCGAAGCCATTTTTAATATTGGGATAGTCGTTCATGGCGGGCCAGCTCACGGCCTTCAGCCCGTTGCCCACGAAGAAGTAAACACCCAGGCCAAAGGTGGTCAGCGTCAAACCGGTGATGTTCTGATTGGCCTGGAGGGAGACTGTGAGGGCGGCAAAAAGCAGGCCGCACAGCGCTCCGGCCGCGAAAGCCGTCAGAATCCCTACGGCCAGACTGTTGGTGTAGCACCCGATGATGTAACCGAAGATGGCGCCCACGGCCATGATCCCCTCCACACCCAGGTTCAGGCTGCCTGACTTTTCCACCACAATCTCTCCCACAGTACCGTAGAGCAGAGGGATATTATAGACCACGATGTTGTGGACAAAGGACGTGACAACCCCCAGCTTATCCATTTCCATTGTCTTTTCCCCCTTTCTGTACGGGCACGATCCGGAAGCGGGTATAAAAGTCGGCGGAGAGCACCAGGAAAAGAATTGCGCCCTGAAGCATATTGGCAAAGCTGGAATCCACCCGGGAGAAGGTTGCGGCGGCCACAGTGGACCCGTAGCGCAGCATGCCGATCAGGGCGGATACCAGGAAAATAACGGCGGTGTTCATCTGAGACAGCCAAGCCACGATAATCCCCGTCCAGCCCACGTCGTCGGTGATGGCAGTGGACAGAATTCCGGCGGTCCCCACTTTAAAGGCGGCGGCCAAACCGATGAGACAGGCGGACAGGAACACCGTGCGCAGCACAATGGTGTTCACCTTCATCCCGGCATAGTGGGCGGTACCGGCACTGTCCCCCACCACGGCGATTTCATAGCCCTGTTTGGTGTAGCGCAGATAGACGAACACCAACGCGCCGATGAGAAAGGTCAAAATGACGCAGACATTCAATCCGAACCTGCCCATAGGAATTTTGGGAAAGGACACCGTCTTGGCAAAGCTGACAAAAATGGGCCGCACCGAAGCGGGGTCCAGATAAAAGTTCCATGGGGCCTTTGTCTCCCCCAAAAAGGCGAGAAAATAGAGGGCCACATAGTTGAGCATCAGGGTCATCAATGTCTCGTTGGTGCCAAACTTCACCTTGAGCACGGCAACCAGGGCCCCATACAGACCCGCGGCCGCCATGCCGGCCAGGCACATGAGGATCAGTGTGACCGTCTGGGGCAGGACGGGCCCCGCCTGAAAGGCCACCGTGGCGGCGGCGATGGCCCCCATGATAAACTGCCCCTCTCCCCCAATGTTCCAAAAGCGCATCTTAAAGGCCAGGGACAAGGCCACAGAGGTGAGGGCCAGGGGAACAAACACCTTCAAATAGTTCTCAAAGGTTTTATAAGCTATCTTGTTGCCCACCATGCCCATGGTAAACATTCTGCCGTAATAGGCCAGGGGATCCACGCCTAAGGCCAGCAGTACCAGTCCTCCCAGCACCAGCGCCGCTGCCACCGCCGCCAGGTAAAGGCACAGCTTTTTCCACAGGGGGCAGTTGTCCCGCTTTACCACATGGAATCGCATGTCACTCCTCCTCCCCTTCTTCGGACCCATGAAGCTCTTTCAGCTCCTCCGGGGAAATGTTGGTGTCCCGGGCATAGCCCGCCGGCTTGTCCTCATACTTATTGCTCAGATTCAGGGCGCCGGTCATCATCAGGCCCAGCTCCTCCTTGGTGGTCTTATGGGCATGGACCACGCCCATCACCTTTCCATGGCACAGAACCATAATCTTGTCGCACAGGTCCATCATAACATCCAGATCCTCTCCCACAAAGAGGATGCCCACACCGTCCTTCTTCTGCTGATTCAGGATGTTATATATGGCATGGGAGGAGTTGATGTCCAGCCCCCGCACCGGGTAGGCTGTCACAATGACGTTGGGGCCCGCTTTGATCTCCCGGCCCAGCAGCACCTTCTGCACGTTTCCGCCGGACAGACGGCGGACCGGCGTCTCGGTGGAGGGTGTGACCACCTCCAGATCCTGAATCACATGTTCGGCGTCGGCCCGTCCCAATTTCCGGTCCACAAAGATGCCCTTGGCCTCCCCGTAATTTTTCAAAATCATATTGTCCGTAATGGACAGAGAGGGGGCCAGCCCCATACCCAGCCGGTCCTCGGGAATAAAGGACATGGAGATGCCCTTTTCCAGAATAGCCTTGGGGGCCAGTCCCACAATATTGTCCCCCTTGTGAATCATCAAGCCGGATTGAATGGGCCTCAGACCGGCGATGGCCTCACACAGCTCCTTCTGTCCGCAGCCGGCAATACCGGCCACCCCCAAAATCTCGCCGCCCCGGATATAGAAGTTTACATGGTCAATGGCCACGGCTCCCTCGTCATTTTTGATGGTCAGATCCCGGATCTCCAACAGCGGCCGGGTCCTTTCCACCACGGGCCGGTCGATATTCAGGTCCACCTTTCGCCCCACCATCCACTCGGTGAGGGCCTGTTCATTGGTTTCAGCGGTGTTGACGGTGGTAATATACTCCCCCTTTCGGAGAATGGCCACCCGGTCGGACAGCTCCATGACCTCGTTGAGCTTATGGGTAATGATGATGATGGAGTGCCCCTCCGCCCGCATTCTGCGCAGTACATCAAAGAGCTTTTGAATCTCCTGGACGGTAAGAACGGCGGTGGGCTCATCCAAAATAATAACCTTGGCTCCATAGTACAGCACCTTGACAATCTCCAGCGTCTGCTTTTCCGACACCGCCATATTCTGAACCTTTTTCCGGGGATCCAGGTCAAAGCCAAACCGCTGGGTTATCTCACGAATTTCATCATACCGGCTCCGCCCCAAGGTGATGCCGGCCTTTTCCCTGCCAATCCAAATGTTGTCGGCCGCGGAGAACACATCCACCAGTTTGAAGTGCTGATGGACCATGCCGATCCCTAATTTTTTTGCGTCGGCAGGCGAATCAATGGACACGGGCACTCCGTTCACCAAAATTTCTCCCCTGTCCGGCTTGTAAATCCCCGAGAGCATGTTCATCAGCGTGGTCTTGCCCGAGCCGTTCTCCCCCAGCAGTGCCAGAATTTCACCCTGGCGCAGGGTCAGATTGACATCCTCATTGGCAGTCACGCTGCCAAAGGTTTTGGTGATGCCCCGCATCTCAATGGCATATGGCTGTTCCGCCATTACAATTCCTCCCTTCTCTCTCTGAACCAAGAGACATGCGGTAACGGACAGGCCCCCCTGTCCGCTGCCGCACAGTCCCCAGGCTTTAAAAGGAACACCGGGCCGGCCGGTTTCCCGGCCGGCCCGGTGTTCGGGTCTGATGGGCGGAGGAAGCTTATGCCTCCTTCACACCCTCCACAAAATAGTTCATCGTACCGGTGATCACGCTGTCCTCAACAGAGGGACCACCAGCGGGGACGATCTCGGGATTGGCCATCTCCACCATGTCTCCATCCTTCATCTCAAACCCATTGGTCATCAACGGCGCGTCGCTCTTTTCCACGGAAATGGTGCCGTCGGCATTGACAGTGACACTCAGCTTCACGCCGGAGAACACGTCCCACTCGCCGGAGACAATAAGCTCCTTCACCGCGTCAATGGCCTCCTGGGTGCCGGGGGCACAGGTGGCCTCATTCAGGGGGGAGACGTCCACAAAGCCCTCCTTCAGGCCGCCGTAGTAGGCGGGACCACCCATCTTGGTCACAAACTGGGAGGCGTCGCCGCCACAGTCCATGGCGGCCTGGATGGCGGTGCGATAGTACACGTTCCAGTTCCAGATGGCGGCGGTGAGGTGGGCATGGGGGGCATCGGCGGTCATGTCGGAGTTGTAGCCGCAGCCAAACACGCCGGCATCCTGGGCGGCAATCTGGGGCTGTGCGGAGTCGCAGTGCTGAGAAATCACGCCGCACTTGTAGGAGTCAATCAGCTCCTTGGCAAACGCGGACTCGTTGACCTCGTCAGCCCAGGCGCCCAGTTCCTTGACATAAACGGTGGCGTCGGGGTTGACGGACTGTACGCCCAGGGCAAACCCGTTGATTCCGGAGCAGGTCTCGGCATAGGCACAGCCATAAGCAGCCACATAGCCCACATTATTGTTGCCAGTCTCCAGGCTCTTCAGCCCGGCGGCAATGCCGGCCAGATAGCGGGCCTGATAAGCGCGGCCAAAGTAGTTATTAAAGTTTGTCTCATTGGCCATGTAGCCGGTGGCGTGGGAGAAAATTACATCAGAATACTCCTCAGCCTTATCCGCCAGGGCCTGCATATAGCCGAAGGAGATCCCGAAAATAATATTGCAGTCCTCAGCCACCAGAGTGTCCACAGCAGTGGCAACAGCGTCATAATCCTCAGACACTTCATCCACGATGGCCAGCTGGGTGTTTACGTCCATACCCAGCTCCTTCATGGCCATGGTAATCCCATTGTTATGGGCAAAGGTGTAGCCGGCGGTGTCATTTTTACTGTTGATATAGATGGCACCCACCTTGAAATCGGCGGCGGTGCCGGCGGAGCTGGCGGAACCGGGGTTGGAAGCGCTTCCAGAGGCAGCCCCGGCAGAGCTGCTGGAGCCGCCCTTGCCGCCGCAGGCAGCCAGAGACAGCACCATGGCCACAGCCATGGCCATTGCAAGGATTTTCTTCATAGTTACGTTGTCCTCCTTAAATTTGTCGTGCAGATTCTTTTCATTCCTCGGGATTCTGTCTATATTAAAACCACGCGGAGCGGTTTTAATCCACAAATTCCACCCCAGTCTCTTCGGACATGGACTGTACTCTGGCCAAGGATTCCACCCGGATTCCCTGCCCCCGGATCCGGTCTCCACCGGGCTGGAAGGCTTTCTCAATGACAATGCCCGCGCCCACCAGGGCCGCGCCCGCCTGGTCCACCAGGTCGATCAGCCCTTCCAGGGCCGCGCCATTGGCTAAAAAGTCATCGATAATCAAAATCCGGTCCCGGGCGGATAAAAACTGTTTGGACACGATGACGTCGTATACTTTTCCATGGGTAAAGGACTCCACCTTGGTGGTGTATACCTCACCGGCAATATTTTTGGTCTGGCTCTTTTTGGCAAAGATCACTGGGCAGTGAAAAAACTGCGCCGTGACACAAGCGATCCCGATGCCCGAGGCCTCGATGGTCAAAATCTTGTTCACGCCGCAGCCGGCAAAGCGCCGCTGGAACTCCTTCCCAATTTCTTCAAAGAGAGCGACATCCATCTGATGATTGAGAAAGCTGTCTACTTTCAGCACATCAGTGCCCTTAACAATACCATCCCGACGGATGCGCTGCTTGAGAAGCTCCATGTTCCCCCTCCGCCTTTCCACAAAAATGACAGTGGCCCGTATCACGGGCCACGCAATGATAAGGATACGGTACTATTCTACAAAATATTTGCCGCCCCTGCAATCCCTTTTTGAAATTTTTCTTGCTGATTCCGAATATTTTTTATTTATACCCACTTAAAAAAGCGGGGGCCGCGTCCCGTCAGGCGCGGCCCCCTGCTGTTCCATTTGTTCCTTTATATCATCCTACTGCCTGGCGGCTGCGATTTTCCTTCTTCTCTTCCAATTTGGAGATAATAACCGCACAGGCTCCGTCGCCCGTGATATTGATGGTGGTGCGGCCCATATCGAAGAGCCGGTCGATCCCTGCCACCAGCGCAATGCCTTCCACCGGAATGCCCACACTCTGGAGCACCATGGCCAGCATGACCATGCCCGCGCCGGGTACACCGGCTGTGCCGATGGAGGCCAGGGTGGCAGTGAGTACGATGGTAGCCATATCCCCCAGACTCAGATTAATGCCATAACAGGAGGCGATAAACACGGCGCATACCCCCTGATAAATGGCAGTGCCATCCATGTTGATGGTCGCGCCCAGAGGCAGGACAAAGGATGCAACCTCCCGCCGGGCCCCCAGCCGTTCGGAGCACTCCAGGGTAAACGGCAGCGTCCCCACCGAGGAAGCGGAAGAGAACGCCATAATCATGGCCGGGGCCATTCCCTTAAAGAACTGGATCGGGCTTACGCCGCCCAATGCTTTTACTGTAGTAGAGTAAACCACAATGGCATGAACAGCATATCCGATGTAGGCCACCAGCAGAACCATGGCCAGATTACCCAGGATCTCCGGGCCGTTTTCCACCACCACGGGGCAGATCAGGCAGGCCACACCGATGGGAGACAGCTTAATGATCAGGTCCATAATCTTTAACGAGACCTCATTAAAGGTCTCCACCACCTGGGCAGCAACAAGACCCTTCTCTCCGGCCAGGAGAATGCCAAAGCCCATAAACAGGGAGATCACAATAACCTGGAGCATAGACGCGTTAACCAGAGGCGTAATGGGATTGGCGGGGAAAATATTAACGATGACATCCATAATGCTCTGTCCCTCTGGAGGCGTATACTCCAGCCCTGAGGTTTTCAGGACAGAAAACAGGTGCATCCCCTTGGCTACGTTGGCCAAAATCAGAGCCAGGATAACGGCAAACGCAGTGGTGCACATATAATAGACCACCGTCTTGACGCCCACGGACCCTACTTTGCTGATATCCTGCATGGAAATGACGCCCGCAGCGATGGAGAACAGCACAATGGGTACCACAATAAATTTCAGCAGATTAAGAAATATTGTTCCAATGGGCTTAATATACCCTTTTGCAATGTCCAGGCCGTTGGGCACCAGCATAAGCAGCAGGCCCGCCGCAACGCCGACCACCAGACCCACAAAGATCCATAGGGCCAGGGGCATCTTTTTTGTTTTCATAATAATCTCTCCTTCCATTTCCGTCCCACAATTCCTTCCCACCGGAGCCGCCCTTAGTACAGTAAAACGGCCCTCGTCCCGCCGCCTCACAGGTTAAGACCACCCTTGTGTTTCCCTTCCCTCCTGGGCCCATCCTCTCCGGTCCTGCACTTCTTACAATTATTTCCTTCTTGCATTATAGCCTTCTTTTTATTTTTTTACAAGTAGGGGTTTATATTTTTACCTTTAATTGTTTATATTGTACAATTTTATCGTCTGTTTTTTTCTGCTGTCCATGCCGCTTTGTTGTCCTGGGAAATATTTTTCGCGCGTCCCGAATTTCGACCTTTTATTTTCCATAATATGGTAAACTTTTCTCATATAATACAAGAGAAAGGTGGGTGCTCCCATGCGGCTGCTCCCTAAAAAAGGTATTTTTGACAGCGGACGAGTACTATTTCTTCCCGTAGATGCAATTTCTCCCAACCCCAACCAGCCCCGAACCCAATTTTCTCAGCCGGCGCTGGAAGAGCTGGCCAAATCCATTCAGTCTTTGGGCGTCCTCCAGCCCCTGACTGTCCGGCGCCGGGACGGCGCCTGGGAACTTGTTGCCGGTGAACGCCGTCTGCGGGCGGCCCGGCTGGCCGGCCTGGAGGAGGTTCCCTGCCTTTCTATTCAGACAGACAGCCAGTCTTCCTCGCTTATGGCACTGGTGGAAAACCTTCAGCGCCGGGACCTGGACTTTTGGGAAGAGGCCCTGGCACTCCGCCGCCTGATCGACACCTATCACCTGTCCCAGGAGGAGGCGGCCCGCCGCTTAGGCAAGAGTCAATCTGCCGTGGCCAATAAGCTGCGCCTTCTGCGCCTCCCAGAGGATGTTTTATCCTCCCTCCGGGACAGCGGCTGTACTGAGCGCCACGCCCGGGCACTGCTCAGGCTGGAGCAGGAGGAGCAGCAGCGCAGCGCAGCCGCCCAGGTGGTGGAAAATTCCCTTACCGTGGCTCAGACGGAGGCACTGGTGGACGCCCTTCTGGCGGCCCGCCCCACACAAAAAAGCCGCCGCCCCATGTTTATTGTCAAAGATGTCCGCCTTTTTTTAAACACCATTACCCATAGTTTGGATTTAATGCGTTCCGCCGGAGTAAATGCCCAGTGCCGACGTGAGGACAGCGATGATGAAATCCGTTTAACCATTCATATCCCCCGCCGCGCCGGCGGATGATTTTCCCCCTCCTCTTTCTGCCCCGCGCGTTCCGGATATACGGGATGCGCGGGGCCATTTTTTCCGTCATGTTTCACGTGAAACATTGCCGCCTCGGTCCAATTCATTCCGTATGTCTTCTGTTAAAATCCGTAAAAAAGAGGGAAAACAGTTGAAAACCTTCGGGTTGGTTGATATAATGAAATTCTGTGAACAGCACGGAACAGGATATATCCGGAATCTGCAAGGAGGCGCTCCATGGCTAGAATTATTGCCGTCGTCAACCAAAAGGGGGGGGTGGGGAAAACCACTACCACCGTCAACCTTACCGCCGCCCTCCGGGCGTTGGGCAAAAGGGTGCTTTTATGCGATTTTGATCCCCAGGCCAACGCCACCTCGGGGATGGGTGTGGATAAAAATACCGCCTCTCCCAACATTTACGACGTGCTGATCAATGGGGCCGACCCCCATCGGGCGGTGGCGGTCACTAAATATGGGGATGTGCTCCCGTCCAACAAGGTGCTTGCCGGGGCCGGGGTGGAAATGATCGGCATCGACGACCGGGAGCATCTCCTGAAAGCGGCGCTGGACAGTCTGTCCCCCAATTATGACTATATTTTTATTGACTGTCCCCCCTCGCTGGAGCTGCTTACCGTCAACGCCCTGTGCGCTGCCGATTCCCTGCTGGTCCCCGTCCAGTGCGAATATTACGCGCTGGAGGGATTGAGCGACCTGCTGGCCACCGTCCGCCTGGTAAAGCGGAAGCTAAATCCCCGGCTGTCTTTGGAGGGTGTGCTGCTGACCATGTTTGACAGCAGGACCAACCTCTCCCTCCAGGTGGCCGAAGAAGTAAAGCGTCATTTTCCCGGTCAGGTCTATGCCACTGTGGTTCCCCGGAATGTGCGCCTGTCTGAGGCGCCCAGCCACGGTAAGCCTGTGTCTGCGTACGATCCCTACTCCCGGGGCGCTGAAGCTTATGCCGCCCTGGCTCAGGAGATGGCTGCGATTCATCAAGATAATTAGGAATATGTTCTGCCGCTTATGAAGATGTTTGAACTTGTCACCAATTACCCAAATTTTCTTAAGTCCGGCATCCTTTATTCCTAACTCCTCATTTTTATATATGTAAGGAGTGTATTATGGCAAAACGAAAAACAGAACTGGGTTTGGGCCGCGGGCTGAATGCCCTGTTGGGCGACCCGGATTTGCATCCTCAGGGAGAGGGCTCCGTATCTCTTCCCATCTCCCAAGTGGAGCCTGGGTTGAATCAGCCCAGAAAGCGCTTTGATGAGGAATCCCTGTCAGATTTGGCTGACTCCATCCGCATTCACGGCATCATTCAGCCCCTGACCGTTCGAAGGCTCTCCTCAGGCTACTATCAGATCATTGCCGGCGAGCGGCGCTGGCGGGCGGCCAAGTCTGCCGGGCTATTGGAAGTTCCCGCAGTCATCATTGAAGCCGACGACCGAAAGGTAATGGAACTGGGGCTGATTGAGAACCTGCAGCGGGAGGACCTGAACCCGGCGGAAGAAGCCCGGGGATACCAGGTGTTAATGGAGGAGTACGGTCTGACCCAGGAGCAGGTGGCCCAACAGATGGGCAAATCACGCCCTGCGGTTACCAACACCCTGCGGCTGTTGGCACTTCCCGAAGACATTATGACTTTGGTGGAGAATGGAAGCCTGTCCGCTGGACATGCGCGTGCGCTTTTAGGGGCCCCCACCCCCGCCCTCCAGCGGGAAGCGGCCAAGCGGGTGGTGGCGGAACAGCTGTCCGTCCGTCAGACTGAAGCGCTGGTCAGGGCCCTGCAGAAAGAGAAAAAGGACAAGCCCAAAGCGGCCGCCGAGGACTTGTCACTATATCTGGGGGAGCTGGAAAAAGACCTGTCCGGACGCCTGGGCCGTAAAGTAAAAATTGCCCACAAGGGCAAAAAGGGCCGCATTGAGCTGGAGTACTACAACAGCCAGGATTTGGAGAGCCTGCTGCACCTGCTGCAGCACCTGAACAGAGGGGAGGAACTCAGCCATGAGTGAGGAAAAAGAGCCCCTTTTTCCCGATCCTGAGGAGAACTCCCCGCAGAAAGCCGGAAAGGAAACGGGCCGCCCTACCTCCCCCGGCCAGCAAAAGCGGCGTCAAAAGTCTGTATTTCAATATATTACCGTCCTCTTTGCCGCCGCCTTTGTCCTTCTTCTCTTCACCTTTTTGATGGAAAAACGGCAGAACGACCTGCTGCAGCAGCAAAATCAGGAGCAGATTGACGACCTGCAGGAGAGCTCTATCTCCGCCACCCAGCGGCTCCAGGATCTAATTGCCGAGCGGGACAAGCTGAAGGAAACTCAGCAGGAGCTGGAAACAGAGCTGGCCGAGGCCAACCAACAGCTGGACGCCCTTCCCGCCGCAATCAGCCGTCAGGAAACACTTCTGGAGGAAACCTGCCGGGCCCTGGACTATTTCTGGCAGGTAAACGAGGCCTATGTCCGCGGACACTACTCCCTGTGCCGACAGTTGATTCAGGAGATGGAGCATACAGAGAATGATCAGATTCCCCTGAAGGATTATCTGCCCAAGGAGAGCACCACCGATAACGGCCGCTTCTCCCCCTATGACCGCTACCAGGAAATTTACAATCGGCTGTTTTAATAATCAGACAGCGGTATGTCAGGGAACAATGGGTTTTTGTCTGGTTAAACGTCCCCCTTGAGATTACAATGCTCAAAACGGGTCTATTATCTATGTGAAACCCCCATCAACTTTGGACCGCAATCCCACGGCCGTGACAGACCTCCTGGAGAATATTCAGTATGTTTCACGTGAAACATTGTCCCATTCAGGTCCACACCGGTCGTCCCATATTTATAATTATTTTAAGGAGAGAATCAAGCTATGCTGGACATGAAATTTATACGGGAAAACCCTGAGCTGGTCAAAGAAAACATCAAAAAAAAGTTTCAGGAGGCCAAGCTTCCCCTGGTTGACCAAGTCTTAGCCTTGGACGAGGAGAACCGGGCTGCCGTCAGTGAGGCCAATGAGCTGCGGGCCAGCCGAAACGCCCTGTCCAAGCAGGTGGGCATGCTTATGGGTCAGGCCAAAAAGGACCCCTCCAAGCTGGCGGAAGCCGAGGCTGTCAAGGCCCAGGTGAAAGCCAATGCCGACCGGCTGGCATACCTGGAAAGCCGGGAGGCCGAGCTGGCCCAGGAGATTCGGAAGATCATGCTGGTGATCCCCAACATCATCGATCCCTCCGTCCCCATCGGCCCCGATGATTCCGCCAATGTTGAGGTGGAGCGCTTTGGAGAGCCCGTGGTCCCCGCCTTTGAAATTCCCTACCACACCGAGATCATGGAGTCCTTCCAGGGCATTGACATGGACGCCGCCGGCCGCGTATCGGGAAACGGCTTTTACTACCTGATGGGTGATGTGGCCCGCCTCCACGAGGCGGTGCTGGCCTATGCCCGTGACTTTATGATTGACAAGGGCTTTACCTTCTGCATTCCCCCCTTTATGATCCACGGCAACGTGGTGGAGGGTGTCATGTCCCAGACCGATATGGAGTCCATGATGTATAAAATTGAGGGAGAGGACCTGTATCTCATCGGCACCAGTGAGCACTCCATGATTGGTAAATTCATTGACCAGATTATCCCTGAGGCGACCCTTCCCCAGACCCTTACCTCCTACTCCCCCTGTTTCCGTAAAGAGAAGGGCGCCCACGGCATTGAAGAGCGGGGCGTCTACCGCATTCACCAGTTCGAGAAGCAGGAAATGATTGTGGTCTGCAGGCCTGAGGACTCCATGGACTGGTACGAAAAGATGTGGCGGTATTCCGTAGAGCTGTTCCGCTCCCTGGACATCCCCGTGCGCCAGCTGGAGTGCTGCTCCGGTGATCTGGCTGATTTGAAGGTAAAATCCTGCGATATCGAGGCCTGGTCCCCCCGGCAGCAAAAGTATTTTGAGGTCTGCTCCTGCTCCAACCTGGGTGACGCCCAGGCCCGCCGTCTGAAAATGCGGGTAAAGGGTGAGAACGGCATGTACCTGCCCCACACCTTGAACAACACCGTGGTGGCGCCCCCCCGTATGCTCATCGCCTTCCTGGAGAACAATCTCCAGGAAGACGGATCTGTGGTCATTCCCCAGGTTCTGCGTCCCTATATGGGCGGCCTTGAGCGGATGGTCCCCAAAAAATAAGCGGCCCCCGCCCACCTTCCTCTACACCGCACCCCGCGAACAAGGAAATGAGACCGGTGTTCGATTGTTTCTGCCCGTGCATCCTATTTGCTTATTTTTACTAATTGTAATTTTTATTTAAAACAATACAAATAGTTTTTCCCGTCTCCAGCCCACAGCGGCCCGTCATCTTATCCCAAGGTTGTTTTGTCCCCCAAAAACGGCTCCAGACGGGTCAACGCTGGAATCCCTTGTGCCGCAAGGGATTCCAGCCCGTCAAAGAGAAAGGAGGCCCATATGTCCGGTGGGACCCGAAAAAGTGAACTGCCCTGGCTGAATTTGGCCTTCTGCGCCATGGTGCTGTGGAGCCACTGCTCCGCCCACCCCATTACCCACCTGGATCGGGGGAGCTGGCAGTTTATGCTGGTCTACCTTCTCCAGCGGCTGAGCTTTGTGTCCGTGTATGGATTCTTTCTCCTCAGCGGCTTAAAGCTGACCCTGCCCCGGAGAACCATCCCCTCCCTTCCCACCTACTGGAGGGGAAGGGGAAAATCCATCTTCCTCCCCTATCTTCTGGCCGTCTTCCTCTATTATATCTGGTTTGTCTATTTCCTCCGCTATTTCCCTTTTTCCTGGCGTGATTTGGCGGGCTATGCGGTACGGGGCGACTTATCCAGCCACTTTTATTTTGTCATCGGCCTGTTTCAGTTTGTTCTGCTGGCCCCTGTGCTCCGTTGGCTGGCCGGACGGTGGTCCCCTCTGCTCCTTCTTCCCTTCGCACTGGGAATTACCTGGACATGCGCCCGGTATTTTCCAGATATGATCCGGCTGTTCTGGCCCCAATTCTCATTTCGATACACCGACCGTATTTTCCTCACCTATCTGTTCTACTATTTGGCCGGCTGCTGCATCGGACGGCAGTATGAGTCGTTTATCTCTCTGCTCAAGGATAACCGCAGTCTGATTCTTACCCTCTTCGTCCTCTTTGCCGGAGGGGACCTTGCTCTTTCCGCCCTAAATGTGTCGGGCACCCGATCCGTCCCCTTTTTGGAGGAAATCCACATGCTTTATCTGATGGGCGCCATTTTAGCCTGCTTTCTGGCGGCAGCCTATCTGCCCCAAAAACTTCCCGGCTGGTTGGCACAGGTGGACCGGGCCAGCTACCTCATCTACCTGTACCACTGTCTGGTTATCTCCGCCTTCGATTATCTGGCCAATCGGGCCGGAGGACTTCGCACCGGTCCCTTGTTTGTGCTGCGCCTCCTGGCCGTCTATACCCTCACGCCATTGGCCTGTATCCTGTGGCAGGGCCTCCGGGCCCGGATTTGGCCCGCCCGCAGCCAAGCCGGGGGAACTGGAGGCTGATATGTTCCCATCGTTCCCCAAAATTTGCAGAAATAATTTGTAATAATGGGAGATGAACCCAAACATGAAAAAATTCATAGAAGAATTTAAAGCCTTTGCCATGCGGGGCAACGTAGTCGACCTGGCTGTGGGTATGATTATCGGCTCCGCCTTTGGCAAGATCACCAGCTCCCTGGTCAACGACGTCATTATGCCCGCCGTCTCCATCCTGCTGGGCGGCATTGACTTCACCGACTGGAAACTGGTCCTGAAACAGGCGGTGGTGGAAAATGGCCAGGAGGTGGCCGCGGCTATCTCCATCAATTACGGTACGTTCCTCTCCACCGTCCTGGACTTCATTATTCTTGCCTTTGCCATTTTCTGTATGGTCAAGGCCATCAACCGGCTGCACAGAAAAGAAGAGGCCCCCGCCGAGGCTCCCGCACCTCCGGAACCCTCCGCCGAGGAAAAACTGCTTGCGGAAATCAGGGACCTGTTGAAGGAGAACCGCTGAGGCCCGCCCCATGGTTTTCCCCCTTATTTGACAGAGAGACAGAATTAAGGAGGCCACATGGCTGACAACCAATCTAAACATCCCCGCGACGATCAGGAGGAGGACAAGCACTACACGCCCGCCTCCCCTGTCAAGCGCACCCTGGCCTGGATTGCCCTGGCCTATGTACTGATTTTTTTAGCCTTAACCACCTACTACTACTTCACCGGCACCATGCTGGGCAATTTGGCCCCTCTGCTGGCGGTTCCCGGCCTCATTGGACTGGGCGCTGTGATTCTGGTGAGCTGGCGGAGCACCGGCACACCAAAAACCTCAATTACCATCGTCCTGTCCTTAGGCTGCTTTCTGCTGGCTGCTTTCACCCTGCCTATTGGGATTATGGGACTGCTGTCCAATTTCAGGAGGTAGGGCTATGCGGACAATTATTTCCTCCGGCCTGGAGACTTTGGGTCTGTCCGGTCAAGTACCCGAACATGCCCCGGAACAGCTGGAAGCTTACGGGAACCTTCTGCTGGAGAAAAACCAGGTGATGAACCTCACCGCCATCCGTGACCCCCAGCAGGTGGCCCGCCTTCATATGCTGGACTGCGCCGCCCTTTTGAACTGCACCGATTTCCATGGAAAAACCCTTATCGATGTAGGCACCGGGGCGGGATTTCCCGGCCTTCCCCTGAAAATTTTGGTGCCCTCTCTGGATGTCACCCTGCTGGACAGCCTGAACAAGCGGGTGGACTGGCTGAACGAGGTGTGCCGGACTCTCCAGCTCACGGGGGTTCGGGCAATTCACGCACGGGCAGAGGTCCAGGCTCTGGAAAAGGGCTATCGGGACGCCTTCGACCTTGCCACCGCACGGGCGGTGGCCGACCTGCGCCTTTTGGCTGAGCTGTGTCTGCCCTATGTAAAGGTAGGAGGACTGTTTCTGGCCATGAAGTCTGTGGAGTGCGGCCCGGAATTGGAGGACGCCTCACACGCCATCAGGCTTTTGGGCGGACGTGTGCGGGATCAGGTGGACTGTCCCCTTCCCGGCACCGACATCATCCACCGGGTCATCCTTATTGAAAAAGTAGCCCCCACATTAAAAGGCTATCCCCGCCGCTGGACAAAAATCCAAAAGGATCCCCTCTGAACGTCAATTGGGGTACACACCGCGATCTCCTGGCCCAACGTCCCCGGGGCGTTTCATATTTTGCCCTGTTTTGTTAATTTATTGGTTTTTTTATCTGAAACCATTGACGCGGTTGAGATTTGTGGTACACTTTATTATGAATGGTAGGAGGTTTTCCCATGGGTACTGTCATCGCCATTACCTCCGGCAAGGGAGGCACTGGAAAGACCTCCATCACCGGCGGCACAGCCGCCTCCCTGGCCCTTATGGGCCGTTGTGTTCTGTGCATCGACATGGATGTAGGCCTGCGCAATTTGGACATTTCCCTGGGACTGAGCGACCGGGCTCTGATGGATTTTTCCGACGTGGCCTTGGGGCGGTGTCCCCTGGCCCGGGCCGCAGTGTCCCACCCCCAGCTGAAAAGTCTGTCTCTGCTGACGGCACCCATGTCCCTCTCCCCTAACCTGACGGCTGACAGGATACGCGCCCTGCTGGATACCGCCCGCACCATGTACGATTACATTTTTATCGACTCCCCCGCTGGTTTGGGCGCCGGCTTTCGCTTGGCCACAGGAGGGGCGGACCGGGTTTTAGTGGTGGCCACCAATGATGCCTCCTCCCTCCGGGACGCCCAGCGCACTGTGGGTGAGCTGTCCGGAATCCGTCAGGTCCATCTGGTGATGAACCGGATCCAGCCCAAGCTGCTGCGCAAGCTGCGCACCACCATAGACGACGCCATGAATGCCGCCGGTCTCCCCCTCATCGGCGTGGTGCCGGAAGATCCCCAGGTAATGCTGTGCGCCAACCAGGGCCAGCCTCTCACCAGCCAGGGACACCGGGGGGCCGCCCAGGCCTGTTGGAACATTGCCCAGCGCCTGGAGGGCCGGCAAGTCCCCATCATGCACATTCGTTAGCCGTTTTGTCCTCTCCATACCATACATAAGGAGGTACTGCCACTGTGAACATTGCGATTATGAGTCATACCAAGAAACAGGATCTGATGGTTCAGTTCTGTACCGCTTACTGCGGTGTCCTTTCCAAACACGCCGTCTGCGCAACAAACGCCACCGGGCGTATGGTCGCCGAGGCTACCGGCCTCTCAGTCCAGCTGTTTCTCTCCCATGAGCACGGCGGCATTGAGCAGATCGGTCAGCGGATTATTTACAATGAAATTGATATGGTCCTGTTCTTTAATTCTCCTCTGGATAACGAGATGGATAAGGATATACTCTATATCTCCCGCCTGTGTGACCAGCATTCCGTCCCTATGGCAACCAATGTGGCCACTGCCGAGCTGCTCATCCATGGTCTGGCCCGGGGAGATTTGGATTGGCGCGAATATATGAACCCCAACCGGGTGCCCTTTGCCCTGTAACATCTTATTTTTGCACCCTTTCCCACTTGACATTTCTTCCATTTCGAGGTAGGATACCTCCATTCACCGCCGTGACGGCGCATGAGTATCCGGAGCACCGCCCAACAGAGAGGAGTCCCGCGGTTGAGAGGATTCCAGGGCACGGAACCGGAGAAGACGGCGCTACCAGCGGGCCCGGAGACGGGCGCGGTCCCCTTCCCGCAACAGAAGGACCAAAGGGACGCCCGAACGCGTCTGAAATTGGGTGGCACCACGAAGCGTATGCGCTCTCGTCCCAATCCAGGGGACGGGAGCGCTTTTCTATACCCACACTGCGGAAAATCGGGTCCTTAAAACGAAAGCCCTCCGCCCCTGTTACCAGCTTCCCTGCCGTTCCGCCACGGGCCGGCACGCAGGACCCCAGCCCCTTCCAGGAATTTCCGCCCTGTCCTGAGGCGGCTTGGAGAAAGGAGTCTTTATGAAATTCTCTGTACAGACCATGTTCCATAAATTTCACCTTCCCCCGGGGGAAGGATAAGAAAAAAACCGCCTGCGCCGGAGGGGGCTCCGCAATAACGCTCCGGTTCTTATCAAAACTTATGTCCAATGACAGAAAGGATTTTTAATATGAGTAAAGTACAGCCCCGCACTCTGTCCGGTTTTATGGAACTTCTTCCCGCCCGCCAGGTCCAGTTTGAGCGGATGGCCGCCATTCTCCGTGAGTCCTTCTCCCTGTACGGCTTTACCCCGTTGGACACCCCCCTCATCGAGGCCAGCGAGGTCCTGCTGGCCAAGGGCGGCGGGGAGACGGAAAAGCAGATCTACCGCTTTATGAAGGGGGATTCCGACCTGTCTCTGCGCTTTGACCTCACCGTCCCTCTGGCCAAGTATGTGGCCCAAAACTATGGCCAGCTGGCCTTTCCCTTCCGCCGCTTCCAGATCGGTAAGGTCTACCGGGGGGAGCGGGCCCAGCGGGGCCGCTTCCGGGAGTTCTATCAGGCGGATATTGACATCATTGGAGACGGCAAACTGGACATCTCCAACGACGCGGAAATTCCCGCCGTTATCTACCGCACCTTTACCGCCCTGGGCCTGAACCGCTTCCAGATCCGGGTCAACAACCGGAAGGTGCTCAACGGCTTTTACGCCATGCTGGGTCTCACCCAACAGGCCGGCGCGGTTATGCGCACCGTGGACAAGCTGGATAAAATCGGCCGGGACAGCGTCCGGGAGCTGCTCATATCCGAGGAGATCGGCCTCACCGGAGAACAGGCCGATGAGATTATGTCCTTTATCGACATCAGCGGCAGCAACCAGGAGGTCCTCACCGCCCTGGAGGGCTACCGGGGCCGTCATCCCCTCTTTGACGAGGGCCTGGAGGAGCTATCCACCGTTGCCAGGTATCTGGCTGGTTTCGGCGTCCCTGAAGACCACTTCAAAGTGGACCTGACCATCGCCCGGGGGTTGGACTACTACACCGGCACCGTCTATGAGACCACCATGCTGGACCACCCGGAGATCGGTTCCATCTGCTCCGGCGGCCGGTATGATAACTTAGCGGAATATTATACTGATAAACAACTTCCTGGAGTTGGCATTTCCATCGGCCTGACCCGTCTGTTCTTTGTATTGGAGGACCAGGGCTACTTGAACGACAGTCTGAACACCTCCCCCGCCGACGTGCTGATTCTGCCCATGACCGATGACCTGGCCCCCGCCATCTCTCTGGCCACCGCCCTGCGCACCGCCGGCATCCGCACCCAGATCTACGGTGAGCAGAAGAAATTTAAGCAGAAGATGTCCTACGCTGATAAGATCGGCGTCCCCTACGCCATCTTCCTGGGGGAAGAGGAGATCACCTCCGGCGTGGCCGCTGTAAAGGATATGCGCTCCGGAGAGCAGGTGAAGCTGCCCGCCGCCGAAGCCGCCGCCCACATTCTGGCCGGCCTGGTGTCCCTGAATCAGGGCGCCCCCATCCAGGATAAGGGCGTGTAGCTCCAGATATTTTCCTGTGGGCCAAAAGGGCGGGTCCCTGACCCGCCCTCAGCTGAAAGGAGACCTGGTGAAAAAGAAGCGTTTCCTCCCCCTGGCCGCCGTCCTGCTTCTCCTGCTCTGGTATCTCTGGCCCCGCAGCTTTTGGGCCGCCGTCCTGCTTCTCCTGCTCTGGTATCTCTGGCCCCGCAGCTTTTGGGCCGCCCTTCCCGGCTATCAGCCGGAGGAGGATGTCACCGCCTGCTACGCCATCCTCTCTCCCCGTGACCCGGGTGACGGGACGCCAATGCGGACGGTGGAGTTCTCCCCCGGCTCCTCCGAATATGAACAGCTGACGGCGCTGCTGGAGTCCTCCGCCTACCGCCGGGGTATCTTCGACCTGATCCGGTTGGGCCGGGCCTCGGACACCCAGCTGGTCACCCTGTCCCCCTATGTCGTCTCCATTTACTTCCGCCAGCAGGAATCCCAGTGGTCCATGGACTTCTGGGGGCCCCAGGCTGTGGCCAACAGCAGCATAGGGTCCAGCCGGACCTATCACCCCACAGAAGGGTTCTCTTTTCAGCAGAAGGTGGCGGACTTTGTCTCCTCCCTCCTCCAAGAACCCAGCAGCTAAGTAAATACAATTTATTATCATTTTTATTAATAATACTAAATGGAGTTGATTTTGCGTGGATAACCTTCAAAACTTCCACCGCAGCCATTACTGCGGCGACCTTCGGCTGGCCGATGTGGGCCAGACCGTCCACCTGTGCGGCTGGGTCCAGCGCCAGCGGGACCTGGGCGGGCTTATCTTCGTGGACCTGCGGGACCGCACCGGCCTGATTCAGCTCTCCTTTGATGACAGCACCGAAAAGGCTATTTTTGATAAGGCCGCCTCTCTCCGCGCTGAATACGTGGTGGCCGCCACCGGCCTGGTCCGGGAGCGGGAGTCCAAAACCGACAAGATCGCCACCGGCGATATCGAGGTCTATGTCACCCAGCTGCGCCTGCTGGCCAGGGCGGAGACGCCCCCCTTTGAGATTGTGGAGCACTCCAAGGCCAACGACATGCTGCGCCTGAAATACCGCTATCTGGACCTGCGCCGCCCGGAGATGCAGCAGGCCATTGCCACCCGCCACAAGATCACCAAGATCTGCCGGGACTACTTTGATGAGAACGGCTTCCTGGAAATTGAAACTCCCGTCCTCACCAAGTCCACCCCCGAGGGCGCCCGGGACTATCTGGTCCCCTCCCGGGTCCACCCGGGCAAGTTCTATGCCCTGCCCCAGTCCCCCCAGCAGTATAAGCAGCTGCTGATGCTCTCCGGCTTCGACCGCTACTTCCAGATCGCCCGCTGCTTCCGGGACGAGGACCTGCGGGCCGACCGCCAGCCCGAATTCACCCAGATCGACCTGGAGATGTCCTTCGTCAACGAGGACGACATCATGTCCATCCAGGAGGGCTTTTTGAAGCGGGTATTTAAAGAGGTGCTGGATGTGGAGGTTCAGACCCCCTTCCAGCGCATGCCCTGGCAGGAGGCCATGGACCGCTTTGGTTCCGACAAGCCCGATCTGCGCTTCGGCTTTGAGCTCACCGACATCAGCGACATCGTAAAGGACTGCGGCTTCGGCGTGTTCTCCGGCCCGGTGGCCGCCGGCGGCTCTGTCCGGCTGATTAATCTCAGCGGCCACGCGGCTGATTTCCCCCGGAAGAAAATCGACAAGCTGGTGGAGTTTGTCAAGACTTACAGGGCCAAGGGGTTGGCCTGGGCCCGTCTGGTGGACGGGGCCATGACCTCCTCTTATGCCAAATTCCTCACTGAGGAGGAAAACAAGGCCATCCTGGACCGGGCGGGCGCCAAGGACGGGGACCTGATTCTCATTGTGGGAGACGAGAAGAACGACGTGGTTTGGGCCGCTCTGGGCGCCCTGCGGTGCGAGGCGGCCCGCCAGCTGGGCATCCTGGATCCCGGGGACTTTAAGTTCCTTTGGGTCACCGAGTTCCCCATGTTCGAGTACTCCGAGGAGGAGGGCCGCTATCAGGCCATGCACCACCCCTTTACCGCCCCCATGGTGGAGGATGAGGACAAGATCCTCACTGACAAGGCCCACTGCCGTGCCCGGGCCTACGATATCGTTCTCAACGGCACCGAGCTGGGCGGCGGCTCCATCCGCATCAACACCCCTGAAATGCAGGAGAAGGCCTTCCAGGCCCTGGGCATCTCCGAGGAGGACATCCAGGAGCGCTTTGGCCACTTGGTCAACGCCTTCAAGTTCGGCGCGCCCCCCCACGGCGGCCTGGCCTACGGCCTGGACCGGCTGTGTATGCTCATGGCCGGCGCCCCCTCCATCCGGGACGTCATTGCCTTCCCCAAGGTACAGAACGCCAGTGACCTGATGATGGCCTGCCCCGACGTGGTGGACGCCAAGCAGCTGGACGACCTGTCCATCGCGGTCACCAGAATGGAAGAGACTGCCGAAGAGGGGTAAACTCCCCCGGCGTCCACCGGGGCCCCATCCCGGATGGGGCGGCCGTCAGGCCGTAAATTCGCAGGGCCCCTGGCCCGAAGAATTTCCGCAGGGCGAATTCATTTCGTCCGAGGATTTCCAATCCCCGGGTCCCCACAAACTGCCCGCATTTTGTGGGCGGACGCCAAGCAGCTGGACGACCTGTCCATCGCGGTCACCAGAATGGAAGAGGCTGCCGAAGAGGGGTAACATGATCTGAGCAGAGGAGGGCGTCCGCCGGTATGGCGGACGCCCTTTAAAATTGATATGGTTGTTGTTTTGTACCTTGCCCGTTCAGCGCAGATATGATACTATAATTACACTTTACAGCCGCACAATTCCCGGACATATGGGGTGACTTTATGAAAAAGGCTGTTCTCTTTGCGCTGCTGGCCTGTCTTTTCCTGCTGCCAGGCTGCCCAAGGTCCGCCGATTCTTCTGATGGAAACTGCCCGCCCGACAGCTCCCGGGCCCTCTATTTCAGCGAGACCCACAGGCTGCACCCAGAGCACGGCGATATTCTGTGCGCCGTCACAGTGGACCGGGTCCTGGAACACCGCTACAGCACCACAGGATACGACTCCCTTGTCCTCCAGGCCACGGCGGAGGAGATCTTTGGGGGCTCCCGGACATTTTTTCAGGGGGACAGCATCCTTGTCTGGGTGGGGATCAATGACCTGCGTCCCTTCACCAATATGTCCCAGGAGGAAGTGGACCAGGCGGCGGCCGAACTGCGCCGGATCTTGGAGGAGGCAGATTCCCTGATCCTCTATGGCTCTGTCATTGATCCCATCCTTCTGCAAAGCTCCCCGGAGTATGAACTTTGGCTTGAGGACACAGAGGGGACATTTTATAGCTCTGTCCATTGGGACCAGGGAGAATACCGTTTGGATCTGGCACCCAGCATTCGGATCACCGGTCTGCAGGGATGGGAAATTCTGCCCATTCAAGGCGGCGTGTTGGACGGCAGTTCCCTAAACGATCTGATTGCCTCTCTGGGCAGTGAGATGGCTTTTGACCTTGACCATGAGCTCCCCCAGGGCAGGCAGTATTTTAAAAACGGCGACTCCGCGGGGGATGTATATCAGGCCATGGGGAAATACGCAGGGAATTGACCCTTAACTCTCTCAAAACAAACAAAAAAGGAGTAAAACCTATGAAACTGGTACAATTTTGGCGCAACGGCAAGCCCGCTCTCGGCCTTCAGACCGACAGAGGGGTGGTGGACGTCCCCGCCGAGGGAGCCCGCCGGGAACTATCTGTCCCCACTACTATGGCGGAGGTCATCGCCATGGGACGGGAGGGGCTGGAGCTGCTGGCCCGGCTGGAAGCAGGCGCCCAATGCTTTACCCAGGACCGGCTGGCCCCGGTGGTCACCGGCACCGACCGCATCTTCTGCATCGGTCTGAACTACCGCCAGCACGCCAAGGAGTGCAATCTCCCCATCCCCCCTGCCCCGGTGCTGTTCAACAAGTTTTCCAACGCCCTGGCCGCCCACGGGGACTGTGTCAAGCTGATCCCCGATTACAAGGAGTATGATTACGAGGCGGAATTAGTAGTTGTTATGGGCAAGCCAGCCCGGGATGTGTCCGAGGGAGATGCCTTGGACTATGTCTTCGGCTACACCTGCGGCAACGACCTGTCCACCCGGGACCTGCAGTTTGCCCGGGGCGGGCAGTGGGTGCTGTCCAAAACCTTTGACGGCTTTGCCCCCGTAGGCCCCTGCCTGGTTCCCGCCGGGGAACTGGATCCCAACGCCCTGGACATCTCCAGCACGGTCAACGGGGAGGTACGGCAGAACTCCAATACCTCGGATATGATTTTCCCCATCTCTCAAATTATCGCGGACCTGTCCCACCACTTTACCCTCCAGCCCGGGGATTTAATCTTTACCGGCACTCCACAAGGGGTCATGCAGGGCTATCCCGCCGATCAGAAGCGGTGGCTGCGGCCTGGAGACCGGGTGGATGTTACCATCCAGGGAATTGGAACGCTGTGCTCCACGTTCTGCTGATCCCCCTCCCCCTTTCGCTATTCAATTTCATAAAAAAGTCCCCAGGAATTTTTTATCCCTGGGGACTTTTTTATGTATTAACTGTCTTTCACCGCTCCGTTCAGCCCACAAGCAGCATTAATATCGGAACAGTAATAAAGCATCCCAGCATGGACAGGCAGGCGCCGATGGCCGCATACTCCTCGTCAGCCCCAAAGTCCCCGGCCATAACCGGAATCTGACTGGCCACAGGCAGAGCGGCAATGATGATAAACACACCGCGCTCCACCCCCTCCACGCCGAACAGGGCACAGACGCCCAGACACAGTACAGGGGAGATCAACAGCCGGATCATCAGCATGGCAGGAATCCCCCGCAGCAAACGCAGGTTTTTCAACCCCACTTCATACACCACAAATCCACAGTAAATCAGCGCCAAGGTGGTTACCGTATTGCTGATATAGCTCAGAAAGGTCATCGCCAGCTCCGGGGGCCGCCAATTCAGCACCAGCAGTCCCATCCCAATCATCACCCCGATCACCGGAGGTTTGGTCAGCAGATCCCGGGCCAGGCCTTTAATTCCAGGTGTCTGCGGCACCGCGGATCCCGACCGTTCAACCAGCATAACCGCTGCCGTCTGCGTCCAGAACGCACTGGGCAGGAAGTACAGCATCAGGGCCGGAACCCCCCTTTGTCCAAACAACTCAATGGTCACCGGAAGCCCGATAAAAATGGTATTCGACACCCCGGCCATGGCGGCAAACACACCCCACTGATTTTTAGGCAGCTTCAGTGCCTTAGCCGCCGCTATGCTCAAAACCAGTGTCATCCCGATGGACAGCGTCCCCGCCAACAGCGGTATCCAGGAACGGGTCAGGTCCTTCCACTCCAGATTGTTCAGCAAACTGACAATGCAGTTGGCGGGCACTGCAATATTTACCACAAACCGGCTGATAAACCTTTTCTCCGTTGAGGTCAGCCATCCCATCCACCCCAGAATATAACCCACTGACATGAGCATAAACAGCATAAACACCGCTGAAACGGCGTTTATAAAAACAGTCATTTTCAGACCCTCTCTCTTATTTCCACATCCACCGCCATCTCTCTTCTACCCCAGCAGCACCATCAGCACCGGAATCGTAAAAAAGCATCCCAGCATGGACAGACAGGATCCAATGGCTGCATACTCCTCGTCAGCCCCATATGCCCCGGCCATCACAGTGATCTGACTGACCACAGGCAGCGCGGCCTCCACGATAAATACGTTCCGGGCCAGGCCGTCGATTCCAACCAACAAACACAATCCCATGCAGATCAGCGGAGAAAGGAACAGCCGGATCACCAGCATCGTGGGAATTCCGCGAAGGAACCGAAGTTTTTTCAATCCCACCTCATAAACAATAAATCCGCAGTACATCAGGGCCAGCGGAGTGACAGTATTGCTCATGTATCCGGCAAACTTCATAAACAGCGCCGGAGGCTGAATATCCAGTACCAGCATGAGCACACCGGCCAGCACGCCCAAAATGGGGGGTTTTGTAAAAATGTCTTTGGCCAGCCCCACCAGGCCGACCCCTTTCCGCTCCACCGTCCCAGAGCGCTCCACCAGCAGCACCACCAGGGATTGTGTAAACATGGAACTGGATAAGTAGTACACCATGACAAAGGGAATGCATACCTCGCCAAACAGCTGGGTGGACAGAGGCAGTCCAATGAACAGCGTATTGGAGGTGCCGGCCATGGATACAAACACGCCCCACTGATTTTTGGGCAGCTTCAGCAGGACCGCGGCCCCGGCGCCAAGAAGCAATGTCAGGGCAATGCTCACCATAGCGGATCCCATCATTACACCGGCCTGAAGCAGATCATCATGGTTCAGGTTGTTCACAAGCCCGACAATACAGTTGAAGGGCACCGCAATGTTCACTACAAAGCGGCTGATAAATTTTTTCTCCGCTGCGGTCATCCAACCCATCCAGCCCAGCGCGTATCCCACCGCCATAAGGGAAAACAGCATCAGTACTGCAGCAACCGCATTGAAAAACTCGGCCATTTTTGAGTTTTTCTCCTCTCTTTTTTTCCTGAAAAGGGCTCCGCCGCCTCCTGGAGAAGGTGTCGGAGCCCTTACACAGCTTTGTCCGCCAGGTTCTCACCATTGAAGGTTTAACCCGCACACGGGAATCAGGAAACCTTTTCCGTCCGGATCCCTGGGGGCAGGACGCTCTCCCAACTCCTTATGCCTGGGGCTCCGCCGGGGGCTTCCCGCCCCCTCTGGGCCGACGGCGTCGGTGCCGATTGGGTTTCTTCTCCCCGCCCTCCTGCTGGGGGGCGCCGGACCCATGGTCTCCCTCCTGAGCCGCCTTAGGGGGACGGGAGCGGTGTGGTTTTTCTTTTCGGGTCTGTTCTCCTTCGTTCCGCTGCTGGAGACGGGGCTCCTTCCCGGGTTGGGTCTCCCCCTCCATCCGGGGCTTACGGCCCCGGCCCCGGTTCCTTCGGCTGCGGGCAGGTCGTTCCGCCTCCCCCTGGGGCAAGGACTCCTTGTTCTCCCGCAGCTCTGCCGCAGCTCCTGGAAACGCCGCCTCCAAGGCTGCCGTCAAAGCGTCCTCTTCCCGGAGCGTCGTCTCCTGCCCCTCATCGGGCTGGCGGCGCAGCTTGGCCAGTTCCGAGAGAGGGGGCTCCACATAGCCCTCCGGGCGCTTGCCTTTGCCGCTGCGCACCACACACAGCTCACAATTGTGGTAGCATTTAGGCGTCTCCGGGGCGGATTCCAACCGCACCTGAACAGTCTGACGGAGCAGGTTGACGCTGGAAACCGTACCTGCCCCATCCGGTGTTTCAACAAAGGACTCCTGCTTGGGTGCGTGCTTCACCAAATCCTCATAGGCGTCCTGCTCATACTTCAAACAGCACATCAGCCGTCCGCAGGTACCGGAAATCTTGGTGGGATTTAAGGACAGGTTTTGAGTCTTTGCCATTTTAATGGATACGGGCTGAAACTCGTCCAAAAATTGAGAACAGCAGAAGGGCTTGCCGCAGATCCCCAGCCCGCCCAGCATTTTGGCCTCGTCCCGGACACCGATCTGGCGCAGCTCAATGCGGGCGTGGATGGTGCTGGCCAAATCCTTTACCAATGCCCGAAAATCCACCCGGCCGTCAGAGGTGAAGAAAAAGAGAACCTTGTTCCCCTCAAAGCTGTACTCAGCCTCCACCAGCTTCATATCCAGCCCATGCTCGGCAATCTTCTCCTGGCAGATGGCAAAGGCCTTCTCTTCCTTTTCCCGATTCTTCTCCAGGGTCCTTTCATCCTCCTCAGTGGCCTTCCGGACCACCGGGCGCAGGGGGGCAATCAGCTCAATCTCATCAATCATGGAGTTTCCCTGTACGCACTGGCCGTACTCCGTCCCCTTGGACGTCTCCACGATGACTCCGTCCCCCTCCTGGAACTGCTGCCCCTCCGGATTAAAATAATACTGCTTTCCGCCGTTTTTAAAGCGGACGCTGATAATCTCTACCATAGTTTACTCCTTATCAATCAGGGATTAAAGATCCGGCAGTAAAAACCTTTTTTCTTCCTGTCCCTAATGTTCCAAAAACATACCCGCACACAGCCATCCGGCCAGCTGGCCGGGATTGGCGTTGAGCCGTGCGGCGGTACGCAGCTGTTTTACCAGCTCTACCCCTGTAAACAGCCGGTCCCGGCCTGTCGTCATCCGGACCATACGGCGTCCCAGCTCTCTCTCCAAGCTGTTTAAAAGCTCAGGCAGTTCCCCTTTTCCCTGCTTATCCAGGACCATGGCCGCTTCAAACAGCTCCAGCTCTGTTCCCCGCTCCATAGCGTCAGCCAGTTTGCGCACCTGCTCTTCCCGAGCCTGCACCCCCTGGTCCTCTCCCCTCAGCTGTTCCACCGCCCGGCCCAGGATTCCCTGGCAATCCAGGGCGGCCTGTTTCAGCTCCAGGTCGCTCTTTTCTGAAAAATGGGCGTTCAGCCACTGTTCACATTCCTTCAGCGGCACGGGCGACAGAGCCAGCTCCCCACAGCGGGAGCGCACCGTCTGGAGCAATCCTCCTCCATTTTCCGCCAACAGAAGAAAAACCGCATACTTCGGCCCTTCCTCCAGCAGCTTGAGCATGGCGTTTTGGGCCGAGGAATTCATTTGATCCCCATGTTCTAAAAGATATATTTTCCGCTCCCCCTCGTTGGGACGGATGTAGGCATCCCCTCGGAGGGCGCGGATCTGATCCACTGTAATTGGTTTTCCCTCGCCGCTCCCGGTCACTGTAATCACATCCGGGTGAATTCCCCCCAGAACCTTCTTACACGGGGCACATCTGCCGCAGGGGCGTTCACCCTCACGGGCGGTACATACCATGGCCGCAGCCAGCAGCCGGGCCAAGGTATGTCGTCCGGATCCGGAAGGCCCGGAGATGATATAGGCATGAGACAGGCCGCGGCCCCTCTCACACTGCGAGAGCAGCTCCTTCAAACGGGCATTTCCCGCAAGGGCGGACAATTCCATACTGTTTCCTCTTTTGCCTTGGTCTTTTTCCCATCGTCCGTCCGACAGAGCCGGGGAATGGGATTCAGCTTTTTCAGCTGCCCGGGAAATCCGCCCCATTTGAAACAATTCAGGGACAGATTACCGGTACCGCCAGGTTATTATATCCTATTTTCTGCAAATAAGAAAGCTCTTTTTTCGAAATGATCTCACCCGGCGCCACCACCGGCACTCCCGGGGGATAGGGGGCCAGCTGGCATGCGGAAACCCTCCCCTCACAGCGCTCCAGGGGCAGTACTTCCATCCGGTCAAACAGGGCCTGCCGAGGGGAAACAGCCCGTTCAGGCATAGGCGGGGGAGGAAGGGGTTCACAGTCCCCTAAAAGATCTTTCAACTCCGTCAAAGCGGCCTCCAGCCGGGAAAAGCTTTCCTCATCATCCTGGGCCGTGCAAATCAGCACCACGTGACCGCCGTCCTCCATCTCAGGAAAAATACCTCTGTCCTCCAGCGCCCGGGCCGCAGCCGGTCCATGTTTCACCTTCAGGGTTAACCGGGTGGGATCGCAGGGCAAACCCTCCCCCAGGCTGGGAAATTTCCGCCGAAGGTCAGCCACCAGGGCCGCCGTCCGGCGGTACTCCTCTCTTCCCACATCCTCCATCCATGCCCGTGCCAGATCTATAGAAGCCAATATGGGATAAGAGGGGCTGGATGTGCCGTAAAGAGATGCGGCGCGCCGCACCCGGTCCGCCTCCACCCCGTTGACAAAAAGGAGGGCGGCCTGCCCCATAGCCGGCAGTGTTTTATGGGCAGACACCACCACCCCATCCGCCCCCCGGAATGCATCCACATTCAAAAAGGGCAGGTGGGCGCCGTGGGCGCCATCCACAAATAATTTTCCACCGCGCAAGTGAACAGCCTGGGCAATGCCAGGAATATCAGATAACAATCCGGAGTATGTTGGGGATGTTATACAAACCGTTGTTATATTTGGATTGCAGCTCAAAACTTTTTCCACATCTTCCACGGAAAAAGGGCCCGCCAGACTGTGCTCCGTCAACCAGGGCCGCTCTAAAAACACTGGATTTAAATCCAGCAGAGCCAATCCATTATACACCGCCCTGTGACAGCCCCGGTCAATCAAAACCTGGTCTCCAGGGGAACAGAACAAGGACATCCCTGTGTGAATGCCCATGGTGGACCCCCCGGTCAGAAACTGGCAGCAGGAAAAACCAAAGATCTCGGCCCATAATCTCTGTGCCGTATCAAAGGGCTCTCCCGCCTCATAGAGATTTCCAGTGGCCGGCAGTTCAGTCACATCAATGGCGGCCAGGGAGGCCAGCTCCGGAACGGGGAGAAACTTACCCTTATGCCCCGGCATATGAAACCGCACAGGATTCTGGGCCCCATACGTCTTCAGCACATCATAAATCGGTGTATTCATAGATACCTCCATGAGCAATGGTTGTCTTTCATCTCATTCCTGAAAAATAAGCTCAAAAATGCGGCGGGAGAATATCCTCCCGCCGCATTGGCTTAATCTTACTTCTGCCCGGGGGCGTAGGCCACCACAGTGCGGCGGTTAGGCTCCACTCCGGTGGAATAGGTAGTGACGTTGGGATAATCCTGGAGCGCGGTATGGATAACATGGCGCTCATAGGCGTTCATTGCCTCCAGGGTCATATTCTTCCGATACTTGACCACCTTGCCCGCCACCTTGACGGCCAGGCGCTGAAGGGATTCCTCCCGCTTGGCCCGGTATCCCTCGGCGTCGATGTGAACTCTTACCCGCTTGGACTGCCCATGGTTCACAGCATAATTTGTCAGCTGCTGAATGGCGTCCAGGGTCTCACCCCGACGGCCAATGATGGCACCCAGAGCGCTGCCCTGGAGAATAATCTTATAACCGCCCTCGTCCGTCACATAGATTTCAGGGACCGCCTGCACGTCCAGGTGCTCCATCAGTCCGGTTAAAAATTGGCGGATCTTTTCCGCCCGCTCATCCTCCGGGGCGACGGGGCTCAATACAACCTCTCGGTGTTCGGGATGTTCTGTTCCGCCGATCAGCAGCTCATCGCCTTCCTGAAGCCGGGAGGCTGCGGGGTGGGGTTTTCTCTGCTGGTCCCGGCGCTCGGGACGGGGGGTGCGGCCGCTCTTGGGCGGCTGCCAACCCGGCTTTGCCGCCAGAATCGTCTCTTCCGCCACCGGAGCAGCGGTCGGATCTTCCTTCTGGACAGGCTGTCCCGGCACCTCCGCCTTTTTTTCCGCCGGAACGGGGGCGGGCTCCTCTTTCACGACGGTCTTTTTCACGGGCTTAGGCTGCTCCTTCACCACGGACAGCACCTCTTCCCGAATGAGGTCCTTCATAGGCTTGGGAGAACCGCCATTCTCTTCCACTTCATAGCTTACACGCACCTTGGCGGGATTGCTTCCAAAACCCAGGAAACCGGACTTGGCCCGCTCGATGACTTCAATTGATACGTCATCCCGCTCCAGTCCCAGCTGGAACAGGGCAGCGGAGATGGCGTCCTCTTCAGTGCGGCCGGTGGTTTCAATCCACTTTACCATCTTACTCACCCTCCTTCTGCTCTTCCTCGTCAACGTCCACTTCGATCTCCTCGACCTCCACTTCCACCTCTTCAGTCTCTGCGGCTGTGGATTCAGCGGGAATTTCAGGGGTCTGAATCACCTCTGGCTCAGCGGAGGCGATCTCTGTCTCCAAAGAATTTTGTTCCTGTACCGCGTCCAGCTCTGCCTGCTCTGCCTTTTCCTGTTGAACCAGGGCAGCGGATTTTTCCTTCTTTTTGCCCTTAGCAGCAGCCTCGGCCTGAATACGGGCCAATTCATTGGGATCGGTGTAAGAGGTTACACCGCCAAAGCGTCCGGGCACATAAGCCCGGCCCCGGGCGTAGGCCCGCAGACCCTCCCGGCTGTCGTCCTTGTTAATCCCTTCCTGATCCGGCTCCACATCCTTCGCCTTCTGGCCAGGTTTCTTTTTGCCCTTGTTCTTCTTCTCTTCCTCAATGCGGCGGGCGCGCTCCAGACGCGCCTCCTCTTTGCGCTTTTTCTCCTCTTCCTTATCCCGGCGTTCCTGCTCTTCCGCGGCCAGACGGGCGGCCTCATAGTCCTTTTTCAGCAGCTTCGCGCAAATTACCTCTTGAATCATTGTCACCACATACTGAGCAATCCAGTAGATGGACAGACCGGCAGGTACAGTATAGCCAATCCACAGAGACATCAGGGGCATGGTCCACATCATCATCTTATTGGTGCGGTCCATCTGGTCATTCTGCGTCTGGTTGTTTATTTTGTTTGTGGCCATGGAAACCTTCATAGACAGGAAGGAGACCACGGTGGAAACCAGGGGAAGGATGGCAAGACCAATGCTTCCCCAGCTCATACCGCCAACCCAGAATTTAAACGTGGGAATATTGGCCAGGTTTAATCCCAGGAAGGTAAAATCCATAGCGAAGACTTTGGATCCGGACTCACCCAGTACTTCCTTCACCTTAGCCAGCATGGCGGGATCATTAAGGGCTTCTGCCATGGCAATCTGGGGATAGGCGCCGGTGTTGGCTATACCGGTGGCTGCCGCCACCTGAGCAATCATGTCCTTGGGCACATCCATCAGATTGGTCAGAGGCTCCCGTATAATTGCATACAGTGCGATCAGCAGAATCATGGGGATGATGGACCACAGACAGCCGCCCATGGGATTGACATGCTCCCGCTCATACAGCTTCTGTACTTCCAGATTATAACGTTCCCGGTCTTTTCCATACTGCTTCTGCAGCAGCTGCATTTTACCGGACAGCATAGTGGTCTGAATCATGCTCTTCTTTCCCTTCAGGGAGACGGGGAACAGAATCAGCTTGATTACAAAAGCAAAGAGAATCAGCGCCAGGCCATAGCTGTGCAGAAAGTCATAGAAAAACAGCAGCAGCCAGGAAAATGGCATCAAAATGTATTGCACGTTGGTACCTCCGCAAACTCAAAATAGACGGCAGTCTGGATCTCCATCAAGGGACCGGATCATACTCAATGGAGTCCTGCCGATGAAATGGATGGCACCGCAGAATACGCCGCAGCGCCAGCCAGCCCCCCTTCCAGGCGCCGTATTTCTCCACCGCCTCCAGCGCATACTGGGAACAGGTGGGCATAAAACGGCAGCATGGGGGGCGCAGGGGTGAGATGCCGCGCTGGTAGAACCGGATCAAAGCTGTCAGAAACGCCTTCAAGGCCTGTCCTCCCTTGGGATGGTCAGGCCAAGCTTTTTCATCAGCTGAAGAAAACTGCGCTCCAACTCGGCATAACGGCCAAAAATTGCCCGGGTCCGGGCCACCACCACAATGTCGTGTCCCGGTATAAATTTATCCTCGTTGGTGCGGTACAGCTCACGTATCCGACGGCGGACAAAATTGCGCTTTACCGCTTTGCCCAATTTCACTCCCGTGGTGATACCCAACCGATTGATAGGCCGGTTGGTTTTCCGGCAGTAGACAGCAAAATATGGGGAAACTGCGCTTTTTCCTTTGTTATAAAGGCGTCGAAACTCATGGTTTTGCTTCAGGGGAATGGTGTATTTCATGCGCTGCCTCCTGCAATTAAGGAGAAAATCTCCGTTGTTTTTCTGATTTACCCCTCTTTTGTTGAAGTGGCCAGAGAGTTCCGGATGCACACATGGGGCGGGGGAATACTCCCACGCCCCTTCTGCGCGATCTATGCCGACAGTGTCCTCACGTCGTAACTGAAACGATCCGGTTTTGTCTGATTTGCAGATAAGGGAAAGACATAAGTCCTTCCCGTCTCATCACAGAGTCAGACTAGCGCGGCCCTTGGCACGGCGGCGGGCCAGAACCTTGCGGCCGTTCTTGGTGGCCATACGCTTGCGGAAGCCGTGTTCCTTGGAACGCTGGCGCTTCTTGGGCTGATAGGTACGAAGCATGGGGGACACCTCCTCATCAGAATTCAAACCGGCTTTCCCGGTCCAACAACAGCCCCGCTGGGGCTGCGGTCTGCATATTTCCGGCCGCTACGGCCGGTCTCTCCCTAAAAATGGGTACAATGACCCCTGTTCCATGGAGAACGCATCGATCATTATAGACGATGAAAGGCGCCGCTGTCAACTATACTTACCCCTTTTTTTGAGAATTTTTCTTCTTTTTTACCTCTGTTTCAACATCTTGTGTCCACAAATGTATAAGGACACAAGGTATTCAACGAAATCGATACATATAAAATAAAAAAATGGGGTCAACTCCTTGCGGTAAAGACCCTTTTTTGATATAATAAACATGTAAAAATTTTCGCTTTTTCAGCGTTTTGAAAGGACGCCTTCTCCGTTACAGGGGAAGGCGCTTTGAAAGTTTATGACCGTTAAGGAGGACCCCCCATGAACCCAGCCGCAGATATCTGGGCCAAAGTGGTGGAACTGATGCAGCCGGATATGACAACTACCACCATCAACACCTGGTTTGACGACACCACCGCCGTCTCCCTTGAGGAAAACCGCTTTCTGCTCTACTCCCCCACCCGCTTTAAACGGGACATTATCGCCGCCCGATACGTGCCCTTCATCCAAAAGGCACTGCACGAGCTTTTCTCCGCCGACTTTGATGTTATCATTCTCACGGAGGGGGAGCTGGATACTTATCAAACGCCAACAAAAAGCAATTTTCTGCCCGGCACTGAGGAATACACCTTTGAACGCTTCGTGGTGGGTTCCTCCAATAAGTTCGCACATGCCGCGGCCAGAGCAGTGGCTGACAATCCGGGCCAAAGCTACAATCCCTTATTCATATACGGGGAATCCGGCTTGGGCAAAACCCATTTGCTGTACGCCATCGCGCATACCATTCACGCCAGCCACCCGGACTACAAAATTGTGTACATCAAAGGAGACACCTTTACCAACGAGCTGATTCAAGCCATCCGGGAAGGACGAAACTCTGAATTCCGGGAAAAGTACCGGGGTGCCGACGTTTTTCTCATGGACGACGTACAATTTATCGCCGGGCGGGATTCCACCCAGGAAGAAATGTTCCACACCTTCAATACCCTCTATGAACTGAAAAAACAGATCGTCTTCACCTCCGACCGGCCGCCGAAGGAGATGCTCCGCCTGGAAGACCGGCTGAAAACCCGCTTTGAATGGGGTTTGCTGGCAGACATTCAGCCTCCCGACTACGAGACCCGCATGGCCATCATCAAAAACAAGGCCATTCGCATGGGTGTGGAGCTTCCGGAATTTCTGCTGCAGCTCATTGCCGAAAACATTACCGCCAACGTGCGGCAGATTGAAGGCACTGTGAATAAAATTATGGCCTATCAGGATCTGATGGGAGACACCGTGGACAAAGAGACGGTGGTTCGGGCCGTAAAAGATATGTTCAAAGATAAATCCGACATTGTCCCCACTGCAGAGGTCATCATTGACGAGGTCTGCAAATTCTACAACATCGAGCCCTCTGTCCTCCGGGGACAGGGCAGGGCTAAGGATATTTCTCTGGCCCGTCAACTGGCCATGTACCTGATCCGCCGCATGACCAACCTCTCTCTGAAGGAGATTGGCAAAGAATTTGAAGGCCGGGACCATACCACTGTTCTCCACTCCATTGAACGGATGGAGGACCTGGCAAAAAACGACCCGGAGAAAACGGAGATTATCAAGGACATCACCGCCAACATCAATATTCGGTATGAGTGAGATTACCCCCTGTTTTCCACAGATAATTGTGGAATGTTTGTGAGGAAATGTGGAAAACCCTTTTGTTCTCCCGCTTATGTGGAAAATACCCCTTTTTTGTTCACATAGGCTGTGGACCGTATTTCCCTTACCGCTCTAGGCTTTTTTCTACTTTTCCACATTTTTTTTGCCTACGGCTGTTATTACTAAAATAAACCTATCCTCTCCCCTCTGCGGAGAGAAAGAGACTGGAGGAACTCCCATGAAATTTTCCTGCGAAAAAGCACTTCTGTCGTCCGCGGTAGCCATCACCTCCCGGGCAGTAGCAGCCAAGAGCTCCATCCCTGCCATGGAAGGAATCTTGATTGAAGCTGGAAATCAACTGCGTCTCACCGGCTACAACCTGGAAACCGGAATCCAGGCCACCGTTCCCGCTGAGATCATTGACCGGGGCTCTCTGGTTCTGTCAGCCCGGCTGTTCGGCGAAATTGTCCGCAAGATACCTGACGACGTAGTGGTACTTTCTTCCGATGGATATATGGTCAATATCAAATGCGGCCTAAGTGAATTTAATATCTTAGGAACGGACCCGGAGGAATTTCCGGAGATTCCCACTGTGGATCAGCAGAATTCCCTCTCTCTCCCCCAGTCTGTGCTTCGCTCCATGATTTCACAGACGCTGTTTGCCGTCAGCGACAACGAGAGCCGGCCTGTTCACACCGGCTCCCTCTTTGATGTGGAGGGCTCCGTTCTCACAGTGGTATCCGTGGATGGATACCGTCTTGCCCTGCGGCGGGAAGAGGTGGCCGAAAAAAAAGGTGCGGACAACTTCTCCTTTGTAGTCCCCGGAGCTGCTCTGGGGGAGGTGGAAAAAATCTGCTCTGGGGAGGAAACGATCTCTATCACGCAGGGCGCCCGCCACATTATGTTCCAAACCGGTGATATTGTTTTGGTGTGCCGGCGGCTGGAGGGAGAATTTCTGCCCTATAAAAATGCCATTCCCAGGAATAACAGCATTGCGGTGGACTGTGACACCCGGACCCTCCTTTCCTCCATTGAGCGTGTGTCGCTGATTATCAGTGAAAAATTGAAGTCCCCTCTGCGCTGTGTCTTTGGAGATGGAATGGTGTCCATAACAACAAAGACGGCCATTGGAGACGCGGCCGACCAGTGCCCCATTGCCGGGGACGGCCAAAATCTGGAAATTGGATTTAACAACAAGTATTTGATGGATGCGTTAAAGGCGGCCCCAGCCGACCGGCTGCGGCTGGAATTTACCTCCGGGGTGGCCCCCTGTGTGATTCTGCCCGCCGAGGGGGAGGAGAAGTTCATCTATATGGTGCTGCCCGTGCGGCTGAAGGCAAATTAAAAACGGATCATGGTCCACAGTGCGCTGTTTGCTGCAGAGGCATCCCCTTTGATCAAGGCGCCTGATGGTTTTAGTATCCGTTTCAGCTAGATCACTGCCGCTATGCCGATAACCTCTGTGGCCGGATTCCTTCTGGTCTATGCCGGGCCCTTTGCAGAAAGTGGAAAAACCCTTGCCATGTATGCAAAAAAATACGCGCTCTATTTCTTCCCTATTTTTTTATTCCCGCTGACCGGACTGGTTTGGACGGTTCGCAGTGAAAAAAAGTGTAATTAATTTAAAACAGATAGGAATTTGATCTATGGAATCTCACAACATTCAGATTAAAACCGAGTTTATAAAGCTCCAGGATCTGCTGAAATTCGCAGGGGCCGTGGAGACGGGGGGTGACGCTAAGATCATCATTCAGGAGGGCCGGGTGTCGGTGAACGGAGAGACCTGCACCATGCGGGGGAAAAAGATGCGCCCCGGTGACCGGGCCCTTATTGATAATGAGACGGAACTGGTGGTTCAATGATTGTCCAATCATTGGAACTGGATTATTTCCGAAACTATGTCCATATGGAGGCGGCTTTTGATTCCAGGGTCAATCTGATTTATGGGGACAACGCCCAGGGAAAGACCAATCTTTTGGAGGCCGTGGCCTATCTGTCCGCCGCCCGATCCCACCGGGCCAGGTACGACAGAGAGATGATTATGATGGACATCGATTCCGCTTTTCTAAAGGGAGAGGTGGAGAGCCGGCAACGGAATTTCACCCTGGAAGCAAAACTGTTTCGGGGAAAAGGGCGGCAGCTTTTTTCCAACGGTGTCCGTCTGAAAACCGCCGGGGAGTTGTCTGGGATCCTGAATACTGTCCTCTTTTGTCCCGAGGATTTGAACCTGATTCGGGAGGGGGGTGCGGCCCGGCGGAGGTTTTTAGATGGAGCCATCTGCCAGCTGCGGCCCAGATATGCTCAGGCCCTGGGAGAATATCACCGCCTCTATGAGCATAAGACCAGAATTCTGCGGGATTGGACGGAAAATCCCTCTCTTTTGTCCACATTGGACGATTTTAATCTGCGTATGGCCCAAACTGGGGCTATTATAATCCATTATCGGGCACATTTTATTAAACGGCTGCGGGAGCATGCCCCACAAATCCACCGGGATTTTTCCGGAGGACGGGAAAAACTGGGACTGGAGTATGAGACCGTGTCCACCGTGGACGATCCCATGAAACAGCCGCGGGAACTGCTGCCCCAGCTGCTGGAACATCAGGAGCGTCACCGGCAGGCGGAGCTGGATTCCAGACAGTGCCTATCCGGACCCCATAAAGATGATTTGATGGTGAACATTGACGGCATTTCCGCCAAAACCTACGGATCACAGGGGCAGACCCGGACGGCGGCCTTGTCCATGAAGCTGGCCCAGCGGGAGATTTTTCAAGAGGAGACCGGGGAGTGGCCCGTCCTTCTGCTGGATGATGTGCTGTCCGAGCTGGATCATAAGCGGCAGGCCTTTGTGCTTAACCATATCCAGGGCGGCCAGGTGTTTATTACCTGCTGCGAGGAGGAGAAGCTGGAGGGACTGGAAGGGGGAAAGGCCTTTCATATTCAGGGGGGAACGCTGAAATAGGGGGTAGACAAATGTATATGATGAGTGAGATCACTGCCTTTTTGTATTTAGGCGGCCCCGTATTTTTTGTATTTGCGCTGCTGGAATATGGGATGTGCCAGTTGAGGGGGATTTTATGGAGATTTCTTCCTGCTGCCCTGGGTGTGTGTCTCCTGTGTATCATTTTCATGCACCGGAATCCAAACCCGGGCTGCGGTCTGGGAGACGCCATTCTCTCTGTTTGGGTGTGGGCTGCCGTCCTGGGAATGCTGGCTGGATGGCTCATTTATGCAGTTTTACGATAAAAAGGGCAGGGCAGCGCGGAAATAAAAAAGGAGCTGTTATTTTGTATCTCCACCTTGGACAGTCTGTAGTAGTCCCTCACAAAGAAATTTTAGGCATCTTTGACCTGGACAATGCCAGCTGGTCTTATAAGACCCGGGAATTTTTAGAAAGAGCGGAATCGGAAGGCCGGGCGGTATGGCTGGGTGAGGATATCCCCCGTTCGTTTGTTTTAGTAGGGAGTGAAAAAGCTTCCCCCACCGTCTATATTTCCCAGCTGTCCTCCTCTACCCTGCTCAGCCGGGCGGAGCGGAACAGCTTTGAATAGAATTTTTTCTGGATGATTGTACACAAGACAGTGAGGCGGGGAGAGCTGGGCCGGAGACGGATGCCCCCTTCCGACCTAACTCTCACTGTCCCACGGAGTAGGGGCCGCCCCGGCGCCCCTGATTTAAACCCATTTGGAGGTAAGCTATGTCTGAAGAATTGAACGAATTGAATTCAACCCAAACGGACCACGAGTATGGCGGATCTGAGATTCAGGTTCTGGAGGGTCTGGAAGCCGTCCGGAAACGCCCGGGCATGTATATTGGCTCCACCTCGGAGTCGGGCCTGCACCACCTGGTGTATGAGATTGTGGATAACTCCATCGATGAGGCGCTGGCCGGGCATTGTACCGATATTACAGTGACCATCAATCCGGGGAACACCATCACCGTCACCGACAACGGCCGGGGCATTCCCGTGGATATTCAGCCACAGACCGGACGGCCCGCTTTGGAAGTGGTGTATACCATACTTCATGCCGGCGGCAAGTTCGGCGGCGGCGGCTATAAGGTGTCCGGCGGACTTCACGGCGTGGGCGCTTCGGTGGTCAATGCCCTGTCCGAGTGGCTGGAGGTACAGGTTCACAAGAATGGACAGATCTACGAGATGAAATTTGCCCGGGGTAAGATTACCCAGGAAATGAAGATTGTAGGCAAAACTGACCATACCGGCACCACCGTCACCTTTAAGCCCGATCCGGAGATGTTTGAAACGCTGGAGTACAACTATGATACGCTTCATACCCGTATGCGGGAGGAGGCCTTTCTGAATGCCGGCCTGCGGATTCAGACCGTGGACCTGCGCCCCGGCCGGGAGCAGGAGGATGACATGTGCTACGAGGGGGGCATCCGGGAATTTGTCTCCTTCCTCAACACGAACAAGGATCCCCTCCATTCCGATGTAATCTACATGTCCGGCGCCCGGGAGGACTCCATGGCCGAAGTGGCCATGCAGTACAACGATGGCTACAGTGAGCTGATGGTGTCCTTTGCCAACAACGTGCATACTCCCGAGGGGGGCATGCATGAGGAGGGCTTTAAGCGCGCGCTGACCAATGCGCTGAACGCCTATGGACGTAAAATCAAACTGCTGAAGGACGATGAGAAGGTATCCGGTGACGACTGCCGGGAGGGTCTGACCGTCGTCATCTCGGTAAAGCTGACCGACGCCCAGTTCGAGGGCCAGACTAAGGCGAAGCTGGGAAACAGCGAGATGCGTACCCTGGTGAACTCCATCGTGGCCGATAAGCTGGAAATATATCTGGAGGAGAATCCGGCGGTGGGACGGGCCATTTTGGATAAGGCCCTCACGGCCAACCGTGCCCGGGAGGCCGCCCGGAAGGCCAGGGAATCCATCCGCCGGAAGACTGCCCTGGGCGGCGCGGCCATGCCTGATAAGCTGCGGGACTGCAACGAGAATAACCCTGAGCTGACAGAGCTGTACATCGTTGAGGGCGACTCCGCCGGCGGCTCTGCCACCCAGGGAAGGGACTCCAGATTCCAGGCGATCCTTCCCCTGTGGGGAAAAATGCTCAACGTGGAAAAGGCCCGGGCAGATAAGGTATATGGCAATGATAAGCTTCAGCCTGTTATAGCTGCTTTGGGCGCGGGGATTGGAGAGGAGTTTGACCCTGCCAAGCTGCGCTATCATAAGGTGATTATCATGGCTGATGCGGACGTGGACGGCGCCCATATCCGCACACTGCTGCTCACGTTCTTCTTCCGTTTCATGCGGCCCATGATTGAGCAGGGTTATGTGTATTCTGCCGTCCCCCCCCTGTTCAAGCTCAGCCGGGGCAAGACCACCAGACTGGCTTTCTCCGAGGAGGAACGGGATCTGATCTCCGCGGAGCTGCGGGGGGATAATCCCAACGCCAAAGTGGACATCAGCCGGTTTAAGGGTTTGGGTGAGATGAATCCCCACGAGCTGTGGGAGACGACCATGGACCCGGAGAGGCGTACCCTGCGGCGCATCGAGCTGGATGACGCCGTGGCCGCTGACGCCACCTTTAACATCCTGATGGGTGAAAAGGTAGAGCCGCGGAAGGAATTTATTGAAAAAAACGCCAAGTACGCTGTCAATTTGGACTATTAAATCAGATCGAAATGCGGATATATTTAGAATAGAATGTATCTATTGGTATGGAATAAACCGATTTTTTATCTTATGTCCGCGGTATGATCCAGACCTCTCAAAGGAGGAAAACATATACCATGAGTAAAAAACCCCAATATGATCCTGAGGAGATCCGTTATCCGGAGCAAAAAATCACGGTCTCTCCCCTGGTGCCGGAGATGGAAAACTCCTACATCGAATATGCCATGTCTGTCATTGTGGGGCGGGCGCTCCCCGATGTGCGGGATGGCTTGAAGCCTGTCCACCGCCGCATTCTCTATGCCATGTATGAGGATAATCTGACCAGTGACAAGCCGTTTAAAAAGTCGGCGACCTGTGTGGGCGACGTGCTGGGCCGTTATCATCCCCATGGCGACGCCTCCGTCTATGATGCCCTGGTGCGTCTGGCGCAGGATTTCTCTATGCGGTACATGCTGGTGGACGGACACGGAAACTTCGGTTCCGTGGACGGCGATCCCCCGGCGGCATACCGGTATACCGAGGCAAGGCTGTCAAAAATTTCCGATGAGATGCTTCGGGACATTGAAAAGGACACGGTTGACTGGGACAATAACTTTGACGAGAGCCGGAAGGAACCGAAGGTTCTCCCCTCCCGGTTTCCAAATCTGCTGGTCAACGGCTCCTCCGGTATCGCTGTCGGCATGGCCACCAATATTCCCCCCCACAACCTGAGAGAGGTCATCAATGCCACGATCTGTGTGCTGGACAATCCGGAAGCCGGGCTTTCCGATTTAATGGAGCATATCAAGGGCCCCGATTTTCCCACAAAGGCCATTATTATGGGGCGTTCCGGCATTCGTTCCGCCTATGCCACAGGACGGGGAAGGCTGGTTGTGCGGGCCCGCCATGAGTTTGAAGAGTTTGGAAAGGACCGTACCCGGATTGTAATTGGAGAAATTCCTTACCAGGTGAATAAACGGATGCTTATTAAAAGCATGGCCGACCAGGTGGAAGATAAGCGGCTGGAGGGAATCTCTGATATTCGGGATGAATCCGACCGCAATGGCATGCGCATCGTCATTGAACTGAAGCGGGACGCCAATCCCCAGGTGGTGCTCAACCGCCTGTTTGCCCAGACGCAGCTGCAGACGACCTTCGCCATCAACATGCTGGCCCTTGTGGAAGTCAACGGCAAGCTGCAGCCCCGTATCCTCTCCCTGCGCCATATTTTAGATGAATATATCGCTTACCAGGAAAAGGTTATTATCCGCCGCACCCAGTATGATCTGCGCAAAGCTCAGGAGCGGGCCCATCTGCTCCAGGGACTGCTGGTGGCCCAGGACAACATTGACGAGGTTATTCAGATTATCCGCACCAGCTATGACAACGCCAAGGAGCGGCTGTGCCAGCGCTTCGGCCTGGATGAGGTCCAGGCTCAGGCTATTCTGGACATGCGTCTGAAAGCGCTCCAGGGCCTGGACCGGGAGAAGCTGGAGGCGGAATATGCTGAGCTGGAGAAGAGAATCGCTTATTTCAACCAGCTGCTCTCCGATGAGGGGCTGCTGCGTCAGGTGCTCAAGGATGAGCTTACCGCCATCCGGGATAAATACGGCGACGACCGGGTTACTGAGATCCAGGATGTGGAGGATGAAATTGATATTGAGGATCTGATAGAAGAGGAGCAGTGCGTCTTCACCCTCACCCAGGCGGGTTATATCAAGCGCACTCCAGCCAGCGAGTATGCCGCCCAGTCCAAGGGGGGCATGGGGAAAAAGGGGATTACCACCCGGGAGGAAGACTATGTGGTGGATGTGTTTGCTGCCTCCACCCACGACTTTATGTTCTTCTTCACCGATACGGGGAAGGTATACCGGAAAAAGGGGTATCAGATTCCCGAGAGCGGAAAGGCCGCTAAGGGGACCAATATTGTCAACATTCTGCAGGTGGAGCAGGGAGAAAAGATCCAGACCATCATCCATACCGGCTCCATCGAGGATAACGGTCGGTTCCTGTTTATGGTTACAAGGAATGGTACTGTGAAGCGGCTGCCGGCCATCGCCCTGAAGAACCTGCGGAACAACGGTATCCGGGCCCTGCGCCTGGATGAGGGGGATGAACTGATCTCTGTGCTGGAGACTGACGGAAATCAGAAAATCCTCATTGCCACCCATGACGGACAGGCCGTCTGCTTTGACGAGACGGACGTGCGGGCCATGGGCCGTGAGGCTGTGGGTGTACGGGGCATCCGCCTGCGGGAAGGAGACTATGTGGTGGGTGCGGCGCTGGCCCAGGAGGGAAAGACCGTCCTGGCCATCACAGAGAAAGGCTACGGCAAGCGGACTGCTGTGGAGGAATACCGCATCACCAGCCGGGGCGGCCTGGGCATCCGCAACTACATGGTGACGGAAAAAACAGGCCCGGTGGTAGGTATCAAAGTGGTGGAAGGCGGCGAGGATCTGCTGCTGGTTACCCAGTCCGGCATTTTGATCCGCACTCATGTGGATACAATCCGCATGGCCGGCCGTTCCACCCAGGGCGTTATTGTTATGCGCTTTAAGGAGGATGGGGACCAAGTCATCTCCCTGGCGCTGGCAGACCGGGAAGAGGATGGCGAGGATCTGCAGAGCGGGGAATCAGCCGGTATAGAGGCCCCCGCCGAAGAAAACCAGGAGTAACATGATAGGGGGCGGGCCGCGGACCCGTCTGCTTCAAACCGACCTTACCTCAAGGAGGCTGTGAGATGAAGCATGGGTGGACAGGACCATTGACCTTTCGGAAAGCCGGACTGATGTTAGCGCTGGCGGTCCTTCTCTCCGGCCTTGTCTGGGGTTCCATGAAGTGGTACACCCACCGGGTGGAGGCCGAATACGCGGCGGCCATCGCCCCCTTTTCCTCCGATCTTGTACAGAGTGAGGGGATGGAACATCTGGAGAAAGAGGATTTTGACCGCTTTCACGAGGCCACTGAAAAATATTGGTCCCTCCAGGGAGGGGGGCGCTGGAGCTTTTCCTGGATATTTTTCAGGGCGGAGGCCGCCCTGGTCCTCTCCGGAATCGGTCTGTTCCTCTGGTTTTTGACGCTGCTGGGCCGTGGGATCCTGCGGCTGCTGGGAGAGAAGCAGTGATATGTATCGCCGGAGGGAAATAAAATCCGCCCCGGCTCCGCGCCGTTGGACGCGCGCTGAGAATGACCCCAAGGAGAATCTATGAAAACTGTAACTATTTACACTGACGGGGCCTGCTCCGGAAATCCGGGCCCTGGGGGCTGGGGCGCCATTTTGATGTATGGCGCCCATAAAAAGGAGCTGTCTGGGGGCGAGAAGCAGACGACGAACAATCGGATGGAGCTCACCGGAGTGATTATTGCGTTAAAGGCACTGAATGAGCCCTGTATTGTGGAGCTGTACTCTGACTCCAAATATGTGATTGACGGCCTTGGAAAAGGCTGGGCAAAAGTCTGGAGATCCAGAGGCTGGGTAAAAAGCGATAAAAAGCCTGCTCTGAATCCGGATCTGTGGGGAGAACTGCTGGATCTTTATGAAAAGCATACCGTCCACCTCCACTGGGTCAAGGGCCATGCGGAAAATGAGTATAACAACCGCTGCGACCAGCTGGCAGTGATGGAGAGCCAGAGGTTTAAGTAAAGGATGGCCCTTGAGCCACATCGGGACCCCATTTGCAGCCCAGCACAGCGGGTGCAAATGGGAAAGGAGGAACAGCGGAGGGAACGAGCAATGCCGGAACGGCATGGCGAGGGATCCGGAGCATGTGACGACGCGGGCCATGCGGAAAATGAGTATAACAACCCGCTGCGACCAGCTGGCGGTGATGGAGGGCCAAAAGTTTAAATAAGGGCCGCCAAGTTTCTTTGTAAAACGGAATGAGAAATAACTGGGAGGACTGCCTTTGGCAGTCCTCCCAGTTATTCATAGATATAATCGAAGCAGTCCGAAGATCTTTTTGAGAAGAAAGGTCACCGAAAAAACGAGGCGTCACCGGGCGGCCTTACAGGTCAGATCCCCGGCCGAAAAGTAGACGGACTGCACCACTGGGTGGTCCACAGTGTACATATGACCGATCAGATCCACCACTTTATTGGAATAGCCCCACTCATTGTCGTACCAGGCAATAAGCTTGACGAACCGGCTGTCCAGCATGATGCCGGCTGTTTCATCCAAAATGGAGGTGTGGGGATTGCCGATCAGGTCGGAAGAGACAATTGGATCGGAGGTGTAGGACAAAATACCCTTCATAGGGCCGTCCGCCGCCCGGCGCACAGCCTGACAGATTTCATCGTAAGTGGTAGAGGTCAGCAGGCGGGCAGTGAGGTCCACGACGGATACGTCGTTGGTGGGTACGCGGAAGGACATACCGGTCATTTTCCCCTTCAGCTCAGGAATGACCTTGCTCACTGCCTTGGCCGCCCCGGTGGACGAGGGAATAATATTGCCGAAAACAGATCGCCCGGTCCGCCAGTCCCGTCCCGCCCGGGAGTCAACGGCCTTCTGTTTGGCGGTAGAGGCATGGATGGTGGACATAAGAGCTTCCTCAATGCCAAAATTGTCCTGAACAACTTTGACCAAAGGGGCCAGACAGTTGGTGGTGCAGGAGGCGTTGGATACCACATTCATATTGGGACTATAGGTCAGGTGGTTGACGCCCATGACAAAGGTGGGAGTTTCCTCGTCCTTGGCCGGGGCGGTAATCACAACTTTTTTTGCCCCGCCCCGCAGGTGGAGGGATGCCTGCTCCAAAGAGTTAAAGGCGCCGGTGGACTCAATGATGTATTCCGCTCCGCAGGAGTCCCACGGAATTGACCCCGCGTCACTCTGGCTGAAAACCTGGATTTTATGACCGTTGATAATGAGATGATTTTCATCATGGGTCACGGTACCCAAAAAAGTATGGAATACCGAGTCATACTTGACCATGTATTCCATGTAGTCCAAATCTGCATTTCGTAAGTTAATACCCCGGATTTCATAGTCTTCCCGGTCCAAAAGGATGCGGAGAGCCACTCTTCCAATTCGACCAAATCCGTTGATACCTACCTTGATACTCATCTTAGACATCCTCCGATTTAATTTAGCAAATACTAAAGTAACTAAATAAAACATTTAGTTCTGACTTCATTATAAATCAAAAAAATATTTTGTCCAGATGGTATACTAATATTTGTCTAAGTGTACAATTAATTCAATTAAAATTTATATTAAATATCAATGGGGATATGCAAGATTAGACCAAATTGAACAACAAAAGGTACAATCCGGGAGATAAGTACACTGACCGGGGCAATAAAATATCACTGGGGACGGCTTCAGCTGTCCCCAGTGATATTTTGTTCAGATTTGTTCCGGGAGGCGGTGTCGCTCTTTCGTGACGCAGGGTGGCAGATATCCCGGTTGCGGCAGGTGGCGCAGCCCCGGCCGCAGCCCCGCTTCTTTCCATAATCGTTGAACAGCAAAAGAGCAATGGGGATCCCAATCACTGCTGCGGCAAATAGCGCAATTGCAAATTCATCCATAACAGGTCTCCTTAAAAGTAAAACAGATCTTCAAACTTTTTGTCTAAGGCAATGCACAGTACCAGGGCCAGTTTAGCAGTGGGATTAAATTGACCGGTTTCAATAGAGCTGATGGTCTGCCGGGAGACACCCACCAGCTGGGCCAGCTCCCCTTGGGAAATATTTTTTTCCGCCCTGGCCACCTTCAGCCGGTTTTTTAGAACAAGCTGGTCATCCATCATCTCACCGCCCCTGTGTAAAATATCTTACCAGATAGAACACCAAAAAGGCAAGAGAGATCAGCAGAGTAATAAAATCAGAGGTGCTTTTTCTCCTGGTCAATTTATAAATCCGGCTGCCTGCACAGGAGGCCCAGAACATCGCCAGCACTTGGCCGGTGGGCAGGTGGTGGAGATGGTTATAGGCAAGAATAATGAAACCCACCAGAAAGACAAGAATCAGGGAAAAGGACTCTCCCTCCGTCCGTACAGCGCGCTCCATCTCGTCCTGAAACTTATTTTCCTTCCGGCTTTTTTCTAAAATCTCATGTTTATCCATGTCAGTATCTCCTTTTATGGAAGACCGCGGAGCAGCTCCTCCGCGGAGAGAAAAAGATGGCCGGCAGGATAAGGATGGCGCCGATCTGCTTCATGTGAAAGACTCCTTTAAAAAAATTATTCGGATATTCTGAATTGATCCGGCCGCGACCTTCCCCGATATCTGCATCATAGCACAACAGACATGAATAGTCAAGTATACTTGTCAACAAAATAAGCAAACTTGTCATTCTGATGGATAACATCTTCTCCGGGGAAAAGGGTTGCATTTTTTTTGGAAACAAAGTAAAATCTGAAATTATGAAACAATTATGAATCGCCCAATGCTGTTTTGGGTGTATGGAGGTCGACCATGAAGGAATTTAAGGGAAGTCAAAACTACGTGGCGTCGGAGGAGCTGATGCGGGCGGTGAATATAGCCATGGTCCTCCAAAAGCCGCTGCTGATCAAGGGGGAGCCGGGCACCGGTAAAACCATGCTGGCCGAGGCCATTGCCGCCTCTCTGAAAAAAAAGCTGCTGATTTGGAATATCAAGTCCACCACAAAGGCGCAGGATGGTCTATATGTCTACGACGTGGTCCAGCGGCTGTATGACAGTCAGTTTGGCGGCCAGGGTGTGGACAATATTGAAAAATATGTCAAACTGGGTAAGCTGGGTGAGGCCTTTACAGATGAGGAGCAGGTCATCCTCCTCATCGACGAGATTGATAAGGCGGATCTGGAGTTCCCCAACGACCTGCTGTGGGAGCTGGACCGGATGGAGTTCCATATTCCAGAGACAGGCCGCACCGTTACAGCCAAGCACCGCCCCGTGGTCATCATCACCTCTAACGCGGAAAAGGAACTGCCTGACGCCTTTCTCCGCCGGTGTGTGTTCCATTATATTGAGTTTCCCGATAAGGAGCTGATGGCGGAGATCGTGCGGGTCCACTTCCCCGATTTAAATGAAAGGCTGCTCGCCCAGGTGCTGGAGGCCTTTTATAAAATACGCCAGCTTCCTCAAATTAAAAAGAAGCCGTCCACCAGCGAAATTATCGACTGGATCCAGGCTCTGACGCATGGGGGCGTGGACCCCAGCCGTATCGTGAAAGAGGTGCCCTATCTGGGTGTGCTGCTGAAAAAGAACGAGGATATGGACGCCATGCGGCGTAACTGGCGGTGAGTCCATGTTCGAGGATTTTCTCTATCTGCTGCGGCGCAGCGGACTGAAGGTTTCGCTGACCGAGTGGATGTCTTTGATGGAGGCATTGGACAAGGGACTTCACAGCTCCAGTTTTACCGGCTTCTATCAGCTGTGCCGCTGCCTGCTGGTGAAAACGGAAGCGGATTTTGACCGCTTTGACCGGGCGTTTTTGGATTATTTTAAGGATGTCCCCTTTCAGCAGGAGGTATCCCAGGAGCTTTTGGACTGGCTGAACCGGCCGGAGGTGCTCAATGACTACGCCAACTGGGATGAAATGCAGGCATTGAAGAACCTGGGCCTCCCCGAGGAGGAAATTGAACGGATGCTCCGGGAGCGGATGGAGGAGCAGACCGAAGCGCATAACGGCGGAAATTACTGGGTGGGGACCCACGGCATGTCCACCTTCGGCAACTCCGGCCTCTCCCCCAAGGGAATCCGGGTGGGTGGACAGTCCATGTACAAGCGGGCCTTTCGGGTGGCCGGGGAGCGGAAATTCCGGGACTTCCGCCGGGACAATACTCTGGATACCCGCCAGTTCCAGGTGGCCCTCCGCCGTCTGCGGCAGTTTTCCGGTCTGGTGGACCTCCCCCCTACTGAGTTTGATGTGGACAACACCATTCAGGATACCGCCGGGAATGGTGGGGTGCTGAAGGTGCGCTACAAGCGCCCCCGGGAGAATACGGTGAAGGTTCTCCTGCTCATGGACTCGGGCGGCTCCATGGACTATTACAGCAACCTGTGTTCCTCCCTGTTCCAGGCGGTAAGCAAGTCGGGACATTTTAAAGATTTAAAGGTGTACTATTTTCACAACTGTGTCTATGGCCGGCTGTACAATAATCCCATGCTTATGACCCGGGATTCGACACCCACCGAGTGGGTGCTGTCCAATCTCCCGGGGGACTGGAAGGTAATCTTTGTGGGGGACGCACAGATGGCCCCCTATGAGCTGCTGGGCGGGTACTACGGGCGGAACAACACGGGAGACGGCCCCCAAAACGGCTTGGACTGGCTTAAGCGTTTTCAGAGCCGGTACAGCCACAGCATTTGGCTCAATCCCAGCGAGCGGCCGGTGTGGGGTGAGTACTGGTCCCAGACCTACGACGCCATTGCCCGGGTATTCCCCATGTTCCCCCTGACGGTGGAAGGTCTGGAAGAGGGCATGAAAAGGCTGTTGGTGCGGTAAACGGTTCGGAAGATGACGGATGCTCTCCCCAATGGGAACAGAAATAAAACGTTCCGTATTTTACATTTGTAAAATACGGAACGTTTTATTTCAATCCAATTACTGCTTTTTCTTTGACGCCTCCCGCATCCGCAGACCGTGATCCAGGATACGCTTGCGCAGGCGCAGGTTTTCAGGGGTACACTCCAGCAGCTCGTCATCGGCCAAAAACTCCAGACACTGCTCCAGGGACATCTGCCTGGGTGTGACCAGGCGGAGGGAGTCGTCAGAGCCGGAGGCGCGCATATTGGTCAGCTGCTTCTTCTTGCACACGTTGACGGAGATATCCTCATCCTTGGGCGTGACGCCCACAATCATGCCGGCGTAGACGGGAGTGCCGGCGCCGATAAAGAGCTGGCCCCGCTCCTGGGCATTGAACAGGCCATAGGTGACGGCCTCACCGGTTTCAAAAGCCACCAGAGAGCCGGTGGACCGGCGGCTGATCTCTCCCCGCATGGGCTGATAGCTGTCAAAAATGGAGGCCATAATGCCTTCGCCCTTGGTGTCGGTCAAAAACTCGTTGCGGTAGCCGAACAGACCCCGGGAGGGGACAAGAAATTCCAGCTTCATACGGCTGCCCACAGGATTCATCTCCAGCAGATCGCCTTTCCGGGATCCAATCTTTTCCATAACGGGTCCCACGCAATCGGCGGGCACATCCACCACCAGCCGTTCAATGGGCTCACACTTGACGCCGTCAATTTCCTGGAACAGCACACGGGGAGGAGAAACCTGAAGCTCATAGCCCTCCCGGCGCATGGTCTCAATGAGAATGGACAGGGACATCTCACCCCGGCCAGCCACGTTAAAGGAGTCGGTGGAATTCTCATTGTCGGTGACCCGAAGTGAGACATCCTTCATCGTTTCCCGGTACAGACGCTCCCGCAGCTGACGGGAGGTGACAAACTTGCCCTCCCGGCCGGCAAAGGGAGAATCGTTGACGGAGAAGGTCATTTCAATGGTGGGGGCGGAAATTTGGACAAACTCGATGGGTTCCAGCCCATCAGGAGCGCAGATGGTATCACCGATGGTAATCTCTCCGATCCCGCTCATGGCGATGATGTTGCCGGCGGTGGACTCCTGAACAGGCACCTTGGCAAGTCCGTCAAACTCGTACAGCGCGGTGGCCTTTGCTTTTTTGGGGGCGGCGTCAGGATCATGGTAGTTGCATACTGCAATCTCCTGATTTTGTTTAATCACACCCCGTTCAATTCGGCCGATGGCAATTCGGCCGACAAACTCATTATAATCGATGGCGGAAACCAGCATCTGGAAAGGGGCCTCCAAATCCACCTCGGGGGCGGGAATGTAGTCAACAATGGCATCAAAAAGGGGCTTCAGGTCGCTGCCCGCCACGTCGGGCTGGACAGAAGCGGTGCCCTGGCGGCCGGAGCAGAAGAGCATGGGGCTGTCCAGCTGTTCGTCAGTGGCGTCCAGGTCCAGCAGCAGCTCCAGCACCTCGTCAATGACCTCATATACCCGCTGGTCCGGGCGGTCAATTTTATTGACGACCACGATGACCCGATGGCCCAGCTCCAGGGCTTTGGAGAGCACGAAGCGGGTCTGGGGCATGGGGCCCTCAGCGGCGTCCACAAGCAGGATAACGCCGTTTACCATCTTCAGGATACGTTCCACCTCACCGCCGAAATCGGCGTGGCCCGGAGTGTCCACGATGTTGATTTTTACATCACCGTATTGGACGGCGGTATTCTTGGCGGTAATGGTAATGCCCCGTTCGCGCTCCAGATCGTTGGAATCCATGACCCGGTCCACCACGGTTTGGTTCTCCCGATATACGCCGGACTGTTTCAACAGTTCGTCCACCAGGGTAGTCTTACCATGATCCACGTGGGCAATAATGGCAACGTTTCTTAATTTTTCATTTCGCATACTTCTATTTCTCCTTTGTATATAGCAAAACCACTCAGCTCCGGAAAAGTGGGCCGAACGGTGCTTACAGGTCGGGCCGCAACGCCTCTCGATGCAATTCAGACGTAATATTATACCCCTGTTTTGGTAAAAAAGCAACTCCTTCCCATAAATATCAGGGAATTTGAAGAAAAAAAGAACATGCTGCGGGAAGAAAGAATAATAGAAAAAGAGAAGAAATGTTAAAAAAATCCTTGACAAAATAGAACGTTTGTTGTATTTTTTAAATAGAACATTTGTTTTAAATTTTAACAAAGAAAAAGTCCGTTTTTTTGGACTGATGTTTTAATAAACTGAGGACATAAGGCTTGGAAGTGGAGGGAATGCACGTGCGGACCGTTTATTATACCGCCAGCAATTTTATCAGCCATAGAGATAATGTGGTGAATTTGGAAGAGTACCGGCGCAAGCTGACCCTTGCGCAGGAGGGGAGCCTGGCGCCCAAGCCCGAGGAGAGGGAATGGAAGCCGGAGGGGGAGAAAATCTGGGCCCTGCCCCCGGTCCGGGAGGAAGAGGAGCGCCGTGGCCGCCGAATGCGCCGCGGGACGCTGATGCTGGACATCTGGGCCAGCCTGGGCGTGGTGGTCATGACGCTGACATTTACGCTTCGGGTGTTAATCGCCTGAGGGATGGAGATACAATTTTGTTGGACCGGATACGGAACAGACTGAATTGAAAATAAGGGAAAAGGGAGCCGGCCGGCTCCCTTTTTTTCTTTTTGAACGGGACAGCCATTGGAGAGAGCTATGTTTGGGTACATGTTTTTTTGTGGGAAATTCCCGGTGATTTCCGTGAAAAGGGTTGACGGCGCAACCAAAAACGTGTATATTATCACTGTTACCAAATTGTAACCTTTTTGTTTAAATTGTCATTTTTAGGCAGCCGGCCATTTTGCAGTGAGGACGCACATGGAAAAAATATTAGAGCGGGAACCAAAGGCTGGGAATACCCGGGCCGAAGGGAGCCATTACAGACGGCATCATGGGGTACACAAAGAGCAAAGAAGCGAGGAAAAGCACAGCATACCTTGGCCGAAGCAGGAGCAGTGGGCGGAATATAGGCGGCGGGCGGGCCTTCAGTGGAAGGCGTTGAAGGAGTGGTCACGGATCAATCTCCGCCGGGTTGCGTATGTCGCCCACGGCGCATTTTCCGTACACCGGGCCATTGGTCCAGCCTCTTTTCTTGCTATTTCTGCTGCTCTGGGCGTAGCGCTCACCTTGACCACCCTGTACACCACCAGTTTTGCGGTAACGGTGGATGGAGAACCGGTGGGCGTAGTGGCGGATCGTGGGGTGGTGGATGAGGCCATCCAGGAGGTGGAACAGGAGGGGTCTTCCCTTCTGGGCTACGACTACCAAGTAGGTGGGGAAATTGACTACCAGTTTGCGCTTACGCTGAAAACAGAAATTTCGCCCAAGGCAGAAATTGAAAATTATTTTTATGGACAGCTGAACCAGGTCAGTGCCCATCTGCGCAAGTGTCAGGTTTCAGTTGATGGCAAGACGATTGGCGTGGTAAAAGACGAGGGCGCCTTGAATCAAATGCTGGACGAACTAAAGGCGCAGTATGTAAATGAAAATACGGTAGAGACGGATTTTGTGGAGAATGTGGCGGTGGATTATATTTATGCCGCCGACAGCCTGCTGACCACCGACGAGATGAAAGCGGCGCTGGAATCCAATTCAACCGGAGAAACCACCTATACAGTGGTTCAGGGGGATACATTCAATGCCATCGCCTATGCCAACGATATGTCGGTAAGCGATTTAAAGGCCCTGAACCCCAATATGGATATCAATCGGCTGATGATTGGAGACGTGCTCAATGTAAAAGAGCTGGTCCCCGTCTTATCCGTAAAGACAATGGAGCATCAGGTGTATACCCAGTCCATCGAGTGTCCGGTGGAGACAGTGGAGGACAGCTCCATGTACAAGGGCACCTCCAAAATTCTTACCAAAGGGGTGGAGGGCGAGGCCCAGATTGAAGCCAATGTTACGTATATCAACGGCTATGAAAAGGAGCGGGAAATTCTATCCTCGGTTACCCTGCGGGAGCCTACTACCACGGTGAAGGCAGTTGGCACCAAAGAAAAGCCCAAGACCGCATCCACCGGCAGCTTCTCCTGGCCGATCCGTGGTAAAATTAACTCCTACTTCGGCGGACGGCGCATTTTTGGCAGCTACAGCTACCATTCAGGCATCGATATTCAGGCATCTTACGGAGCCAGCATCAAGGCTGCGGATGGCGGAACGGTTACCTTTGCCGGGTGGAAGGGCAGCTACGGAAAACTGGTCATTATCACCCATGACAATGGGATACAGACTTACTATGCACACAACTCCTCCCTGTTGGTATCCGCAGGTCAGAAGGTGTACAAAGGCCAAGCCGTTGCCAAGGCGGGCAGTACAGGCCGTTCCACCGGCACCCACTGCCATTTTGAGGTCCGGGTGAGAGGCTCCGCGGTCAACCCCCTGAACTATCTGAGATGATAGGATAAAAGAAGAAACATATAAAAAGAGGCCGCCAAAGGTAGCTACTCATAAAACAGTATCAACAACCAACTGAAACAGGGTAGCTGCCATAACGGATTGCAACAAAAAAGCGGGTAAGAAGTCAGAAACTTCTTGCCCACTTTTTTCTGTGCTGCGTGGAACGATAGAACAGCATTTTTCCGCTTCCGAGGGATATTGTATTACCCACCCTGTTTCTTCCCTCTACAAGCCGCATAAATCAAGGCTTTTTGCCCGTCTAAATATCCATGCTGGCATGAAAAATAAGTACCATGTTTGAGGGCGCAAGCGGTCTATCCGTTTGCGCCCTCTTGGTTGTTCAACAGCAAAGACGGGAAAAGCCGTCAAGGACGCGAAGCGTGAAGTTTATCCTTGACGGCTTTTTCTGGCTTTGCTACTCATTATCGGTCAAAGCCGAACTTGGGGAGTGCTTCCATTAACTGTGTTTTGAGGTAGTCTTGAATATCGTCGTTGATACTCCCTTGAAAGTAGGACAGATACTTGATGTAGCCGGTATAGGTTTGAATGACGGTGTTCACCGCTTCCGGCTCCCCAGCGACTGCCTTTACAATCGTTTCATAAGGCAGCAAATTGTACTTCCTATTCCTCATTCTCTAATGCCTCCATTTCTTTCCGTATGAAGCGTAATGCCCTTTTCCGTCTGCGGAAGATTGTGCTTCTACAAACGCCGAACATCTTTCCGATTTCTGTGTCGCTGTAACCGAGATAATACCGCAAAAACAGCACTTCCCGCCACTTTTCCGGCAGACGCAAAAGCGCGGCTGCTAACTGCTCGCTTTCCACAATGACCGTTTTTCCGCGAACGGTAAAAGTGGTAGAAACATCGCGCCTCACAAAATACTCGTCTGTTGTAGTAACCGGCTCAAAATCAGACTCACGAAGATAGTCAAGGGACACTTCAAACTGTTGTTTCCTCCGTATTTTCTTGTAAGCATTCAGCGCCGCATGGTAAAGGACGATCTTGCAAAAGGCATTGAAAGTGCGCTCGATATGCTCCCGGTATTGCTCGTTATTCATCATCTTTCTCACCCCCTTTCTTCCCAGACAAGAGGCAAAACATCAAACGCCCATGCAGCATAAAACCGCATGGGCGTTGAAAACAGGAATTATAAGAGATAACTATATGACTTGTGTGTTCATACTCATAGGCGCAAAATCCCGTATAGGTGCAAAGGCTTTTTTTGACCGTAAGCCGTTAAATAGGTTTCCACAAATAAGAAAGGACATAGCGATACCTCCCAGATACCGCCATATCCTAAATTAGCATCCCGTGTATTGACTATAAAAATACAGCGGCTAATCTACCTCAAAACAGAAAAGAGCCGATAACCGCATTATATCTGCGTGTTATCGGCTCTGCGTCTTAGCGTCTGGCTCTGTGATGACTGATATATTTAATTTGTCTGCTCTAATCAGCATTTCTTGTTTACATTTTGGACAGTAGAGAGGGAAATTTTCAAGTATTGTATCTTCCCGTAATTTTACTCTCGTTTTGCCACCACATAGCGGACACAAAATCCATTTATCTACTTGCATTGCACCACCTCAATCCTATATACAGGAAAACAAATCTTACTTTTCTAAACGGTAAAAAACACTTCGGGCAAGTATGCCTATCATTACAGCAATCACTGATGTACCAATCAAAACGATATATAAACTATTAGAAAATGTGTCAAACAGCAAACCATAAAGAGATTGCCCTAAAGGTTGCGCACACATTGTAAGTGTCATGGTGTAGGCTGTCACCTTTCCAAGTAAATGATTGGGTGTTTTCCTTTGTGTCGCGGATAGTACAAAAATTGAAAATATCGTAATCAGTAATTGCAGTAACATCACGCAAACTGTGATAACGAAATAGCATACCATTGAGTTAAAATCAAACAAGAATACAAGCCCTATCGGGACAAGGGATAGTCCAGAAATAACAAGCAGAAGATATAATTTGCCTGTTTTTAGTCGGTTTGCAATCAATCCGCTGATTATTCCTCCGGCTATGCCAGCCCCCGCCATAAGTCCCTCGGCTGTTCCGTAAAGTTCACTACTCAACTGTAAAATAGTTCGTATCATATATGGCATACCAATGGTAATGATTGAAGCAATGAAGAAGTTATAAAACGCCATTACCAACATAGTGCGTAAAATTTCCGGCTGCTCTTTGGACATAAATTTGATACTTTCCTTGAAGTCGCTTTTTACAGTTTGCACCATACTTTCTTTTTGCTTTAATTTTTCAAAGGGTATGTAGATAAAAATTTCCAAAATCGCTGATAAGAAAAAGCAAACACCACTTACATAAATAATTGGCATGGCTCCAAAAAATCCATATAAAATACCACCAAGAATAGGACCTATAAGGTTTGCAAGCATGGTTACTTGATTGACAACCGAATTTGCTTTTACAAGATTTTTTTCCTCTTGCAGTAATGGAACACTTGAATTGACCGACGGAGTATAACACGCCTGTATAATTGATAAAAGAACTAATACGGCAGCGATCAGCGGAACAGCATTTTTATCTGAAAGGATAAATCCAAAGCTCAAAACTAAAAATGAAGTCAAAAAATCAAGAATTACCATGATATTTCTGCGGTTTACGCGGTCAGCAATCATACCGCCAAAAGGCGAAAGTATAATCGTTGGAATGACAGTAAACGCTGTTACTGTTCCGAAAATCGTTGCAGAACCAGTAATATCTAAAACATACAAGGAAAGTGCAAAACGAAGAATAGAATTTCCAAACAGAGAAATAAGCTGCCCAATTACTACCATAACAAAGTTCCGATTAAAAAGTTTTTGCTTATCTACCATAGTTGCTTCCTCCATGTTTATTTGTTTCGTACAAAGAGCAATTCTGCTGTCTGTACCGCAAGTATAATTCCTCCGCCAATTAAGCAGGCTTTTGCCGCTTTGTGCCGCCCCTTTTCCTTTAACGGAATATAACTTGCCATAAGCCCTATACCTATTGCGAATGTAAGAGATTTGGATAAAAAGCGTACTGTGGGAAACTTCCATGCGTAATTCATAAGTTTATCAAAAGCTGTCGCTGCTCCCTCAACAGTTTTTTCAATCGTATCTCCAAATTGCTCCATAACTTTTTCAAGTCTTTCTTCTGTCATAAAAATTACCTCCTTAAATACATTTGGTTGGTATGAATATAGATATAAAAGAAAGGGCTATGCCCTAAAATAATACCTAACAAACGAATGTATAAATCTTTTATAAAAGCACCTCTTACAAGGTACTTTTATAGTTACTCTGCAATTTCTCTTATGTGCCTTTCTACAAGCTCTTTCAGTTCACTATTAAACAGCGGTATTCCCATAGTATCTAAAATAGTGCTAAGACAATGAAACTTATTTTCTATTTCTGCTGCGGAAGCTGGATAAATTGACGGCGATAACCAACAATCACTAAGTAAAGGAATTATCTCGGACAATTCCTTTGCATAGCTTGTTTTAATTGAACCATCATGTTGTCCTTCTTCTATCAGCTCTAACCATAGAGGGGAAATCAAGCGTCTATTGGTATCAATCATTCCGGCTAAAATACGTGGATTTTTGAGAACAGGAAGTGTGTGCTTACTCAATTCTGCTCGTTCTACGTCTGCATAATTGATTTTGATAACTTCACGCATTTTCTGTAATCCGTTCAAATCATTACGTTTCTTAACAAGAGTAAAGGGGTTATTATCAAAAAACATTTTCTCACCCAGAGCGTCCATAATTTCTTCTTTGGATTTGAAATGATGATAAATTGCACCTTTTGTAAGCCCCCCAAGTTCATTTACAATGTCCTGAATAGTTGTGTTATCATATCCTTTCTCCATGAATAATCGTTGAGATACTTCCAGTATCTTCTCAATAGTTACTTCGGGATATTTGTTTCGCGCCACGCCAATCCTCCTTACTGTTATCATTCGTTTGGTATGTAATTCTATTATATACAGTGTAGCAGGGTTTGTCAAGATACATTCGGTAGGTATTTTTCTTTGCATGGAGTGACTTACTTAAGTCAACAATAGGAACTGTGTAAGCATATCCCAAAAGAAAGGTGAACTACGGAGAGGCAAAGCGCAACAAATCGTTCTTTTCAGACGGGATAATAAGTGAGAGGAAGTAAAAGGGTTTGGGATTTCCCAACAAGCCAAAAAGAGCAAATGGGTACTCATTTGCTGTGCTTGCTTCCTGCTCAACACAAAGGAAAGGACGGGAAAGGAATGGAAAAGAAGCGAAACATCAAAGATGGGCAAATCGTTGTAAAAAATCTTCTGTATCAAGAGTTGCCGACACATGAAGTTACAATTCAATCCGGCAGGACGCTCTATCGTTTTATGGGAAGTTACGACGGAACCCGAAGCCTGCCCCATAAAGTTTTGCGGCTCATAGAACAGTCGCCTATTGATGAAAAAGACAAGGAGCGTTAAAATGGGTACAAGCAATCCTGTAATGGCAGACTGCTCGCCGAGGAAAGGAGCAGAAAGTATGTTAAGGCAGTCTGGCAAAATCACCGCCCTCTATTGCCGCTTATCCCGCGACGATGAATTAACGGGCGATAGCAACAGCATTGTAAATCAAAAGGCGATTTTAAGTAAATACGCAAAGGAAAATCTTTTTTCAAACCCCTTGTTTTTCGTGGACGACGGGTATTCCGGAACGAACTTCAACCGTCCTAGTTGGAGCGAACTTTTAGAAAAAATCGAAAACGGCGAAGTGTCAACCTTGATCGTCAAGGATATGTCGCGGCTTGGGCGCGATTATCTGAAAGTGGGCTTTTACATCGAAGTCCTGTTTGTGGAAAAAGGAGTGCGGTTTATCGCTATCAACAACGGCATAGACAGCGCGAACCAACAGGACAGCGACTTTACCCCGTTTCTCAATATCATCAACGAGTGGTATGCAAAGGACACAAGTAAGAAAATCCGCGCGGTAATGAAGTCCAAAGGGGAAGCGGGCGAACATCTTTGTACCAATCCGCCCTATGGCTACATAAAAGACCCGGAAAACAAAAAACGGTGGATTATCGACCCCGAAGCTGCCGAAGTCGTCAAGCGGATATTTGCCCTTTGTCTGGGCGGTTACGGGCCGTCGCAGATTGCCCGTATTCTGAAAGAGGATAAAGTCATAACGCCGACAATCCATTTTCAGCAGACAGGCAGGGCGACGAGGAACGCGCCGCCGGATAATCCCTATCACTGGACCAGCGACACCATAGCCGATATTTTGGAGAGCCCAGAGTATCAAGGGCATACGGTAAACTTCAAAACCTACAAACAGTCCTACAAGAGCAAAAAAACCTGCAACAATCCCGAAGAAAAATGGCTTGTGTTTGAAAATACACATGAAGCGATAATTGACGCCAACACATGGCAACGGGTGCAAGAGTTACGGAAGAACAAACGCCGCCCGACGAGGACGGGCAAGACTAATATGTTTTCCGGCATTGCGCGCTGTGCCGACTGCGGAGAGAAACTGTATTATTGCACAAGCAAGAACTTTGAATCAAGGCAAGACCACTTTGTCTGCTCGACTTCAAGGCTGAAAGGGAAAGAAGTCTGCCCGACGCATTTTATTCGCGCTGTTGTCCTGGAACAGGGCGTACTCGCTCACATGAGAATGACGATTGCCTGTGTCGCTAATCACGAAGAACAATTCCGCAAGGCTATGGGAGCGAAGCAGAAAGCCGAAGCGAAAAAGTGCATTCTGCCCAAGCCAGCGGCCGCTGGTGCCCTGTCCCAGCGGCCACCCGGCCCAGACTCAGCGGCCACCTAATCAGCGGCCAGATTTGGGTTCAATTACCACAGTGTAGTGCTTC
>Ga0129317_1000283_pt1 | contig 59713 bp, 48 predicted proteins | sample Cm1ome_FD_94430 | JGI IMG/M metagenome (GOLD analysis project Ga0129317, IMG submission 94430) | Eastern black-and-white colobus group fecal microbial communities from Wisconsin, USA - Cm1105 metagenome | ecosystem: Host-associated > Mammals > Digestive system > Large intestine > Fecal | place... | reverse complement strand
TTGCACAGGCTCCGCACCTGCTTCGCAGGGTGGCCGCTGGTATGGGCCGAGGTGGCCGTTTTAATCGGACCAGGTGGCCGCTGAGATCGGGCACCCGTGGCCGCTGGAGAGGGCCTTATGCAGCAGCTGAGATGGGTATTCAAAATCAGTATCTAAACGAGTTGATGGAACGGATTGTTCGCCGGGACCCCGCCGAGCCGGAATTTCACCAGGCCGCCAGAGAGGTCCTCACCTCTCTGGCCCCGGTGGTCAATGCCCGACCGGAACTGATCACCGAGGGAGTTATGGACTGTCTGGTGGAGCCGGAGCGCACCATTAAATTCCGGGTTCCCTGGGAGGACGATCAGGGCATCATCCACATCAATCGGGGCTATCGCATTCAGTTCAACAGCGCCATCGGCCCCTACAAGGGCGGCCTGCGGTTCCATCCCTCGGTAAATGAAAGTATTATCAAGTTCCTGGGCTTCGAGCAGACCTTCAAAAACAGCCTCACCGGCCTTCCCATCGGCGGCGGAAAGGGCGGTTCCGACTTTGATCCCAAGGGCAGGAGCGAGGCAGAGGTCATGCGGTTCTGCCAGTCTTTTATGAATGAGCTTTTTAAATATATCGGCCCGGACACCGATGTACCCGCCGGTGACATCGGTGTCGGCGCCCGGGAAATCGGCTACCTTTTCGGCCAGTACAAGCGCCTGCGCAACGAGTTCACCGGCGTGCTCACCGGCAAGGGACTGGCTTACGGCGGCTCTCTGGCCCGTAAGGAGGCCACCGGCTACGGCCTGTGCTACTTCACCGACAACATGCTCAAGGACGCTGGAAAATCCTTTGACGGAGCCACCGTGGTTATTTCCGGCTCGGGCAACGTGGCCACCTACGCCTGTGAAAAGGCCTCCCAGCTTGGAGGCAAGGTGGTCGCCATGTCCGACTCCAACGGATTTGTCTGGGACACCGAGGGAATTGACTTGGCGTTGATGAAGCAGATCAAAGAGACGGAGCGCAAGCGCATCAGGGAGTATGCCCTGCACAGGCCCAGCGCCCAGTATTTCGAGGGGTGCTCCAACATCTGGACCATTCCCTGCCACATTGCCCTCCCCTGCGCCACCCAGAACGAGCTTGATGGCGACGCCGCTAAAACCCTGGTGAAAAACGGCTGCTTCGCCGTGGCGGAGGGGGCCAATATGCCCTGTACTCCCCAGGCTGTGGAAACCATCCAAGGGAGCGGCCTCCTCTTTGCTCCGGCCAAGGCGGCCAACGCCGGAGGCGTGGCCGTATCCGCTCTGGAGATGAGTCAGAACTCCATGCGCTTCTCCTGGTCCTTTGAGGAGGTAGACGACCGGCTGAAGACCATTATGACCAACCTTTACCGCAACGCGTCTGCCGCCGCCGCCCAGTACGGCATGGCGGGCGACCTGGTAGCCGGCGCCAACATCGCAGGCTTTTTGAAAGTCGCGGACTCCATGCTGGCCTATGGGCTGGTGTAAGGGGGGCTGGAGATGAATGGATATGCTGTCCGGGTGGCCGCCCAGCTGCGCCAGCGGTACGCCCATGAGCCAGAGTATCTCCAGTGTGTCCTGACCTGGCTGGACATGATCGATCCCGCCCTGGATGACCCCCGGTACGAACGGCTGGACCTGCTCACCCGAATGGTAGAGCCGGAGCGCACCGTTTCCTTCCTGGTCCCCTGGGTGGACGACCAGGGCATGGCCCACACCAACCACGGCTATCGGGTCCAGTTCAACAGCGCCATTGGCCCCTACAAAGGCGGCCTGCGGTTTCACCCGGGTGTGACCTCCTCGGTGGTAAAGTTTTTGGGTTTTGAGCAGACTTATAAAAACGCCCTCACCGGCCTCCCCATTGGCGGGGCCGCCGGCGGAGCGGATTTTGACCCCCACGGGAAGAGCAGCCGGGAGATTATGCGGTTTTGTCAGTCCTTTATGAACGCCCTGTACCGCTATATCGGCGCGGATACTGACGTACCCGCCGGAGACATCGGCGTGGGGACCCGGGAGATCGGCTACCTCTACGGTCAATACAAGCGTCTTATGGGCCGGGCAGAGAGCAGCTCCCTCACCGGAAAGGGTCTGACCTACGGCGGCAGCAAAATCCGCCAGGAGGCCGCCGGCTTTGGCGCTGTCTACTTCCTGGACCGGATGCTGGAGCATCAGAAGGAATCCCTCCGGGGCAAGACCATCGCCGTATCCGGCTTCGGCAACATGGCCTGGGGCGTATGCCGCAAGGCCGCAGAGCTGGGGGCCAAGGTGGTCACCCTCTCCGGTCCGGACGGCTATATCTATGACCCCGACGGAGTGACTGCCCAGGAAAAGCTGGACTTCCTGCTCCACATGCGGGCCAAGGGTCCGGAGCGGGTATCCGCCTACGCCCAGCGGTTTGGGGTGGAGTTTTTCCCCGGCAGACGGCCCTGGGAGGTGAAGGTGGACGTGGTCATCCCCTGCGCAACTCAGAACGAGCTGGATGTGGAGGACGCAATCCGCATTCTGGCCAATGACGTGGGTTATTATGTGGAGGGGGCCAATATGCCCGCCACCGCCGAGGCGTTGAGGCTCCTCCGCCTCAGCCCGAAAATTCTCACCGCGGGCGCTAAAGCCGCCGGCTCCGGCGGTGTGGTGGTATCTGCTTTAGAGATGGCTCAGAACTCCATCCGCTACGACTGGAGCCGCAAGGAAGTGGATGACAAGCTCCGGGAGACCATGGGGTCCATCTACGATGCCTCTGCCGCCGCTGCCGAGGAGTACGGTTTGGGCTATGATCTGATCGCCGGCAATGACATCGCCGCCTTTAAACAAATTTCCGAGGCCATGATTGCCCAGGGACTTTAATGATCTGACCAATGGGAACGGGTCACGGAGAATGAGCGTCCGTGACCCGCTCCCTATTGCAATTCCTTTAGGACGCGGTCAGACTCCGGATAAGCATTTTTTCATTTGTCAAATTCATAGCCAGGAGAGAATACGCCTCCTCCGCCCACACCCAGAAATAGTCTGCCGTCAATTTCATTGACCATTGGATACACTTTCACATCACAATTACACTTTAGGCCTTACCTTTACTTGGCTAATCACTCCCAGACCGGAACCAATTTCTTATAAAGCAGATAACAAAGGACCGCAATCCCTGCAGTGCACAGGATTGCGGTCCTTAACGAAAAGATTATATGCCGGCTACGACAGCCCGGTGCGCATGCTGTACCGGCCGCAGCAGGGTGGTATCCGCATAACACAGCCTGTAACCATTGGATAGGGATGGGCTGGAACAGCCCCCCGCCGGCATCGGAATCGGCAGCGGTTCAGTCGCCCGGCACTGTATGCAGGGCTGCTCCTCCACAGCGGAAGAGGCGGTCCGGCAATTGAACCTGTTTGCAGACGGCGTAGTTGCCTGTACGCTTTAAAGCGGCCCCAGGCGGGCCGGCTTTCAGACCGGCGCCGTCTGGGGCCATCTTCTGCCGCGTCAAAGAAATCTTACCTGTTAAAACGGATTCTACAACTTGATGTTTTCCTGGCATGGCTTTGCCACACCAATAACATCAATTCTCCCTGTAAGCAGCCACAATTACGGAACCGTTACGCCAACCTCCTGATAATATTTTATGGCACCGGGATGGGCGTCATAAGGAGCACCTTCCAAAGCATTTTCTGGAGTGAGGTCTTTAACCGAGGTATGGCAATTCTGCCACTCCTCCGCATTCTCAAACAGACACTTCACCATTTCGTAGACGTCATCCTCGCTCATGCTCGCAGGCGCGCACAGGAAATTGTTGCAGGCCAGGGAAGTGATGGGCTCTTCGTTGTTAAATACGCCCGCGTCGGCGGAAGCGGCCACAATATGGGGATATTTTTCGTTGATCTGCTTCAGCAGATCCTCATCAACAGAAAGCATATAGCCAGTTCCGGCAGTCACACAAGCCTCCTGAATACCGGCCACCGGCCAGCCGCCCAGATAGAACATCGCGTCAATACGACCGTCGGCAAGTGCATCAACAGAGTCCTGTAGGTTAAGCTTTTGCGCATCAATATCCGTGTTAATATCCCAGCCCAGGACATCAAACAGGGCATTGACCAGCAACTCTGTGGAGTGGCCGGGCTCCGCAGTGGAAATCCTTTTGCCTTTCAGGTCCTCAATGCTGTTGATGCCGGAACCGGTACGGACGCAGATGTGCAGGAAACCTTGGTTAACCTTCATCAGAACCATCAGGTCTGTGATAGGATCGGGGAAGGACTCTGTTCCGCCCTGCTGAGCTTCAAGCATGGATGCGGCAATAGACATAGGCATATCGATCTCGCCGTTGGCATAAAGCTGCAGATTGCCCACAGCACCTCCGGTCACCTGGACGTCCCAATTAATATAGCTGTGCTTTTCCAACGTCTGACCCCATGCGGTCGCTACCGTGTTGTAGACACCGCCGACGCTGGTCGTACCAACCGAGTAAGTAACGGTCTGTCGTCCCTTGCCGCTGTCGGATCCGCCGCTCGTCCCCCCCTGCCCGCAGGCGGCAAGGGACATGACCAGGGCAGCCGCCAAAAGTGTGGAAATTAGTCTTTTCATGCTGTATCCTCCTTAAAAAATTTGTAATTTAAAAAGCGAACTCATCTGCTGAGTTTCCAACGTTTGGATAAAGCCCCAAACTTGATTTGCTTGGTCAGGCGACCAAACTCCAGTTACCAAAGACATGAATTTCTCCTGGAGCATATGCTGGGGAAAGGGCTTTTCGGGGTCGCCGATGGCCACATGACTCTCTCTGCTGAAATGCTTGCCATCCGCAGTCTCCACCTCAATACGGACGGCGCCCCAAAGGCTGGGATCTTTTTCTGTCAACTGATGAAAGGCTTCGTCCTCCACAACGAACACTTTTCGAGATAACGCTTCAATTTCTTTGTTTTCTAAATTGTTTTCAATTAGATCCAGCGTAACCGCACCATATCGCATTAATAGAGCTGCAGTATATGGCACGCATGTCTGCGCTTTGACCTCTGTGCGGGGCGAATAGGAACCGGCGCTGGCGATAAAGCTACCCCCATAAACATGTACAGAAGAAACGTCTTTGTATGTAAGGCCTTCCGTCCCAAAAATATCTTCTATACAGTCCAGGGTGGTATGGATCCGGCGTACACAACTGAATTTTTTCTGATAGATAAGATTGATTTCCCAGCGCAACTGGGGATTCATCATATGCTGCTCATTTACTTTAGACGCAAAGCCATGTGCAAAACCAAGCCTTCCCTCAAATATCTCTTCCGGTCCGGTGAGACCGTGCTGTGCTAAAATTGCAGCAGATATTCCAAGTTTTGCTCCCCAGCCCGCACATAAGTATTTGGGAGCGGAACCATCTTCCACATACTGGTTTAATCCTCCGCATAAACTTGCCGCAATGGCAACTGCATTGCCCAATTGTCTGCTGTTTAAATTGAGTATCGTCCCGCTGGCTACCGCGGCTGCCGGGGCTCCGCAAATACAGGTGGCGTCAAATCCTCGCTCAAGGTAAGCAGAAGGATTCACACATCTTCCAATGTAACAGTAAGTCTCATATGCGCGGACAATACTTTCCAGGAACACGGTTCCTGATGCCTGCTTGTTCAAAACCGCGGCCGTGGCCAGCGCTGCTGATAGGATTGGGACTCCAGGGTGTCCCATGGCAAAACGATGCCCATCATCAAGATCCAGCAGTCTTGTCGTTCCGCCCATCCAATAGGCCAAGTCCTCCGCTCTCTCCAATATATCAGTCCCGCCCAGGGCATTTTTTAATTGCAGGGCGGGCTCCATGGACTTACCGCATTCAAAAATGCTTAAGTAATCGGCAAGACAGGACTTTGCCCTCTCCACGGGCTCATTCGGCATGGTATCAAAACGTATTTGCTCCAGGACATTTATCAAATCGGTCAAGCATCCCATCTCATTCACCTCACGAAGCAGCGTCTGTACAATTCATCTTATTGGACCGCGCTTTGCGCACAAAAGAAAGGATGGAAATCAAAGCGATGATACTAAGTCCAATTGCGTCCGTAATCAAGGCGGGAGAGATCATAGCAAAGGCGGCACCGCCCAGCAAAACGCGCTCAAAAACATTCAGCCTGCTTACCAAGTACCCCTGGGTGCAGGAACCAATGGCGCAAGCGCCCAATGTAGCGGTAATGCCAGCCCAGATGACACGGAGGGCGTCCCCTTCTCCCAACAAGAGAGGATTGTAAACAAACATAAACGGCATGGCAAACGCAGGCAATGCAAATATAAAGCTCTTAATGCCGGCCTTGTTGGCGGAGCAGTTAGCAATACTGGCACCGGCGTATGCGGCGATGGCGACAGGAGGAGTAACGGGTGCAATAACGGCAAAGTAGAACACGAACAGGTGACAGGCCACAGTAGGCAGGCCCATTTCTGCCAGGGCAGGGACTGCCATATTGGCAGTGATAACATAGGCGGCAGAAGTAGGAAGGCCCATGCCCAGGATCAGGCAGGCAATGGCGATCAGGACCAGCGCGAGGAACGGCATGCCGCCGGATATTTTGAGGACTAGGTTTACAAACTTATTTCCCAATCCGGTCAAGGTCACCACGCCTGTAATAACACCCGCGCACGCAAGTCCGGTAGCGACACTGGACAAGTTAAACGCGCCGTCAACAAAGGACTTGGCAACATTGGAGACAAAGCCGCCAAAGTTTTTTATGTTGTTGAACAGGACCAATATAAATGCTACCGCAATGGCCCAAAAAGCGGCGTAGGACGCGGAAAATTTCTTTAAAATAAGAATCAGGACAACCACCATGGGAAGCAGCATATACGCTTCCCGCAGAATAGACTTTGTCGTAGGAAGAGATTCCGGCGGAACGACAGGCACATTCTCCTTTTTTACATAGAAATAGACACCTGCAAAAATACCCACAAAATAAACCAGTGCAGGAATCAAGGCCTTAATAATAATGGTGGAATAGGGGGTTCCGGTCATGTCAGCCATGATAAATGCGCCTGTGCCCATGACCGGAGGCATCAACTGACCACCTGTAGAGGCTGCGGCCTCCACAGCCGCCGCTACATGAGGTGCAATCCCCAGAGACTTCATAAGAGGGATGGTAAATGTGCCGGTGGTGACCACGTTGACAACGGCGCTTCCATTCACCATTCCAAACAGACAGCTGGCAATCACAGCCGCCAATGCCGGCCCGCCCTGCAGCCGACCGGTAACTTTAATGGCAATGTTAATAAATGCGTTACTGGCACCGCAGGCCTCAAGAAATGCACCAAGCAGAGTGAACAGGGCTAAATATGTACAGCTCATCTGGAGCAGTGTGCCAAAGATACCGTTGGAGCCAATGTACATATGGCTGATCATACGGCCAAAAGAATACCTGGAGTGGCCCAACGCGCCAGGCAGCAGGTGTCCAAAAAACATATAGAGCAAAAATACCAGCGTTACCACAGACATGCCGGTTCCCACAGTTCTCCTGGTAGCATCCAGGATGATCAGAATCAAAAGAAGTCCTATTATTTTATCAACTGCAGTCAAGGTATTCATGCGCAGAGTCAGATCTTCGTAAAACACCGCGTAGTATGCGCATCCAAGTGCACCAATGCAAAGCTCTGCAATATTAAGCACGTTCTTCCCAATATGACTGTTCTGAAAGGGCTTTCCCAGATAGATCAAGACAAAAATGAAAGCTAAGTGTACGCCACGCATGACATGGGACGGGAATGTCATCCATATATTCAAAATATGGATAACTGAAAGAGCGATCGCAAACATCATTGCAATCTTTTTTTCTATGGGTTTTCCCTGAAATAAGCCTTCCATTTTATCCTCCATTACTTACCAATTTAGTAGCGACAATAATTGGGAAACTTCTTTTCCCCGTTCAAACTCTGTACAGAGCTGCTGTATTTTCGCAATGGATTCATTAGACAACAGATTGGTGGCGGATATGACAAATTTATTTTTTAAGGCGTCAAAATTAACCGGATTTTGGGGCGAGCCCTTCAGGTCAAAGCACTCCCTGCTGTAAATGGTTCCGTCCTTTAAGGTAATTTGGATCTGCGCGCCTCGTTTCTTGGGATACAGGCCGTTTATCTTTTCGTCAATAAAAACCTGGACCTTCTGGGCCAAATCCAAATATTTTTTATTCTGAAAGGCTTGCTTTTCCAGATGCCGAACCGCAACCCCGTGGTCCACAAGGGCGGCGGCCACCCCGTAAGGGATGCTGAATTTCGCCTCCCCAGGGTTTTTAGGCTCATAAATAAGTCCCGTCAGCTCATAGGCCACATGATGTGTACCAACAAGGATCCGCTCCACCTGTGCCGGATCAATATCATATTCAACAGCCAAATCCAGCACCGCTTCGATGGCTGGCTGCGCGTGCCTGCAAGTGGGATAAAACTTGTTGTAGGTATCCACGATCCAGTAATCTCTCCCCAGGCCTGCAGTGACTTCCTCGGGGGCGATACACCTGCTCATTCCGTGGAAAAGGCCTGTCTTCCCCTCAAAAGCGGTCAGGCATCCTTCCAGGCCGGCCTGGGCAACATAGGCGCACGCAATGCCGTTAAATGCCGAATTGCCTACCATCACGCACTTTGACTGCTGCCCCGAGACGGTTGCCTCCATCATACCAGACGCCTGAAGAACCGACATCCCCAGTCCATTGGCCATCTGCTGTTCATTCAACCCCAGAAGTTTTCCGGCTACCGCCATAGCCCCCACGGTTCCACAGGTGGCAGAGGGGTGAAAGCCACGCTCGATGAGATCGGGGCTTTGGGCAACGGCCAGACGGTAGACGATCTCGTAGCCGATGACGATCGCGGCAAGTATCTCCTTTCCTGTGGCTCCAACATCCTGGCCTATGGCCAACGCCGTGGGGATAATGACTGCTCCCGCGTGCACACCGGCAAATTTGTGTCCGTCATCCAGTTCAATGGCGTGCGCGAAGGCAGCGTTGATCATGGCCGCCCTGGCGGCAGGGAAACACGATCCATGGTCCGGCCCAATTACGCTGCATGTCCCGCTGCCGAGGTTTTTCATGGCGGCAATCAGCGCATCGCCGTAGGCCCACCCAGCCCGTCCGGCTATCATAGCGCCAATAGTATCCAGCAGACGTTCTTTGGCAGCCTGCTGGATCTCAGCAGGCAAATTATCATAGTCGGTTTGAACAATAAAATTTCCCAGTTCTCTTGTCAGTTCCATGTCGTTGGCATCTGCCCCATTTCCTTATTAAATCGATCAGAGATAGTAACCCGCTGTAAACCCCTCGTGCATTGCATAAAAAGCAGTTCTATCCCGCAGTACGTTCCCGATACAAATAACATCCTTCGTTGTTTCGCCCAGTTCCCTGATAAGCTGGTCGTCGGGGATTAGCCCTTGGGCGATGAGAATCACATCATATTCCATGGGGATCGTCTGACCGGCCACCGAGGCGAGAAGCACATCTTCCGTCAAAGAAAGGATTTGCGTGTGGTCCAAAATCTCCACGCCCACCTGCAGCATGGCGTCCATCAGCTCCATGGCGTTGTTGATGTCTCCCGTCATCAGGTTTTCCTTCGTGCGGTACCCCTCCAGCAGCAGAACCTGAAGCCCCCGCTTCCCCAACATGTAGGCGGCTTCCTGGCCGATATTTCCGGCTCCGAGGATCAGCGCCTTTTTTGCGTTGGGTGGGACGTCCCTCTGCTTTCCCAGGTATTCCGTAGCCAACAGCAGCTTCGGGTCATCCTTGTGGTTTTCGTAGTATTCTTTGACTGGAGGAAACAGGCGGGGCAGACTGCCGGTGGCCACAATAACCGTGTCAAAATCTGACTGTGAAAGCATCTGCCCAGTTGCCTTTGTATTAAGCCGGACATCGATTTTCAGCCGCTCTACCTCCCCGGTCAGCCAATCAATGAGCCAGCGGAATTTGTATTTCATGTCCGCCCCGCAGGCTGGGATCAGCTCTCCACCCAGGCAGCCTTGCTGCTCAAAGAGCGTCACCTGATGCCCGCGGACCGCCGCCACAACGGCGGCCTCCATTCCCGCCGGACCACCACCGACAACCGCAACCCGTTTGGATACTTCGGCTGGCACCTGTTCCGGCGGAAGCAGACGATATTCTTTGCCCGCCATAGGATTCACACAGCATCGCAGCTTGCTGCCATAGATACTGCGGTGGAGCACACAGGAGTTGCAGCTTACGCATTTGCGGATTGTCTCCCCTTTCCGGGCTTTATTCACCCACTGGGGATCAGCAACCAACTGCCGTGCCATGGCGACAAAATCAGCGTCCTCATTGACAATACGCTCCGCCACCTCCACATCCCGGATGGAGCCCACCGCAATGGTGGTAATCTTACACCGCTGGCCGATCTCTCTGGCCAGATAGCTTTTCCAGCCCTGGGGATACCCGGTGGGGCAGATGTGGGCCCTTCGGGATGGGTGGGCGGGGTCCTTTCCAGCCCCTGCCGTCACATGGACGCAGTCAATACCGGCCTGCTTCAACAGGTTTACAACCTGTACAGACTCATCCAGGTGACGGCCCGCCTCCACCATCTCATCCGCGCTGATTCGGAACAGAACAGGGAAGTCACGACCGCATTTGGCCTTAATTCCCTCTACGATTTCAACAGCGAACCGGGCCCGGTTTTCAACACTGCCTCCATATTCATCCTGGCGCAGGTTGGTCCAGGGGGACAGGAAGTTGGAAATCAAATAGGAGGTGGCGCCGTGCAGCTCGATTGCGTCGAAACCGGCCATCTGGGCCCGCTCCGCGGCATCCACAAATTTCTTTTCGATCTGGCGGATTTCCTCTATGGTGGCCTCCCGGGCCATGCGCTTATTTTTGCCATAGACTGAAGCGGAAGCTGCGATGGGAGTGAGATCGCTGCGTCCACGATCTCCGAACATCCCGCCGGCGTGATTGAGCTGCAGACATACCTTGGCGCCCGTCTCGTGAATGATTTCTGTAAATTGGCACAGCATGGGGATGTAGCAGTCATCATCCAGGCGAATTTGGGTATATCCGCTTTTGCCCAGAGGATAGTCCACATTGGCCCACTCCAGGATAATCAGCCCTACCCCGCCCTTGGCGCGCTCCAGATAAAATGCCGTGTACTCAGGGGAGATCTCCCCGCTTACAGAGGGGAAATTTGTGGAAAGCGGAGCCATTACCACACGATTGCGCAGTGTCATTGAGCCGATTTTTCCCGGCTGGAACAATTTCATCTTCCGGTTTCCTCCCATCTTTTTGAGGCGTATTAATACAGATTTACAGGAAGAGGGCAAAACACTCAAATATCACCAAAAATTTCCCCTCTTTTGTTGTATATTTGACATTATATCATGGCCTTTTGCAGTGGAAAAGCAATCATAATCTGTAGCTGTGCAACCCAAAATTGCGCTGTCCCAGGGGGGATCGGCCAAATTAAGGGCGGAGGGAGGTCAGTCCTCCGTCCGCACATAGACGCAGCCCTCCATAATTCTCCGGGCCGTACGGTCAAGGTTTCCGCTGCGCACGCTGTGGGTCCCATCCTCGTTCTCCTGCAGATCCGCATAGGCGTCCATAATCCCCCAGGGATGGCCGATTCTCACATGATCTACCCGGTTGGCGGGATTTTTCTCCCCGCAGACGATCTCGTTTACCAGGGTCCCGGGCGTGTTTGCTGCGGTTATGGTACAGATGGCGCCGGTGCCCATATAGGCATCGATCATCTTCATATTGACGGAAAACAATCTCCCAACCAGATCGATCTGGCCGGCAGCAATGGCCTTCCCGCTGCCCGCGGTGTAGTCCACAGGGCGGGTCACAAAAGCGATCTTGGGCAGCGTCTGGCTATTCTTCTTGGCGTCCTCCAGATCCTTGGCAAAGCCCAGCAGAATTGCCCCGGTACCACGAATGATCTCCAGCTTGCGGCAGATCTCCGCGCAGTTTGGCAAAGCATTAAATTCCGAGGGGATCTCTGTGCCGGTGACGCCAAAGTCCTCCGGGTGGACAAAGATCACAGGGTTGGCCGCATCCACAAAGCTGTACTCGTAGACCTTCCCCTCCACTTCAATGGAATCCTTTGGATTTCCTGTGGGCAGAAGTTTACCGGATGCCGCACCCTGGGGCGCTACAAACTTCAGCGTCACTTTCGCAGCAGTTCCGGGCACCCCGTCAATGGCAAAATCTCCCTCGGTGACGGCACGGCCGTCTTTGACGGGCACCTGGGCGATGATCTCCTTTTGGGTGTTCGTGTTGAAAATGTGAACCTCCGTCATGGGCTCAACGGCCTCAACAAGTCCTTCATCAATGGCGTAGGGACCTACTGCAGAGGAGATGTTTCCGCAGTTCATGGTCTTTCCCACAATAGGGGCGCTCACGTCCACCTGTCCAAACGTATAATCCACGTCAATGCCGGCCCGGCTGCTCTTTTTGATGACGGCCACCTTGCTTGTGGAGGTGTTGGCCCCTCCCATGCCGTCGATCTGACGCCGGTCGGGGGATCCGAAAGCGCTGAGGATCACCTTGTCCCTCTTGGCTTCGTCCTGGGGAAGGTCCTCATCCCGGAAAAAGACTGCCTTTGACGTGCCGCCGCGCATATATACGCAGGGGATTTTGGCGTTGGGCTTGTACTGCTTCATATTCTGTTCTCCTTTTGTTCCGGGAACCATTCCCCGGCGTTTTTATTTCCCAAATTTTTTAATTTTCTTTCCTGCAGAAATGCGATATAATGACCAGTGGATAGGGGGCAGACGAGTCATGCTGAATAATTATCATTACTTTATTGTCCTGGCAGAAGAGCTGAATATCTCCCGTGCCGCCAAAAGGCTGTACATCTCCCACCAATGTCTGAGCAAATATCTTAAGAATCTCGAACAGGAATATGGGGTCACGTTCTTTGAACGCAACCCCCAGCTGGCGCTGACTGCCGCAGGGCGGGCCTATCTGGAGACACTGCATAAGATCCGGTTTTTGGAGCAGAATCTGGACAGCCAGCTGCAGGACATCCGTCTGTCCAAAAAAGGACTGATCCGGCTGGGGACCACGGAGGGAAGATACCGTATTCTGATCCCTGATATTCTGGCCCGCTTTAAGGTGATGTACCCGGAAGTAGAGCTGGACGTACAGTACACCACATCCGCACAGCTCAGCGACCGCATTTTGAAAAATGAGCTGGATTTGGTTCTGCTGAACAAAAGCGACGTCAGCCACAATCAGCTGGAGGTCCGCCCCCTGCTCAACGAGCAGCTTTTTATCGTGATTTCTGACTCCATGTTGGCCAGCTACTTCCCTCAAAATTATCCCCAGTGCAAAGAAACATTTTTGAATGGCGTGGATCTGGCCCAATTTCAGGAGATACCCTTTGTACTGAATCAACGCGGCTTCAACTCCAGGGAGGTGCTGGAGACGTACATGTGTGCAAGAGAGATCCATCTGACCTGTGTGATGGAGCTGACCCAGCTGGATCTCCATTTCATGCTGTCCGCACGCAACTACGCCGCCAGCTTCTGCTGGTCCATGTACATCCCCACTATCCAAAAGATGAACCAGGACCGTTCCCTCTCCCGGCTGAATATTTTTCCTATTAAGGGTTTGAACGCCACCAATCAGGTGGTATTGGTTGCTCCCAAAGGAAAGATCCTTCCCGAATACGGACGAGCTCTGGTTCGGCTGATCCGCCAGTTCTGTTCGGAGTATTCCCGTATCCGTCTGGACCGCATCTGAACGTCCATAGCTTATTCTCTTCGCCGCAGCCCGCCCGGGCCGCGGCGAAGCTGTTTTTGCCGGGTCAGCGCTTGACCCGGCGGATAACATCCAGTACTGTGCCGTCCCGGTACTCCACAATACATGTGACCTCATCTGTGGTCTCAACGGGCTTTGGTACGCCTGTCATGGACTGGGCCAGCTGCTGCAGCTCGTGGATGTCCACCAGTTTCAGGTTGGTATGCTCCAGATCTTCTTTCAGCTCGGCGTAGTTTTTATGCTTCGGATTCAAAGCGATACCGGCCTCTGTGACCACCACGGCGACGGTCTCTCCCGGTGTGCACAGGGTAAACACCCGGGGGACGATGGAGGGAGTGCGTCCCCGGATAATGGGGATGGTGACAATGGAGACAGCCGCTCCTCCCGCCACGTCCGGTCCGCCTCCCAGCCCGCCCATCATTTCACCTGAGGAACCTGTGAGGATGTTCACATTAAAGTCTACATCCACCTCCAGCGCACCCAGAATTCCGAAGTCCTCCCGGTTCAGGTAGCCGCCCTTGCTGTAGGCGTTGGCATAATCCGCGTTGTCGATCTCAATCACGCCCGGACGGTCAGAAATGGCCCGGGCGGCCACGCTGTCAAAGCTCTGGCTGCAGGCCACTACCCGCACCAGCCCCTCGTCGTACATATCGATGATGGCGGCCGGGATCCCGCCCAGGGCAAAGCTGGCCTTTACGCCCCGCGCCTTCATGCACTGGGCCAGATATTTGGTAATGGCAATGGGGATGGCCCCCGCCCCCGTCTGGAAGGAAAACCCTTCCTTAAAATACCTGGAGGCGGAAATAATATCCACTGTGCGCTGGGCGATCATCAGATCCCGCGGGTTTTTGGTCAGTCTGGCCGCTCCCGCGCTGATTTTGGCGGGGTCGCCAATTGAGTCCACCTTCACCACATAGTCCACATACTGCTGGCTGATGCTCACCGGGCAGCAGGGGTAGTCCACCAGGTTGTCGGTAACCACAATGACACACCCGGCGTGCTGGGCATCCACAAAGGAGTAGCCCAGGGAGCCGCAGGCGTTTGGGCCGATCTGTCCGGTGCAGTTCCCGTAGTCGTCCGCGGCGGAGGCCCCGATGAAGGCTACGTCGATCTGCAGTTCTCCCGCCTCAATGGCCCGCGGACGGGCGCCGTGAGTGCGCAGGATAACCGGATTTTCCATTTCACCCGCCAAAACAGCGTCTCCCAGCTCCCCGCGGATGCCGCTGGCCTCAATTCGGGCAATGATGCCGTCTCTCACAAAGTCTACAATGGAGGGCTTTTTGATGTTGACCACCGCACTGGGGGCAAATCGGAGGTCCTTGACGCCCAAGTCTCTGACGGCGGCGAGGACCTGCCCCACGATCTGGTCCCCCTCCCGGAACGAGTGGTGGAAGGAGATCGTCATCCCGTCCTTCAATCCGCTGGCAATAATAGCCTCCTTCAGGCTCTCTTTGCGTTTGCTCTCTCCAGGGACGCGGTGGCCCGCCGTCCGTCTGGTGATGACAGACCCCTCACGGGCCGGTGTATCGTAGGCGCCTCGGTAGGGCCTGACCACATAGTCGCCAATCCGCTCCGGAAGTTCACGGCCCAAGCTGTTTACCATCATCAAATCTTCCTCCACATCTTGATTCCGGCGGCTTCCGCCTTGGCCAGAGTGGCGCGGGCCCGCAGCTCCATGGGTTTATCCACCATGCTTCCGTCCAGGACACATACGCCGGTGTGCTCTCTGGCCGCCTGCTCTAGCGCCGCAATCACCCGCGCCGCATTTCGGATTTCCTTTTCTGAGGGGGTAAAACAGCCGTTTACAGTGTCAATTTGTCGGGGATGCACACAGGTCTTTCCGTCAAAGCCCAGCGCACGGGTCATCTCCAGATCCTGACGAAGGCCTTCCTCGTCGTTCAGATCAGAAAACACCGCGTCCTGCGCGGAGATTCCTGCCTCCCTGCAGGCCATTAAAATGGCATTGCGGGCGTAAAAGATCTCCCACCCCGCTTTCGTGCGCTGCGCGCCCATACTGGCGGTAAAGTCCTCCGCCCCCAACGCCATGGCTGCCACACGGGGACTGGCCTGAGCAATCTCCCGGGCGTTGAGCACGCCCAGATACGATTCGATGTTGCACCACAATTGGATCCCTCCCACGGGAAGAGAGGCGGCCTTTTCTATGGCGGTTATGGCTTCATCGATCCTCTTCACTTCGCTGGCATATTCCACCTTTGGGATCCGGATGGCGTCTGGCCGGGCCCGCACAGCGGCGTTCAGGTCCTCCTCCAGATGCTGGGAGTAGATTCCGTTGACCCGGATGAGAACATATTTCCCCTTAGGTCTTTGATACTTTACAGCATTATAGACCAAAAAGCGAGCGGAATCTTTTTCCTCTCCGAACACGGAATCCTCCAGATCATAGACGATGCAGTCCTCGTTATAAAACCCGGCCTGGATCATTTTTGCTGGGCTGGTTCCCCCCGCGTACAGGGATGTACGCATTAGTTTTGTCTCACTCATGGGGCCCCTCCTTTTCCCAGTTGTATTGGATTTCCGCCGCCCTGCATACCGCGCACTGCATCCGTGCGCGGATGACAAAATCCAGCGCTCCCTTGTCCACAATATTGACCAGCGCATTCGCAACGCCAAATTCATTTAAAACCTCGCGGACGGTCTGCTCGATGGCGTCTCCGAAGAGGGCTTTGACGTCGCTTTGCAGGTAAATCCGGATCCCCCCGTTGGGATTTGGCTGCAGAGTGATCTGTATGTCGCTGGATTCCAAGGTCCCGGCTACGGCTGGCTTCTTCAGTTCCACGGTTATCCCTCCTGCGCCGCTTTGGCTTTCATGTACTGAAACAGGCCGCCGGCCTGCATGATGTCGTGCTCCAGGTCGCTCACCGCGTCGCCGCGCACCCGGAAGCCGGTGTCCCGATCCAGAATGGAGCCGGAGGAGAGATCCACCTCCAAGGCATCTCCGTTCCGGACAGATCCGTTTTTGATGGCCTGGGACAGCCCCTTGACAAACAGGACCGGATACCCGTTATTAATCGCGTTGCGGTAATAGATGCGGGAGCAGGTCTCCGCCAAAACACAAGGCACGCCCGCATACTGCAGACAATACACCGCGTGCTCCCGGCTGGACCCGCAGCCGAAATTTCTGCCGGCCACAACAAAGTCGCCGGGCTTTACTTCTTTGGCAAAGTTCTCCATGTCCGGGTAGTATTCAAATGCGTATTGCGGCATCTGCTTGGGGTCTGTCTCGGCCAAATACTTGTTGTGATAAATCAGGTCGGTGTCCACGTCGTCGCCGAACACCCAAGCCCGTCCAGTCTGTTTACTCATTGTCTCATCCTCCTTAGCCCACAAACTCTCTGGGATCGGTGATACATCCGCGGATGGCTGTGGCCATGGCCGCCATGGGAGAGAGCAAATACGTGTGGCTGCCCTTGCCCACCTTTCCGATGAAATTGCGGTTGTTGGTGGCCACTCCCACATCCCCTGCGGGGAGGGCTCCATAGTGCTCAGCGGTACAAAGGGCGCAGGTGGGATTGGTGAAGACGATTCCGGCGGACAAAAACGCCAGCACCAGCCCATTTTTTATACACTCCATCTGCACTTCGGTGGTACTGGGGGTAATAATGACCCGCGTGTTGGGATCAACCTTTCCGCCCCCTGCCGCCAGAACATCGTAAGCGGCCTTGATGTCCTCGTACCTCCCGTTGGAGCAGGAGCCGATATGGACCTGATCCACATGGGTCCCCGCCACCTGGGAAACCGGCTTGACGTTGTCGGGGGCATCCGGGCAGGAGGCCATAGGCTCAAGGCTGTCCACGTTGTACTTCAAAACCCTGCAGTACTCCGCGTCCGGATCGGGAGACAGGTCCCGCACACGGCGGACGACCTCTTCTCCGGCCCGGTCCACCATCCAGTCCAGCACCTGACCGCTGGGCATGATCAGGGGGACCTTGCCGCTCATCTCGGTCACCATGGAGCACAGAGTGATGCGCTCTGCCAAGGTGGCCTTGTCAATGGTCTCGCCGCAGAACTCCACCGCAAGATAGTCCATACCCCCTGCACCAAGATCGCCCACGATCTTGGTCAGCAGGTCCCGCATGCACACCCCCCTGGGAAAAGTGCCATTAACCTCGATCTTCATGGTCTCCGGTACACGGAACCAGCTGGTCCCGTTGATGTAGGCGGCAGCCACATCGGAGTTGCCCACCCCGGTGGCAAAGGCGCCCACCGCACCCAGGAGATTCATGTGGCTGTCGGTTCCCAGGACTACATCGCCCGGCTTAATTAGCCCCGCCTCCAGCATTACGTGCTGGCCGATGCCATGGTTGATGTCAAACAGATGTCTGATCCCTTGGCGCTTGGCAAATTCACGGATGATCTTCTGATTGTTTGACACTTTTTCCGAGTGGGAGGGGGCCTGCAGATCAAACGTGAAGGCCACATGGTTCGGGTCCCAGACCTTGGCCTCTTTTCCCATTTCCTTCTCAAACTGCAGCACACAGTTCGCCCCCCCGAAGTCCCGGGCTGAGGCCAAATCCACCTTACACCAGACCCGATCGCCCACTTGGACGCTGTGTCCTGCGGCCCGCTCCATGATTTTGATGACCGCTGTCTTTCCCATAGAAATCCTCCTTTGTAATTTTGGACAGGACAGACGGATTGATAAAATCAGTCTGCTTTTTCTTAAATTAAATTTACTAGGCTTTCCTTCCCATGAAAAGCACCACATTTTTGAGGGAATGCAGATTTTGGTTGCAGGGCGGTCCCTGTCCGAACTGCAATTTTTTTTTGCTGTGGGCGCAGGATCTGTTGCTTTTCAGAACGCCGCATTTATGATACTTTTTAAGTGCAGTTTCATAATGAATGAAAGGACGTGCACCGATGGCCTCTCTGAAGTTTTCCATGCCCCCCCACGCCTGTAACGCCCATTTGCACATTATTGATCCCGCGTTTCCCAATGATGGAAAGGCGGAAAGCCAGAAGGGCGCCGTTGAAACCTACAGGGCTCTGGCGGACCGATTGAATCTGCCCCGGGCCGTTTTTGTTCAGGCCAAGCCCTTCGGCCTGGATAACACCTGCCTTCTGGATGCCATCCGTAAATTTGGCAAAGACAGCGCCAGAGGGATCGCCGCCGTAAACAACGGCGTTTCCGACAAAGAGTTGGAAGCGCTGCATAAGGGCGGAGTCCGCGGTCTGCGCTTCAGCGTATGGAACCCCCAAAACGCCGTGGTCAGTTTTAAGGACTGCCTGCCTCTAAGCCATCGGATCAAAGATATGGGCTGGAACGTTCAGCTTCATATGAGCGCGGCCCAGATCATGCAGCATGCAGATACAATCCGAAAGATCCCCTGCAAGATCGTCATCGATCACATGGGACGTTTGGATCCGGCGCTGGGGACCCGGGATCCCGCCTACGCGTTTTTGTGTAAATTGATAGACGAAGGCAGCACCTGGATCAAGCTCTCCGGGCCCTATCTGAATACAACCTCCCATCAACCCTGGGAAGATGCCGCGGCGACAGCCCATGCTATCGCGGGCTATGCCCCTGAGCGGGTGGTCTGGGGCAGTGATTTCCCCCACGTGACAGAAATGGAAAAGCCGGACGAGACCGCTCTGGTGGAGCTTATACCCGTCTGGCTGCCCACTGAGCGTGCCCGCCGGCTGGCGCTGGCAGTCAACCCCCAAGAGCTGTACGGATTTTAAGCTGTTTGCCTGTTTGGCCGGGAGGTGATGAGATGACAGGAGAGCTGCACATTGTAAAGCTATTTCCCAATTACCTGTCGGACAGGGAAAGCCTGCGGTCCTTTTTGGCGAAACATCAGCTTAAGTTTGAGGAACAGATCCAAGCGGCATACGGGGTTTTGGATGAATGCGGCCGACTGAGAGCCTGCGGCTGTGCCGAGGGCTCCATTTTGAAGTGCTTTGCCGTTGATCCGGAGCTGCGGGGGCAAAATATCCTGGGTCAGCTGGTCTCCCATCTGGTGCAGAACCGGTTTTCCGCAGGGCTGTACCATCTGTTTATTGTGACCAGGGAAAAGAACCGGGCGCTTTTCGCAAACTGCGGGTTTACCCCGCTGACACAGGCTGCCGGTGTTGTCCTTCTGGACAACCAGCCCGATGGTCCCGGCATCTTTGCCGCACCCCTCCGGCAACCGGGAGACGAGAGGCGTATCATCGGAGCGCTTGTAATGAACTGCAACCCCTTCACCCTGGGGCATCGGGCCCTGGCCGAATTTGCCTGCCGCCAGTGCGACGCGGTCTACCTCTTCGTGGTGGAAGAGGACCGCTCCCTGTTTTCTGCCCAGGTGCGTCTGGACCTGGTCAGAGAGGGGACGGCCGACCTGCCCAACATCCGGGTGTATCCCAGCGGGCCATATATGATCTCGTCCGCCACCTTCCCCACCTATTTTTTAAAGGAGGGGGAGAGCGCCGCCGAAATACAGAGTCAGCTGGACATCTCCCTGTTTGCCCAGCGCATCGCCCCCCTTCTGCATATTACCCGGCGTTTTGCAGGGAGCGAGCCCCTGGACACAACTACAGCGTCCTACAACCGGGCGATGAGCCAGCTTTTACCCCGGTACGGAATTGAATTTGTGGAGATGGAGAGAAAAGAGCGGGCCGGAGCTGTCATCAGCGCCTCCCGGGTGCGGAAGCTGCTGTCTGAGTACGGCGTGTGCCGGGAGGTCCTTGACCTGGTCCCCCCATCCACAGGCCGATATTTAAAGAAACACTTTTCGAGGATGTCCGTATGACCGCAGATGTGATTCAAAACGCAGCCCCTGTTTCCTGGCAGAAAATTTTGAACAGCCGCTCCCTCCGCGCCCACAGCCAGCGCAGGCTGCTGGACAAGGGGTGTGACAGTCTGGTCAGCTTCACGTTGAACACCCCCGGCCCTATAAAACAGTTCCCTCTGGCCCACCAGGCCATTTTGGCAGGCCTTGTGGAGCTGCGCAGAGTCTTTCACGGTTTTGTGCTGGAGGAGGTCCTTACCAGGGCGGATACAGGTAGCGAGGTGCTGCTCCGTCTGGCGCTCCCTCCAGAGCGGGTAAAAAAGGAGACGGTCTCCCTAGAGGAATTTCATCCGTTGGGGCGCCTGTTTGACATGGACGTGATCGGACCGGACGGGGCGGCAGTCTCCCGGAAAGAATTGGGGTTGCCTCAAAGAACCTGCCTGATCTGCCAGCAGAAGGCCAAAGTCTGCGCCAGGAGCCAGGCCCATCCCATGCAGGAGCTTCAGGCAAAAATGTCAGAGATGCTTAACAAATATTTTCGGGGCCGCTGGGGAGATCTCTGTTCGTCCTGTGCAGTCAGGGCCCTTCTGTATGAAGTCGCCGTAACGCCCAAACCGGGCCTGGTGGACCGCCTTAACTGCGGGTCTCACCGCGACATGGATTTTTTTTCCTTTCTGGACAGCAGCAGCGTCCTGGCACCCTGGTTTTACAAAATGTTCTGCCTGGGCTGGGATCTGGCCGACTGTTCCCCGGGACAGTTGTTCCAAAACCTTCAATTTTCTGGCCGTCAGGCGGAAGCGGAAATGTTCCGCGCCACGGGCGGAGTCAATACGCACAAGGGCTTAATTTTCTCAATGGGGATTGTATGCGCGGCGCTGGGCAGTGTTCAAGCCCGATCCTCCGGGATGACGGTCTTAGATGATGTCGTGTCTGCCTGCCGCGCCCTTGGGCAGTGCGCCCTGCAAAACTTTGATGGAACGGCAGCCTCCGCACAAACCCACGGGGCACAGTGCCTGATGGAGCACGGGATCACTGGCGCCCGGGGAGAGGCAGCCAACGGGTTTCCCCGGGCGGTTGAGGCGGCCCTCCCGGTCCTGCGAAAATGGACGGCTGATGGAGCATCGTTAAATGATGCTTGCGGCGGCGCCCTCCTTCATCTGCTGGCGGAAGTGGAGGACACCAACATGATCCACCGGGGCGGATTGGACACTGCTCTGGCATGCCGACAGCAGGCCGCTTCCCTGCTTGCCGTCGCAAACAGGGAAAATATTTGTGAAATTTTGAACGGGCTGGATCAAACTTATATGGAACAGAATCTGAGTCCCGGTGGGTGTGCCGATATTCTTGCCCTTAGTCTGATGTTCTTTTTTCTGGAGCGGGAAGGAGTTCTGGGAAAGCCTCCCCCGCCCCATTGATGACAGCCCAAAAGTCCGGCAGCAAAAAAACTTCCGCTGAACTTGCACAAAACTGAATCAATAAAAAGCCCTCCTGATGCAGGCGGATAAGGGCGCCGCACCAGGAGGGTATTATTATGGAAAAGAGCGTGGGGGCTGGCTGGTGGACTCCACGCCGGTGTTTACAAATGAGATCGGGGCCCATTCGTCATCCCGAACCGTTGTGATTGCTTCAAAAATTTGATGCACAGATCAGGTGTCCAAATCTTCCCTTTTACAATCTATGTCATACCAGATTAACGTTATGGCTGGTCCAAGGCGTTCCGCCATTTATGGCGGCAAATCTGTCGGGACACTGTGACTGAAACATGTTCTCCAAAATTTGCGACCATACAAGTGTCAATTGTCGATACACCAATGAGGGCCACTCAATCTCTAAACCAGGGAGGCGGAAGAGATATAGTCTCTTCCGCCTCCCTGGTTTCACATCATACAGCTTTCGTTATCCGCATCTTCTACGCCAGCATATTCATAATCATATTCCAGCAGCTGCGCCAATTCGTCATATATCGCTCTAACTTCAGAATAATAATCCCCGCCGCTGTTATATCCTTGGATCGCAGCAGACACTGGATCCTCGTTTTCTTCACTAAACATCTGTCCAATTTTATCAATTGCCATTTTGATGCTTGTCTTGCTGGAGATGAGTTTTCTGCTCGCAACCTGCATAATTCCAAGCGTCATGGTACGCTTTGGAAGCATACACTTCATCAGATATTCAAATATTCTGATGACAGCAGGGCGATTATAATCTTCGTATATCATAATCGCATAGACCACACATATGAGCGGTCCCGCTTTCTCTTCCGATAGCGCAGAGCAATTTCCGATTCTTTCTCGAATCAATGTGCCATATTTTGACGAAAATTTATCGTACCTTTTATTGATTACCCGCTCTATTCTTGCCGCAGGGTACAAAACGGCTCCTTGAAAATTCCGTTTCATAATATCCCAAACCGTTTTCACCAAGTACGCCATAATTGCAATCCACACAGCATCCCGGATCTCGGTTGTGGAAATCCATATGCGCTCTCCTTCCGCCAGCAAGGGACGAATGATTAAGAAAAAGGTTCCTTCTCCCAGCAGCAATGATAGGACACACGCTGATAATTCGTAGCTGAGGTTTAAAAATATAATTCTGTTCTTTATTATGATATACAAAAACCTTAACACCCAAAAGGCAGGAAGCAGCATCCACAGGGAATCAATATATTGATCTGGCAAACGCCCTTGTATTGCGGCCGCTGCGATGGATAAATAAATAGCGGGATTAATCGTTTTTAGAAAGAAGTTGCCTGAGAAGTTTTCTTCCTCTACAGAGCCAAAACAAAATTTACCATATTCAAATGGGTTTCCGGAGATACCATATTGAACTTGTCCAAGCCAACTATTTAATAAAAAAAGTCCCACAGCAAGCGCCGCATTAAAAAATAGTAACTTACAGATCATAAACACCCTCAATCTCTGCATTACATTTTGTTTCCCGATCCGTTTGTGTCGTATATTTGCCGTACTTCCAGTCCAAAAGCTGGCCAGCAAAAAAGAAACCTCTTAAAGCCTTGCGGCTCTAAGAGGTTTTATGGTGGACGATACAGGACTTGAACCTGTGACCTCCCGCACGTCAAGCGGATGCTCTACCAGCTGAGCTAATCGTCCGGACAGCGTAGATTATTATATCGGCTTATTTCCAGTTTGTCAACCTGTTTCTTATTAATTCCAAAAAGTTTTTTCTCCGACCTCCTTCGAAAAATTACGAATGAAAAGTCAGGAAAAATATGTTATAATTATTTATATACTTCATTCTCTCACAGGAGGAATGTCCCATGTTAAAAATTGATCTTTCCAAGCTGTCCGCCTTTCTGCCTTACGACTATGCTGCCAGCCGCCTGACCGGTCTGGAAAAGGCCGCCTCTATGCTGGCCAGCCACAGCGGCCCCGGCGGGGACTACACCGGCTGGGTTGCCCTGCCCCAGGACTATGACAAAGAGGAGTTTGCCCGTATCAAGGCCGCGGCCCAAAAAATCCAGGCGCAGTCCCAGGTGCTGGTGGTCATCGGCATCGGCGGCTCCTACCTGGGGGCCCGGGCCGTCATTGAACTGCTCGCCTCCCCCAACTATAACCAAAAGGAGAAAAACACCCCGGACATCTATTTTGCCGGGAACGGACTGTCCACTGACAGTCTGCTGGAGCTGATCTCCCTCATCGGCGACCGGGACTTCTCCGTCAACGTTATTTCAAAGTCAGGCACCACTACCGAGCCCGCCGTGGCCTTCCGCATTTTTAAGGCCATGCTGGAGGAGAGGTACGGCACAGACGGTGCGCGGGAGCGCATCTACGCCACCACCGACGCCCACAAAGGGGCCTTGAAGGGACTGGCTGATGCCGAGGGCTATGAGGAGTTCGTAGTGCCCGACGACGTAGGCGGCCGGTACTCTGTCCTCACTGCCGTGGGCCTGCTGCCCATCGCCGCGGCGGGTCTGGACATTGACTCCCTCATGTCCGGAGCCCGCCGGGCAATGAATGAGCTGTCCGTCCCCGGCCTGGATAACCCCGCCTGGCAGTATGCCGCCGCCCGCCACGCCCTGTACCAGAGCGGTAAGAAGGTGGAGCTTCTGGCCTGCTACGAACCCCCTTTCCGTTTCTTCGCGGAGTGGTGGAAGCAGCTTTTCGGTGAAAGCGAAGGCAAGGAAGGCAAGGGGCTATTCCCCGCCAGTGTGGAATTTACCGCTGACCTCCACTCCATGGGACAGTATATTCAGGAGGGCGAGCGGCTCATGTTTGAGACAGTGGTCAAATTCGCCCCCAAGGGAGAATTTATTATCCCCAACGACCCCGCCAATGTGGACGGCCTAAACTTCCTGTCTGGAAAGCCTTTGTCCTTTGTGGCCGAGCAGGCCATGCGGGGTACCATCCTGGCCCATGTGGACGGCGGGGTGCCCAATATCCTGCTGGAACTGCCGTCCATCACCGAAGACACCGTGGGCTGGATGATTTACTTCTTTGAATATGTCTGCGGTCTGTCCGGCCATCTGCTGGAGGTCAACCCCTTTAACCAGCCGGGTGTGGAGGCCTACAAAAAGAACATGTTTGCTCTCCTGGGGAAGCCCGGATACGAGGATCTGAAGGCGGAGCTGGAACAGCGGCTGTAACTCCGCCGCTGAACGGGCTATCAGGTGAATCAATTTCAGCCGGCTCCTCTATTTGCCAAAAGGTTATCTTTTCGCCTCTTTTTTCCATTTACGGCACAGAAAGCCGGCGCCGCGGGAATGCCGGGATTTTCCTTTTTACCTGCCACAAAAAATTCACAATAATCCAGTTGAAAAACCCCCCTCAATATGGTAAAGTGTATATGAGTCAGGGAAGCAGTTCCCTGCGTCAAACGTTTAAGGAGTGATACACATGATTCGAGTCATCATGGGCAAGAAGGGCTCCGGTAAGACCAAGCAGATGATCGAAATGATCAACAGCGCCGTCCAGACCGAGCACGGCAACGTGGTTTGCATTGAGAAGGGCAACAAGCTGACCTTCGATATTCATTATCAAATTCGTCTGGTGGAAGCCAGCCAGTATGACATTGCCAACTATGAAGCTCTGAAAGGCTTTATCAGCGGACTATATGCGGGCAACTATGACATTACCCATATTTTTATTGACAGCCTGACCAAAATTGTAGGCGGTGAATGTGACAACAGCACGGAGAACTTCCTGGATTGGCTGAACAAGTTTGCCGACCGTCACAACATTAAATTCACCATTACAATCAGTGACGATATTTCTTTGGCCTCTGAGGGCGTGAAGAAGTACTTCTAACCCCTGATTCATCTTCCCGGTTTTAGGTGCATAAAAGCGCGTCCCCGTTCAGAACGGGGGCGCGCTTTTTTGCTGCCGATGATATCAAAATTTAAAAAAAGTCCCTTATCCCGGTCTATGGTCAACAAAATTTTTCCAATTACTCGTTGACAGCAGCCCAAAAAAGGAGTATGCTATCGCTATATTAGAACATTTGTTCTAATATAGCAGCTTAACTGGCCTGCGCACAGCTCCTCACCCTTACCCCACCAAAACATCAACACAGCCCCACACTGTGAACAGCAAAGCAGCATTCTTACCAAAGCATAAAAGCCGGAGGAAGTGTATGACACTTACCCCGGCCCGGAAGGGAAGGTTAAAACCGATATTTTCTAATCCAAATAAAAAGCGCCGCCCGCAGGGCGGCTGCAAGGGCGAAGCCAAACAAAGAGGCTCACTTTTGAAAGGAGGTTCCCACTGAATCAGCGCGTTCTAATTTTACAAAAAAGTCGAAGCAAACGATACAACATTTGCTTCGACCTGGTGGAGGAGGGTGGATTCGAACCACCGAAGCAAAACGCAACAGATTTACAGTCTGCCCCCTTTGGCCACTCGGGAACTCCTCCGAATATGAAATTTTGGAGCTGGTGGACGGATTCGAACCCCCGACCTGCTGATTACAAATCAGCTGCTCTACCGGCTGAGCTACACCAGCATATCAGTACGGCTGTCCAACAGCAAGGAATAGTATAACAAAGGATGTGAAAATTGTCAAGAGAAAAACCAAAAAATCTTTCACGGCACCATACCGGCCCAAAGGGGAGAGGAGAATGACCCAGGGGACCCATCCCGTTCTTTATCCCCCTCTGGGAGACCGTCAGACAGCGATCCCAGCCTGGTACTGCTCTCAGTGCGGAGGGGAGCAGTACCGGTGGGATCGGAAGATATACCGTCTGGGCCGGCTGACCTGTGTCCGGTGCCTGTCTCAGTTGGAAAAAGAGGAGGACAAATCACAGCTATGACCTTACAAGAATTATCCGTGGAATATCGTGCCCACGCCAGGGCCCTGGATTTTCGCATCTGTCAGCTTCAGTACCGTCTGGATCAGACCCGGGACCCAGAGGAAGCCTGCCAGCTTCAGGAGCGCATCCGCATGCTGTCCACGATGCTCCGGGAGGCCCGGGAGCTGGCGGTTTTGACCGAGCGCTACTACGACAGGGGGTACCGCCGGAATGCCAAATACACGATATAGGCGGGGCAAGGCATACGCCGCCGACATGGCCGTGTACACCAGGCAGATGTCCGCTGACAACAGCCGGGAGGTCAGCCGCTTAAAGCGGAATCTCATCCGGGCTTTGCGGGAGGATGTCACCGCCAAACAGCGCCAGGTGCTGATGCTGTACTATGCCGAGGGGCTGAATATGCGGGAAATCGGGGAACGGCTTGGAGTGGACAAGTCCACCGTCTCCCGCACCATCAAGCGGGGCGAGCGGCGTCTCCAGCGCTGTCTGCGCTACGGGGCGGAGGCCTATCTTCGGAATATGGACGCCCTGTAAAATGGTCCCGCCTTGTCTCTTTTCTGCCCCTGTGATATGATTAGTCGGCATACATACAAATCGGCTACAGTACGCCGAAAGGGAGGAACCGCACGTGAGAAATTACCGCGCCGTCTGCTTTGACTTTGACTACACCCTGGGGGATTCCACTGACTCCATCGTGGCCGGTTTTCAATACGGCCTGACTCAAATGGGCTGGCCCGCACCGGACCGGGAAGCAGTGAGGGCCACCATCGGTTACCTGCTGGAAGACGCCTACACCATGCTCACCGGCGATGCGGACCCCGGGCGCCGGACCCAGTTCCGTCCTTTGTTCCTGTCCGTGGCCATGGAGCGCCAGCGCCGGGAAACCGTTCTGTTCCCGGGCGCCCCGGAGCTGCTTAAGGGCCTGCGGGCCAGTGGAATAAAAGCCGCTATTGTCAGCACCAAACGCGGAGACACAATCCGGTGCATCATGGAGCGGCACCAGCTGCTGGATCAGCTGGAGCTGGTCGTCGGCAGCGAGGATGTGGCCCGGCCCAAACCGGATCCTCAGGGCCTGCTGCTGTCCATGGACCGCATGGGAGTCCGCCCAGAGGAGCTGCTGTTCTGCGGAGATACCGTCCTGGACGCCGGAGCGGCCCAAAACGCCGGGTGCGATTTTTGTGCCGTCCTCAACGGCACCACCTCAGCAGAGGAGTTTGGAACCTTCACTCCTGTGCATATTGCCCCCGACCTGCCCGATCTGGCCCGTTGGCTGGGGTTTTGAGCCTAATCCATCTCCGGTCTTAAACATCAGCAGCTGAGCGGTGGCCTGGGGCGGCTTTCCTATCCAGGGACAAATACCGCTGGCCCGCAGGCGGCTGACCCCCTTTCCAGGGACTGTTTGATAAAGAGAGCGGCCGCCCCTTGGGCGGCCACTCTCTTTATCAAACAAATTAATGACGCCATATTCGTTGGGACACGCCTTAGTAGGCCACACCCCAGTAGATCATGTGCTTGGCGGGCTTGCCGCAGCAGACACAGGTGTCGCCCACCCGCTCCTGAATCAGGGGCATGCACCGGGAGGAGACGCCGGCCTGCTCCTTCATCTTCATCTCACAGTCCAGCTCGCCGCACCACATGGTCTTGGCAAAGCCGCCTTCCGTCTCCATAAAGGACTTGACCTCCTCCAGAGTCATGCAAACCCTGGTATGGTCCTCCAGATTTTTCTTGGCTCTCTCATACAGGCCGCTGTGGACGGCATCCAACAGCTCCTTGACGGTGTCCTCCAGCTTGTCCAGGGGGACGAAAACCTTCTCGCCGGAGTCCCGGCGGCAGATGCAGCACTGGCCCTTCTCTATATCCTTGGGGCCGATCTCTACCCGGAGGGGCACGCCCTTCATCTCATACTCGGCGGCCTTCCAGCCCATGGACTGGTCGGAGTCGTCCATCCTGGCCCGGATGCCGGCGGCCTTCAGGCGGTCCAGCAGGGCGGAAGCGGCCTCCAGCACGCCCTCCTTGTGCTGGGCCACAGGGATCACCATGGCCTGGACGGGAGCGATACGCGGGGGCAGCACCAGTCCGTTATTGTCTCCATGGGTCATAATAATGCCGCCTATCATGCGGGTGGACACCCCCCAGCTGGTCTGGTGGGGGTGGTGGAGCTGGTTGTCCTTGCCGGTAAAGGTGATGTCAAAGGCCCGGGCAAATCCGTCACCGAAATAGTGGCTGGTACCGGCCTGAAGGGCCTTGCGGTCGTGCATCATGCACTCCACGGTGTAGGTCTCCTCAGCCCCGTTGAACTTCTCCTTCTCCGTCTTGCGGCCCTTGACCACAGGCATGGCCAGCACATTCTCCATGAAGTCGGCGTACACGCTGAGCATACGCATGGTCTCCTCCCGGGCCTCCTCTGCAGTGGCGTGCATGGTGTGGCCCTCCTGCCACAAAAATTCCCGGTGGCGCAGGAAGGGACGGCTGGTCTTTTCCCAGCGCAGAACAGAGCACCACTGGTTATACAGCTTGGGCAGATCCCGGTGGGAATGGATAATATTTTTGTAGTGCTCACAGAACAGGGTCTCCGAGGTGGGGCGGATGCAGTACCGCTCCTCCAGCTTTTCACTGCCTCCCATCGTGACCCAGGCGCACTCCGGAGCAAAGCCCTCCACATGGTCCTTCTCCTTTTGAAGCAGGGATTCCGGAATCAGCATGGGCAGGTACACATTCTCGTGGCCCGTCTCCTTGAATTTCTGATCCATCTCACGCTGGATATTCTCCCAGATCGCGTAGCCATAGGGCCGGTAGATAAACATTCCCTTAATGGAGGAGTAGTCAATCAGCTCCGCCTTTTTGCACACGTCGGTGTACCACTGGGCAAAGTCCACCTCCATATCGGTAATCTGCTCCACCTGCTTCTTATTTTGGTTCTGAGCCATATCGTTTCAGTCCTTTATTATATAAATTGGATTGGAAAACTCGTATTCTTTATTGTATGAATTTAGAATGGAAAAGTCAAGGTTTCTTGGAAAGTTCCCGCAAAAACCAGGTGTCCCAGCCTTGTCTCCCCCCCGCCTTCCGTGGTATACTGGTGGTCAAGACATCAAAGTTGACACAGGGAGGAAGCTTATATGGATGCCCAGGAGAGAAGACAGGCAGTGGCCCGGCGGCTGGAGGGAGCGGCCGGGCCGGTGAGCGCCGCCGCCCTGGCCCGGGAATTTTCTGTCAGCCGCCAGATCATCGTGGGGGACATCGCCCTGCTGCGGGCCGGAGGGCTGGATGTGGCCGCCACTCCCCGGGGCTATGTGTTCCCCCGGGAGGCCGCCGGCCTGGTCCGCACCCTGGCCTGCCGCCACCGGGGCGACCAGATGGAAACGGAGCTCAATGCCATTGTGGACCAGGGCTGTACCGTGGTCGATGTCATCGTGGAGCACCCAATTTATGGGCAGCTCACCGGCCCCCTTCAGCTTTCCAACCGCTATGAAGTGTCCCAATTTGTGGCCCGCTGCCGGGCCCATGCCGCCGCCCCTCTCTCTCAGCTCACCGAGGGCATCCACCTGCATACCGTTCTCTGTCCGGACATGGGGGCCTTTCAGCGTGTCCGGACCGCTTTAAGGGAGCTGAACATTCTGCTGGAGGAATAACTCTTTGTATCTTCGCCGCAGAACTTTCAGCCCGGGAGCCGCTTCTCCCGGCGCAACAAGATCTTTGTGCCGGGGCGCCGGTTGGCCCTGTCCGCATATTCTCAATTTCCAAAAATATACGGTTGACAGAATGCCGGGGCGCAATAGTATACTGAGTACCAACAGACATGGAAAACTTTAACACACAGACAGAAAGGAAACCAGATGAACCGGAAACAGAACTTCTTTACGTCCGCCACCGCCGGACTGCTGGCCCTTGGGCTGGTTTTATCCGCCCCTCCAGTCCGGGCCGCAGAGGGAACTCCCTCTGATGTACCCGCCGATGCCTGGTATGCTCCGGCGGCAAATTATTGTTGGGAAAACGATTTGATGACCGCTGTCTCCCCCGGGGAATTTTCTCCCAACGCCCCCCTGACCAGGGTTATGGTGGCCGCCGCCCTGTACCAGATGTACGACCGGCCGGAGGTCAGCCTGGAACCGGAGGAGTACGACAGCGGCGCCCAGGATCAGGCGGGGGAGGAGCAGGAGGATCAGCCCCTTTCCAGCCCGTTCTCTGACGTGGACCTGGACGACCCGGATGCCAGCGCCATCCTGTGGGCCTGGCAGGAAGGGCTGGTCAGCGGCTATGACGACGGCCGCTTCGGTCCCCATGACCTGGTCACCCGGGAACAGCTGGCGGTTATTCTGTGGCACACGATGGGGGACAAGCTGTCCCAAATCGCGGCCCCCTTCACCGACCGGAAAGAGATTGCCTCCTGGTCCATAGACGGTGTGGAGTGGGCCTATTCCGCCGGGCTGATCTCCGGCAGGCCGGACGGCCGCTTTGACCCCGGCGGCACTGCCACCCGGGCGGAGGGCGCGGCAATTTTAATGAAGTACGACCAGACCTTTCTCCACCCGGTGGAGCCGCCGGAGTCCGGCGCCATTCCGCCCAACACCTATGACAGCGGCAAATTTAAGGTGAAAAACGGATTTCTTACTTATGGGGGAGATACCCCCAGCCTGGTGGGTGTAGATGTGTCCTCCCACCAGAAGGAGATCAACTGGTCCCAGGTCGCCGCCGCAGGCGTGGACTTTGCCATGATCCGGGCGGGCTACCGGGGGTACACCGCAGGCTCCATTAACCAGGACGCCTACTTCCGCTATAACATGGAGAACGCCCTTGCCAACGGTCTGGATGTGGGCGTCTACTTCTTCTCCCAGGCCATTACCGAGGCGGAGGCGGAGGCGGAAGCCCGTCAGCTGCTGGAGTGGATTGAGGGCTATGACATCACCTGTCCTGTGGTATTCGACTGGGAAGAGGTGGACAAATCCGACTCCCGCACCCAGGGCGCCGACGGAGAGACCATTACCGCCTGCGCCAGGGCCTTCTGCAAAATCATTGAGGATGCCGGCTACCTCCCCATGACCTACGGCAGCCCCTCCAAGATTTACGCCGGGGGCCTGGATCTGGCCCAGCTCCAGGACTACCCCTTCTGGCTGGCCCATTATACCACTGACTGGGTCCCCACCAGTTTCCGTTATCACTACCATATGTGGCAGTACACCAGCAACGGCTCCGTCCCCGGGATCCAGGGCCGGGTGGATTTGAATCTGTGTCTCACCGACTGGTCGGAGTGGGAGTGAGGCTCCAGGCAATCTTTTTCTGGGAAAAGGGTTGACAAATCGCTATTTTGCGCTAGAATGTGGTTTACATGTGTCAAGACACATGTAAACCACATTCTTACATAATAAGAGGGTATGCCGCAATGGATCTCAAAGCTTTTCTTCAACGGAAAAACATTATCATCTCCGCAAAACGGTACGGCATCGACGCCCTGGGCGCCATGGCCCAGGGCCTGTTCTGCTCCCTGCTCATCGGCACCATCATCAACACCATCGGCTCCCAGTTCCATATCGGGTGGCTGACCCAGGTGGTGGCCTCCATCGGCAGCGGGGACAATATTATCTCCTATACCGTGGGCGGCATGGCCATGGCCATGAGCGGCCCGGCCATGGCGGTGGCCATTGGCTACGCCCTGCAGGCCCCGCCCCTGGTCCTCTTCTCCCTCATTACCGCAGGCTTTGCCTCCAATGCCCTGGGCGGCGCGGGAGGCCCGCTGGCCGTGCTGTTTGTGGCCATCCTGGCCGCCGAGTGCGGCAAGGCCATAAGCAAAGAGACCAAAATCGACATTCTGGTTACCCCCCTGGTCACCATTCTGGTTGGCGTGGGGTTGTCTGCCCTGATCGCCCCCCCTATCGGTGCGGCAGCCAGCGCCTTTGGCGACCTGATTATGGAGACCACCAAGCTTCAGCCCTTCTTCATGGGCATCCTGGTATCTGTTCTGGTGGGCGTGGCCCTTACCCTGCCCATCTCCTCCGCCGCCATCTGCTCTGTGCTGGGCCTGGTGGGTCTGGCCGGGGGCGCGGCCGTGGCCGGCTGCTGCGCCCAGATGGTGGGCTTCGCCGTTATGTCATTCAAGGAGAACGGCTGGGGCGGGCTGGTCTCCCAGGGACTGGGCACCTCCATGCTCCAGATGCCCAACATCGTAAAAAATCCCCGGATCTGGATTCCCCCCACCCTGGCCTCCGCCATCACCGGCCCCATCGCCACCTGCGTGTTTCGTCTGGAGATGAACGGCGCCCCCATCAACTCCGGCATGGGCACCTGCGGCCTGTGCGGTCAAATCGGCGTGTGGACCGGCTGGCTTGACCCGGTGGAAAAGGCTTTAAGCCAAGGGGCCTCCGCCATCGTCCCCTCCGCCTTCGATTGGGCGGGGCTGGTCCTGATCTGCTTTGTCCTTCCCGGCATCCTGTCCTGGGCCTTCTGTCAAATCTGCCGGAAAATTGGCTGGATTGGCGAGGGCGACCTGACTCTGCCCCAATAAACGCGGCGCGGCCCGCCTCTCCGGAGGCGGGCCGTCATACTGCCGCAAAAGTAGCGCAGACACTTTTTTGAGCAGGACTGCTCGAAAGATTACCCTCGATTTCTTGGGAAATTGTCGGGAAATCTTTTGCCAGAGGCGTCATATCCGACGCACATGTCATCGGATACGACGCCTCTGGCTTTATTCCGCCCCCTGCGGGCGGGGGAACTCCTTGCAGGAGTGCCTTTTTGACAAGCTGGTCTTTTCTCCCCTTATGCGAAACTGGCGATCCATGGGGCGATGACAGAGCAAACAATGGGATTGACAATGTCCAGCACGATCAGAGCAAAGGGCGGAAAAATCACCCAGGCTACGTTGGAGGGACCATACTCCGCGATCACCGCCCGCTCGTTTGCCATGGTGTTGGGTCCGGCCCCCAGCCCCATGCCGATATGCCCGGCGGCGATAACCGCCGCATCGTAATTTCGGCCGCACAGATTAAACGTGACAAAGTAGGCGTACAGAATCATCAGCGCCACCTGGGCCAGCAAAATGATGACAAAGGCGCCGAATACCGAGGCCAGCTTGGTCACATCAATAGTCATCATGGTCATAGCCAAAAACAGGTCCAGGCAGATAGCGCCGAACGCTTCCACCTCCGCCTCCCGGAATTGGTAGGCGGTCTGGTCCAGCACATTCCGAACAATGACGCCCCCCAGCATACAGCCAATGAAATAAGGAAACTCAATATAGGGAATGTTCCCCGCCAGAATGGAGATATAGGACCCCATACCCGCAGAGAGGATTATCAGGGCGACGCTGCCCATCAGGCTTTTGGTGTCCAGCGGGACCACCGCATCGTCCTGGATGGCGCTGGCGTCCACTTCCCCCTTATTTCCCGAGAGCTGATGGCGCTTAATCAGCGCCCGGGCCACCGGACCGCCCACCAGACTGGCAAAAATCATGCCGAAGGTAGCCCCCATGACACTGATGACCACGGCGTTTTCCGCCCCCAGACTCTCATACATGGGCGCAATGGCCCCTGACGTACCGACGCCGCCCATCAGAGACAGGGAGCCCAGCCCAATGCCCTGGAGGGGATGCAGGCCCAGAGTCATCGCCAAAACCACTCCCAGCATATTCTGAACGGCAATCAGCCCGATCACGGCGGCGGCAATGCCGCCGCACAGTCTGGCTCCCCCCTGGCGAATCAGCTTCCACGACGCGGTCAGGCCCACGCCGGTGAAGAAGATGTCCATAAACCATTCCTTTAAGACCCCAATTTCCCAATTTACCGCCAGGACGCCGGCCCCCCGCAGCAGACCCAGGACAATACTGACAATCAGCCCGCAGATAATGACGCCAGGAATGCAATAGACCTGCATCACCTTGACCCGTCTGACTATGACCCGTCCGACCAAAACCACCAGCGCTGCGATGGCACAACTCTGCATAACGTCAAAAGATAACTCCAACATAAAACAACGCCCTCCAATTCGGGAAAGTTTCCCGCACCGGCCCCATCCGCCGATAGGGGCCGCCCAGTTCTCCGGGCCCCATCCCCAGCAAACGCAATACCGGTCCCGCCGGGCCGCCTTCTCTGGCCCAATTATCTCCTGTTTTCTAAATACGGCACCATTATGATCAGCTTTTCCCAAATTCCCGTTTCTATTCCCGCTCAGGAAACGACACCCCCTGTCAAAGATCAGTGACTGTCAGACTGCCGCCTGAAGAGAAAAAATTATTTTCTTGACTTTTTTCCTATTTCCGGTATAATAATTAAGCCTGTCTCCATAGAAAGACAGCAACATCCTTGCCCCCGGCAGAAGGCCAGGGGGCCATATGTCCATAAGGAGGTGCAATAAATATGGCAAAGATCAATGCAAACTACGAGGCGGTTTACATTCTGAACCCCGCCCTGAGCGAGGAGCAGACTGCCGCTCTGGTGGCCAAGTTCAAGACCGTGGTCGAGGCGAACGGCACTGTCACCGAGATCGACGAGTGGGGCAAGCGTCGTCTGGCCTATCCCATCAACGATCTGATGGAGGGCTATTACGTGCTGATGACCTTCACCGCCGCCGCCGCCATCCCCGCTGAGCTGGATCGTATCTTCCGGATCACCGACGGCGTCATGCGTTCCCTGATCGTCTGCAAAGACCAGTAAGGGGGAGCGGACATGCTCAACAAGATTTTTATCATGGGCCGCCTGACCCGTGACCCCGAGCTCCGGCGCACCCAGACCGGGACTCCGGTGGCTTCCTTCTCCCTGGCCGTTGACCGGGATTTCAAGGACAAGTCCACCGGCGAGCGCACCACCGATTTCATCGACGTGGTGGCTTGGCGCCAGACCGGCGAATTTGTCAGCCGTTACTTTACCAAGGGCCGCATGGCCGTGGTGGAGGGCCGCCTTCAGATCCGTGACTGGACCGACAAGGAGGGCAACAAGCGCCGCTCCGCCGAGGTGGTGGCTGACCAGGTTTATTTTGGCGATTCCAAGCGGGACGGCGAAAGCGGCGGTTACTCCGCCGGCTACAGCCAGCAGGGGGGCTACTCCTCCAGCGGCTATTCCGCCCCCGCAGCACCCTCCGGCTATGGGGCCCCTCCCGCGGACGGGGACCAGTTTGCCGAGCTTTCAGATGATGACGGCGAGCTGCCGTTCTAAACTCAGACCATATAAGGTCGTAAAAGGAGGTAACATCCATGGCTATGGAACGTGATAACAGAGCCCCCCGCGGCCGCAAGCGCCGCAAGGTCTGCGCCTTCTGCGTGGACAAGGTGGAGAGCATCGATTATAAGGACGCCGCCAAGCTGCGCCGGTTCACTTCTGAGCGGGCCAAGATTCTGCCCCGCCGCACCACCGGCACCTGCGCCATGCATCAGCGTCAGCTGACCGAGGCCATCAAGCGCGCCCGTCAGGTCGCTCTGCTGCCCTACGTCACCGACTAATTGATTGCGTCAAAGACCTGTTCCCAAGGGAACAGGTCTTTTTTTATCCTCAATCCACGGCAAAAACATAAAAAGCCCCGGACGCGTCTTTGAAGACGCGTCCGGGGCTTTGGTCAAAAAGGGGATCTCTCATTTACAGCACGCCGATCTCTTTGTAATACTGCTCAGCACCGGCATGGAGGGGCAGGTCAGCGATGTCCTTCACGGCCTCCTGGGGCGTCAGTCCCTTCAGATTGGCCTGACTCTCGCCCAGCTTGTCGATGTTCTCCCAGAACGTCTTGGTAAGCTGGTAGACCGTTTCCTCATCCAGGTCCCCGCGGCAGAACATCACCATCTTAATGGCGGAGGTCTGTACGTCCTCATCCTGGTTGGGGTAGGTGCCGGCAGGAATTGTGACCGGGGCGTACCAGGGATACTGGGCCTGGAGGGCGGAAATCACGTCGTCGCTGATGTTCACCAGCTTGCAGCCGGAGGACAGGGCCTGGGACACGGCGGCGGCGGGGGCGCCGGACATAATCCAGGCTCCGTCGATGGTGCCGTTGGACAGCATATCGGCGGCGTCACCGAAGGCGATATACTCGGTCTGAATATCGTCGGGGTAAGTCAGCCCGGCGGCGGTAAAGTGGTTGCGGCACTCGCCCTCCACGGAGGAGCCGGCAGCCGCCACGGCAAAGTGCTTGCCCTTTACGCCGGCCAGGTCGGTGATGCCTGACTTCTCGGTAACCACCACCTGGTTGGGGTTAAAATACAGGCCGGCAATGACCTTTAAATCGTCATAGGCGTATCCCGTAAAGCTGTCGGTGCCGTTGAGGCACTGGTAGGCGTTGCTGGAGATGGCAATGGACACCTGGGCCTCCCCTTCGGACACCTGGTTCAGGTTGTCAACGCCGCCGTTGGAGGCCTGGCTGGAGGCGCTGACATAGTCAATCTCCGTGTCCCACAGGTTGGTGATGGCGGCGCCCACAGCGTACAGGGCGCCGGAGGCAGAGGCAGTGGGGAAATTGATGGTCACGGGGTCGTGGGCTCCTCCGGTCTGAGAAGCAGCGGAGCCGGAGCCGGAGGCGCTGCTGCCGCCCTTGGAGCCGCAGCCCGTCAGGACGCCCGCCATCAGGGCGGCGACCAGGGCCAGAGACAGAACTTTTTTCATGGAAATCTCTCCTTCTTTGTGGGGTGTATTGGTCAGGCGTCTCCCATGGCGGGGGACGCGGGACGGCGGGTAAACCACTGAAACGCCAGCACAGCGGCCAGCACGGCGAAGCCGATGACGTCGGTCGTGGCGCCGGGATAGAGCATCAGGGGGGCCACAGCGATCAAAACGACCCGCTCAGGCCAACCGGCCCTGCGGAGGAACCAGCCCTCCAGCCCCCCCACCAGGGCCACTGTGCCCACGCAGGCGGTAACCATGGCCCACAGGCTGCTGACCACAGTGGCGGCGGGGTCCGCCCCGATGAGCAGCACCGGATTGTCCAGGAAGAAAAAGGGGATCAGAAAACCCACCAGCCCCAGCCGTACCGACAGCAGGCCGGTCCTTGTCTGGTTGGAGCCGGCAATGCCTGCGGCCACATAGCTGCTCATGGCCACCGGGGGGGTAATGTTGGACAGGCAGGCATAGATCAGGCAGAACATATGGGCGGAGATGGGGATCACCCCTACTTCGATCAGCACGGGTACGGCCACCGCCTGGACGATGACATAGGCCGCCACCCCGGGGACACCCATGCCCAGGATGGTGGACATGACCATAACCAGCAGGCCGGTGAGATAGATGCTGCTGTTGTCCACGACGGATAAGATCAGGTAACCCATGTTCAGACCCAGACTGGTGAGGGTGACGGTGCCAATGATGATGCCGATGATAACGCAGCACACCCCAACGGAGACAGCCCCCCGGGCCCCCTCCACCGTGGCAGCCACAATTTTGTCCCAGGTCATGCGGGTGTCCTTCCGCAGCCAGCTGGCGGCCACGGTGGCGAAGATGGCAATGACAGCGGCATACAGGGGGGTATACCCCACACACATCAGGGCGATGAGGGCCACCAGGGGGATGACCAGGTGTCCCTGCTCCCGCAGAACCTTTTTGGCGTTTGGAATGTTCTCTTTGGACAGCCCGGACAGCCCCAGCCGTTTGGCCTCAAAGTGGACGGCAAACAACAGGCCCAGGTAGTACAGGAGGGCGGGAACAATGGCGGCCAGCATGACGGCGGTATAGCTTAAATTTAAAAATTCCGCCATCACAAAGCCCACCGCCCCCATGATGGGGGGACAGAACTGCCCGCCGGTGGAGGCCACCGCCTCCACCGCCCCGGCAAACTCTTTGCGGTAGCCCGTCTGCTTCATCAGGGGGATGGTGATGGTGCCGGTGGTAGCCACGTTGGCAATGGCGGAGCCATTAATCATGCCCATGAGGGCGGAGGCCAGTACCGCCACCTTGGCAGGTCCCCCGGGGGTCTGTCCCACCAGGGTCAGGGAAAAGTCATTGATAAACTTGGAAAAGCCGCTGTACTTCAAAAACGCGCCGAAGACCACAAACAGAAAAATATAGGTGGCTGACACACCGATCCCGGTACCCAGCAGCCCCTGGGTGCCCCAGAACTGGGTGGACAGCACCCGCTTCAGGGTAAAGCCGTTGTGCCCCAGCTTGCCGGGCAGATACTGGCCGAACCAGTTATACGCCAGAAAAACGGCCGCAAGAATGGCCAGATTGCCCGAGGCCCGGCGGGCCGCCTCAAAGACCAGCACCACCGCCGCGCCGGCGATCAGCAGCTCAAACTGGGTAACCCTGCCGCCGTTCTGGGCAATGCGGGTGTAATTGAGAATCAGATAACCAAAAGTGAGGGCGGACAGCACAATCAGTACCAGGTCCCACACCGGAGGCAGCTTCCGCACCCGCCGCTCCTTTTTATAGGTGGGGTAGAGCAGAAAGGTAAAGGTCAGCAGAAATATACAGTGAAACGCCCGCAGATTTATGGCGCTGATGACACCGAAGGTAGTAAAATACAGCTGAAATACCGCCCAGGCACACAGCAGAACGGTAACAGCCGTCCCCACGGGGCCCGTATAGGTCCGGGTCCTGGACTCCGACTCCTTTTCCTCCAGCAGCCTCTGCGCCTTCTGTTCCAGCTCGTCCCGCTCCTGCGGGGACAACAGTTCCTTCTCCTCCATTGGAGTTCCTCCAGTTTTTGCTTTATTGGTTAAAAGTGTTGAAGCGACGGTATCTGTTTTAACACAAGCTGGCCGGAAAGTCAAGCCTCAACAGCAAATTTATCTATGATGCGGGGAACGGAACAGGCGGCGTTCCCCTGTCAAAACAGGAAACTGCAAATGGCCGCCCGGCGGGGACGGCCATTCAGCCCGTTGAACATTCTTTTCACCAGGCCGAATTTTGTTTACCGGCCCACCCTCTCCCCGACTGTCATTCCACTGTCAGACAGCGAAACGGGTTCCTCCGGCTGTACGGGGTAAAGTCTGCGCAGCCGCCGAATACAGGCCATACAGGCGGGGATCAGAAACAGGTCGGCACAGATCCAGGCCGCAGGGGAGGCGAAGCAGGCGGCTGTATAGCCGAACATGGGAACCAAAATGCTGCCCACCCCCGTTCGGGCCGCCATTTCCAGCACCCCGGCCAGAATAGCGAAGGCGCTGTATCCCATACCCTGAATGGAAAAGCGGACAATGTTCACCAGGGCCAGGGGAAAGAAAAAGGCGGTTAAGGTGACAATATACTGGGCAGTCAAGTCCACCAGCAGGGCCAGCCCGGGCTCCTTGGGGTCCAGAAACAGCATGGCGCACTGGGGGGCAAAGACCAGCATGGCCCCAAATCCAATCACGGCGTAGCCCAGTCCCAGCAGACAGCAGGCCCGGATGCCCTGGCCCAGCCGATCCAGCCGGCAGGCTCCCACATTCTGTCCGCAGTAGGTGGCCATGGCCGCCCCCATGGCGTCAAAGGGACAGGCCAGCAGCTGGAACAGTTTGGCCCCCGCCGCCACGGCGGCCACGTAGGTGCTGCCCAAGGTGTTGACAGCGGACTGAAGGACGATGGAGCCGACGGCTGTAATGGAGTACTGAAGGCCCATGGGGATGCCCATGGCACACAGCACCCGGCAGGAGTGGCCGTCCAGCCGGCGCTCCTCCCGGGTCATGCGGAGGACAGGGTACTTCTTCCCCATGTACAGCAGACAGGCCGTCCCCGACACCCCCTGGGAAATCACGGTGGCAATGGCCGCCCCCGACACCCCGGCCCGGAAGCCGAGAATCAGGGCGAAATCCAAAAAAATATTCAGGAAGGACGAGAGTGCCAGAAAGTATACCGGCGTCTTGCTGTCTCCCAGGGAACGAATGATTCCCGCCAGCAGATTATACAGAAATGTGGCGGGAATCCCCATAAAGATGATGAAGATGTAGGCATAGGCATTGTCAAAAATATCCGCCGGAGTCCGCATCACCGTCAGGATGGTCCGGCACAGCAGTCCGGTGGCCACCGTCAGCACAGCGGAAAACAGAATGGACAAATAGGCGGCGTTGGCCACATACCGGCGCATTTTAGAGGGCTCCCGCGCCCCCATCCGCTGGGCCACGGGGATTGCAAAGCCATTGCACACCCCCATGCAGAAGCCGATGACAAAAAAGTTGATGGAGCCGGTGGACCCTACCGCCGCAAGGGCATGAGCCCCCAGCAGCTTACCCACGATCATGGTGTCCACCAGATTATAGAACTGCTGGAACAGCATACCAAACAGGGTGGGCAGCGTAAACGCCCAGATCAGCCTCATGGGACTGCCTGTGGTTAAATCCTTTGTCATGGATAAGGTCCCCTTTCCCGGGAATGCGGACAGCTGGTCCGCACCATCAATTCATTTTCAGCATTGCATTATTATAGTTATCCCGGCACCACCTGCATAGCGTTTTTTTTAACAATTTTCCGCAGGCTTTCTCCCATTTTTTCTTATGAGCACAGCAAATCAGCTTTGGCGGGCACCCAGTGAGGCTATCCCCTCACTGGCCGGCGGCCCCAACAAATCCAATTTTATAGGGCAGTCCCGGGGAAGGGACTGCCCCAATTCATTTTATCAAAGGATTCCCCAGCCGCATAAATCAGTCAAACGGCATCCGGATCCGCTCCCGGCTCAGCCACAACCCATCCGGCCCCGCCGGGGCCTCCTTGGGCTTTTGGCTCCGCTCCCGGCTTAGCCCGCTGCTCACCGCGCCTACGCGCTTCTTTTTGTCACGCTTCGGCTGCTGCACTGCGGGAAATAGCTTCTCCGTCTCCGTACAGACCCGGGGCCCCAAACGGCGTCCCCTGGGCTCTGTCCTGCGCTCCGGCGCTATTTCCCTGCTCCGCCGCCTACGCGCTTCTTGCCATGCGCTTACAGGCCAAGGCGGTGGCCAAAAAGTATCCGCCGTAGACCACCGTCAGCACCAGAGCGGTAACCAGACTGCTCTGGACGCTGTCCACCTTCCCTGCCGCCGCGATCAGGTCGTTGGCCGCCTTCATCCCCACAGCGGCGTGAACCAGGGCCAGGCCCAGGGGCAGGAGAAAAGCCAGGGCCACCTGGTGGACAGCGGAACGGTCCACCTGCCGTTCCTCCGCGCCAAGGCGGCGGAGAATGGCGTACCGCCCCGCGTTGTCGGCGGCCTGGCTCAGCTGCTGGAGGGCCAGCACTGCCGCCGCGGCCAGCAGGAAGGTAAAGCCCAGGTACAGCCCCAAAAACAGGGCCAACAGCTTGCTGCCCACCATATCCTGGTAGGTCATCAGCCGGCTCGACACCCGAACGGGCGTTTTCTCCCGCAGACTCTCCAGGAGGGGAACCAGGCTGTTCTCCGCATTCTCCTTGTCCCCCGCATAGTCGGCGGACCAAACCTGGCGGCGGATTTCCAAGCGGTCCGCCATCTCGTCCGGGATAACCACGCAGGTCAGCCCCAGATTACCGGTTACCGGAATTTCCTCCATATTTTCCACCAGGTGGGGCAGGGTCCCGGTATAGGCGGGCCGCCCGGCCCGGGCCAGCAGCGCGTCCAGATCAGATACCCGAATGGCCCCGCTGGCCTCTTTCATTCCAGTCACCGACGGGTCGTTGTAGTAGAACAGCACATCATGCTGCCATTCCAGCAGCGCATCCGGATCCATCCGATTTTCTTCCAGCAGAGCGGGAAAATCAATCGGCCCGCTCCAGTCCGCCCCCTGGTTTTGGACTGTGATGTCAAAGGGCGCCTGCTGGTCCGTCATTGCCTCCAGAGTAGAGTTCAGACCCAGTGAGCTGGCCGTAATGCCGATGGCCAGCAGGAGCAGGATACAAATTACTGTCTGGGACAGGTATGTGGTGTGGACCTTGCTGATCCACTGGCGGAGGGTAAAGAGGTTCAAGTCCCTGTAGTAAAAGCCCGGATGTCCTTTGGCGAATTTCAGCACAAAGCCGGACAGAGATTTAAAGATCAGCAGGGTCCCCGCTGTACCCAGCGCCAGCATGGGGACACAGATGGGCAGAATGGCCACCGCGACGGCCATACCAAAGGTGAGAAGAATGGCATAGGCCCCCAGCAGGCAGAGGACCCCCAGGAGAAACTGAACCACCGCCGCGGTGAGAGACCGCTCCTTCAGTTCCTCACTGCGCCGGCTGCTCTGGAGCAGATCGATGAGCTTTGCCCGGGACACCTCCAGCCCGCTGAACGCCATGACCATCAGAAAAATAACGCCAAAGTATATCACCGTCTTTCCCGCCGCCTTCACGGAAAACGACAGCCCCAGCAGCTGGGAGACGTCCATGGAAAACAGGGACAGGGTCAGGGCGGACAGTCCCCAGGAGGCCAGCACCCCCAAGGCCAGTCCAGCCGCCAGGGAGAGCAGGCCCACAATCCCGGTCTCCAGAAACAACAGCCGGGACACTTGTCCCTGATCCAGCCCTAAAAGCAGATAAGTCCCCAGCTCCCGCTTCCGGCGGCGGAGCAGAAAGCGGTTGGCGTACAAAATGAGACAGGCCAGCACCACCGCCACAAAAACAGAGAATATGTCGATGAGCATGAGGATGGGCTCCACCATGGGGTTTCGGTTCTGGGCCAGATAGGTCATGGCCCCCTGTCCCTCGATGGAGTTGAAGGTATAAAACAGACACACCCCAAAGGTGAGCGTGAGGAGGTAGACTCCGTAGTCCCGGAAGGACCGGCGCACGTTGCGGACCGCCAGTTTAGAGAACATCTGCCATCTCTCCTCCCAATTCGGACACCACCCGGATAATTTTCTGGAAAAAGGACCTCCGGTCCTGGCCCTCCCGGCGCAGCTCCAGGAAAATCCGGCCATCCCGAAGGAAGACCACCCGCCGGCAGCAGCTGGCGGTGAAGGCGTCATGGGTGACCATGAGAATGGTGGCCCCCATGTCCCGGTTCAGCACCCCCAGCCGGTCCAGCAGCAGCTTTGCGGACTTGGAGTCCAGAGCCCCCGTGGGCTCGTCCGCCAATACCAGGGCGGGGTGGGTGACAATGGCCCGGGCGGCGGCGCACCGCTGCTGCTGGCCACCGGACATCTGGTAGGGGTATTTATTCAGGCAGTCGGAGATGCCCAAAAGCTGGGCCGTCTCTCTCACTCTCCCCTCGATCTCTCCCGCCGGCGCCTTCACGATGGACAGGGCCAGGGCAATGTTCTCAAAGGCAGTGAGGGTGTCCAGCAGGTTGCAGTCCTGAAAAATAAAGCCCAGCCGCTCCCGCCGGAATTTTGCCAGCTCCCGCCCCTTCAGACCGGTCAGCTCCCGGCCATCAATGACAATGGAGCCTGAGGTAGGCTTATCTATGGTGGCCACGCAGTTGAGCAGGGTGGTCTTACCGGAACCCGAGGGGCCCATGACCCCCACAAACTCCCCCGCCTCCAGAGTCAGAGACACTCCGTCCAGGGCTCTGGTCACCGCCGCACCCTTGCCGTAAACCCGTTTCAAGTCCAAGGCTGTTAAGATTTCTTCCATTATGACATACTCCTTTTCTACCGGCCGCCTGTTCGGCCCGGATCATCACGCTCGGTTTGGAGGACCTGTCGCCCTTCCCGGAGAAGAAGGGGGCGCCTCCATCTTCCGCATCCGCTCTGTATCTGAATCGCCATTCCGCACACCCGATGGTCATCCTCCGGAGATATGCCCGCCCCGGTGCCGGCCTTTTCTCCGTCTGTCTCAACATGCCTTACATGCGAAACCGTATTAAATCATATCATACAGTTCCCCCAATTACTCTAAAGGAAATTTGAGGATTTCATTAAATTTTCTTTAACCTGAATTCACATACAAAGCGCCCCGGCGGACATTTCCGCCGGGGCGCCAGATAAGGAGGAATGATAAATCGTCCTCAACCCCTCAGACGGACAGGTGAAACCGCTCCATCCAGGCGTTGATCTGAAGCAAATAGGCCATCATCTGCGGCCCGGCCATAAGCTGGCCGAACCAGGGCCGTCCATAATCCCCGGCGCTGGTCATCAGCCCACCCCGCAGGGCATTCCCGTCCACCAGCCCGTGGATGGGGGCATCCGGGTTTTCCAGTACACAGGCCAGCTTTGCCCGGACCAGCTGTTCATACAGGGGGTCATGGGTCTTGGGGTATGGGGATTTCGGCCGGGTCCGCACCGAGTCCGGCAGCAAATCCAAGACGGCGTCCCGCAGCACCTGTTTGCGCCGGCCGTTCATGGCTTTCATGGCATAGGGGATATTCCATACATACTCCACCAGGTGGTGGTCACAGAAGGGCACCCGGACCTCCAGCCCGGAGGCCATACTCATCCGATCCTTCCGCTCCAGCAGGCAGGACATAAACCAGTTCAGGGACAGCCATCCCACCTCCCGCCGCCTGGCCTCCCGGGGGGCCTCGCCCTCCAGCCGGGGACAGGAGGCCAGAGACTGCTCAAAGCGGTCCCTCACATAGTCCTCCACCTGGAGGCTCTCCCACAGGCCCCGGTCAAAAACAGCCCGCCTGGGGGTCAGGTCAGGGCACCAGGGAAAGGTGGGGGCCGCAAGCAGTTCCTCCCGTTCAAACCAGGGATAACCGCCAAACACCTCATCGGCACACTCCCCGGACAGCGCCACACGGTGGGTTTGGGCCACCTGGCGGCAGAAATACAGCAGGGAGGAATCCACATCCGCCATACCAGGCAGGTCCCGGGCGGCGGCCGCCTCCTCCAACAGATTGGCCAGAGAGGGAATATCACATATCAGCGTCCGATGGCGGGTATGAAATGCGTCCACCATCTTTTGGACATAGGGCGCGTCTGCGTCGGGCTGGAAGGCGGAGGGCTGAAAAAACCGGTCGTTTCCCACATAGTCAAAGGAATAGGTTTCCAGGGGGGGCCTTCCTGCTTCAGTATATTCCCTGGCCGCTACGGCTGTGATGATGGAAGAATCCAGCCCCCCCGATAAAAAGGCGCATAGGGGCACATCACTGGCCAGCTGACGCCGGATGGCCCCGGTCACCAGCTCCCGCACCCGCTCCACCGTGGCCGGATAGTCCTCCTCGTGGGGGCGGCTGACCAGCCGCCAATATTGCCGGAAGGCCGCGCCCTCCGGTGTCAGTATCATTATTTCGGCCGGGGGCAGCTCCTCCACCCCCTGGAATATTCCTGCTCCGGCAGTTCGGGCCGGCCCTATGCCCAGCACCTCACACAGGCCCTCCCGGGCCAGCCTGGGCTCCAGACCGGGGTAGTCAAAAAGGGCCTTCAGTTCTGAGGCAAAGACCACCGTCTTCCCCTGGCGGGCATAAAAGAAGGGCTTGACGCCAAAACGGTCCCGGCAGCAAAGCAGGCGCCGGCGGCCGCCGTCCCAAAAGGCAAAGGAGAATATTCCCTCCAGCCGCTGGGGGGCGTCCTCTCCCCAGCTGATGAGCGAATACAGCAGCACCTCAGTGTCACAAGAGGTGTCAAAGGTCCACCCCTCCTTCTCCAGCGCCCGGCGCAGCTCCGCCGTGTTATACAGCTCTCCATTGTAAATAAGGGCGTAATCAGCTCCATTTACCGTCTTGATCATGGGCTGCCGGCCCCGTCCGGGATCCATCACCGCCAGTCGGCGGTGGACCAGCACACAGTCGTTGCTCTGCCACAGTCCCTTGTCGTCCGGCCCCCGGTGGTTCAGCCGTTCCCCCATCCGGTGTCCCGCCTCGCGCCATGCCAGCGTGCCGTTGTTGCGGCTGAAGTCACAAAATCCACAAATTCCACACATAAGTACAATCTCTCCTTTTCGCCCGGCCAATGTTGTTCCATATCCAAAACCCTTTCCCGGAGAAGGCGCCCCGGCCAATACACCGGGGCGGGTTAAGGGGCTGTCCTGGGCCGCCCCCCTCCCGCCTGAGACCCGGAGGGGCGGCCCCGGCGGCGGCACAGCGGGCCAAACTTGCTTGTCCCCGCCCAAAGAGATGCAATCCACCTCTCATCCTTCCGGGGTGCCGCCCCGTCTTTCCGCCCCAGAGCCGAATTGCTCTGCCACCCTTCAGATTATGCCGTCTCCTGGTCTGAGGTCACAGCAGAAACATCCAGGCCCCCCACCCCAGAGAGGCCAGCACCGCTCCGGCGGCCCCCCAGGCGGGCCCCGGCAGCCGTTCCAGCCGCCGGTTCCAGGCCTTCCCCTGCTTTAAATAGCCGTCAGCCGCCTGCCGGGCCTCCTTCAGCACCCGTTCCGCACTCACCCCTTCCCGGGCCAGCGCCTCCTCCTTGACAATAAAAATGGCCTCCTCAAACAGCTTGGGATCGGGGGATTTTACCAGAATCACCTGGCGGGTAATTCCCTTTACCATATATGTCACATCCTTTCAGGGACATTTTTGTTCCCAGTATTTACACCTATTCTGTCCGCATTTTCACCGGTATATTCCCCCTTGTCCCGCCCGTACACTAGGAACTATGAATTTAAATTTCCGCTGCCGGCCGCAGGGCGGGCGGCAGCGGCAGTTCAGAAAACAAGGGAGGTCCCCATGGAAGACAACGACTGGGCCCGCCTGGCCGGGCTTTTTTTACTGTACTGGGTGAATATCGTCATTATTCTGATGCTTCAGTCGGGCTGACTGGCCGGGCCCGGTGTTCAGCCCGGTCAGCTCAGCAGCAGATCCAAGTCCTCCACCGTCAGCCCGGGCTGGAGGGCCATGCTGATACCGTAGCCGATGATTTTAGACAGATCGGCCACCTGGCTGTCAATATCCTTGGGCGTCACCAGCATATCCCGGCCAGCCCCCAAATCGGGCAGCTCGTCACTCCCCAGCAGATCGGCCGCCAGGGTAGCCCCATCCACCACAGTGGGGACCCCCACAGCGATGACAGGCACCCCCAAGGTATCTTGGTTCAGGCCAAACCGATGGTTTCCCACCCCGGATCCCGGAATGATCCCTGTGTCGGCCAGCTGCACCGTCCGGCACAGCCGATCCAGCGACCGGGAGGCCAGCGCGTCCACCGCCACCACGCAGGCGGGCCGTATTTTTTCGCATATCGCCCGCACCACCTCTCCGCTCTCCACCCCGGTATTCCCCAGCACCTCGGCGGCCAGAGACGCCACGGGGCGCATGTGCCCGAAGTGTTCCGGCATCTGTTCCACCAGGTGGCGGGTGACCAACGTGTGTCCGTGGACCCGGGGCCCCACCGCATCAGGGGTAATGGCCCGGTTCCCAAGGCCTACCACCAGAGTCAGCCCGTTCTGGGGTACATGTTCCATGAGTCCGGTCAGTTCATCCGCAATGGCACGGGATGCCCGACTGAAAATGCCGTCCTCTCGCCGGGCCACCCCCTCCAGGGTAAGGGTGACATAACTGCCTCTGGGCTTGCCCAGGGCCCGCTCTCCCTCCTCGTTCAGAATGTGTACCGCCGTGACCGGGAGATTTTCCCGTGTTCTTTCTTCCGCCTGAACCCCGGACAGCTTTGTGGTCTCTCCCGCGCTCTCCTGCCACAGCTCCCGGGCCTCCATGGCCAAATCGGTCCGTCTGTTCCGCATGATTCCACATCTCCTTCCCCTATATCTTGTATGATTTTTTCACGTATTCCCTATTTTTAGCGCCTGCTGAAAATCTATCCAACTTTCCAGAAAAAAATTTAAAAAACAGTTGATTTTTTCCTGTGCAGATGTTAGAATACATATCTGCACAGGATTGCTGTGTCTAATTTAACGATGAAAATCGGAGGAGGTGTTTGGTTTGCCGAATATCAAGTCTGCCAAGAAGCGTGTTCTGGTCAACCAGGCCAAGGCCGCGCAGAACCGGGCCGCGAAGTCCGCGCTGAAGACCGAACTGAAGAAGTTTGACGCCGTTGTGGCGGAAGGCAACCGCAGCGAGGCCGATGTCGCTTACAAGGTGGCTGTCAAGGCGGTGGATCAGGCCGCTGCCAAGGGGCTGCTGCATAAGAACAATGCTGCCAACAAGAAGAGCAGCCTGACCATCAAGCTGAATAAGCTGGCCTGAGGTCTGCAATGTCGAAAGCCGTCTGTTTCACAGGCGGCTTTCAGTCTATTGAAAACATTTTTTGATCACATGATTAAACGGGTGGGAACCCCTGACGGTTTCCTTTCCAACCATCCCTCCGAAACCTTCGGCCGGAATGGTTTGTTGTCAACCCAAAGCCGTCTGTTTCACAGACGGCTTTTTTCATATCTTCCGTTCTGGTTCTCCCACCGGGGAAGGAGTGTGCCTGTATGCTGAATAAACTGTCCTCTGTGCCCCTTGTCTCCTTCGGGCTGGAGGTATGGGACACCTACGGACGGGCCGGAGTGTCCCGCTCCGCCGCGGCCCTGTCTTACTTTCTGATTTTGACATTGTTTCCACTTCTCATGTGCGTCAACTATTTTATTGGACTGTTCCACCTCAATCTGGAACAGGTCCTGTCCGCCCTGACCCAGTTTCTGCCCTCCGGGGCCCTGTCCGTGATGGAGGACTATCTCTCTTATGTGGCCGGTATCCAATCTCCCGCTCTGCTCTGGGCCAGCCTGGTCACAATTCTCATCTCCGCCTCTGCCGGGCTGCGCACCTTATTTCTCACCATGGACGAACTTTATCAGGTCCGCCGGGACAACGGACCGGGGCGAATCATCCTCAGCGTGGTGCTGTCCGCTCTGTTTCTGCTTACCATTTATCTGTCTGTGGTGGTCATCTTTACCGGTGACTGGTTCTTCTGGCTGCTGGAGGAGCATCTGCCCCTCCGTCTGACGGAGTTTCTCCCCCTGGACGCCCTATCCGGCCTTTGGAAATGGATGCGCTACCTGCTGCTGTTCTGCGCGGTGCTTTTGCTGGTACTGGCCGTCTACCGGGTGGGCACCCCCAGGGGAACCACTCCCCGCCGGATTCTCCGGCTGGCCGCTCTGGTCACGGCCCTGGCCATGGTGGCCTGCTCCGTTCTATTCTCCTGGTTTATCGGCCTCTCCTCCCGCTACGCCCTGGTGTATGGCTCTCTGGCCTCCATCATCATTCTTTTGGTGTGGCTGTATTTCTGCGGCAACATTCTGCTGATGGGCGCAGTAGTGGGCCGGATCTGGGGTCTGAAGCGGGGAAAAAACTGATTTACCCCCAGTCGCCGGCCCTATATCGGCCCGGGCATACGCTGTCCAGCTTTTTTGATTTCCGCGGCTTCACATTCCCCTGATGCAGCTCCACCGCTCTGCACCAGGGGTTTTTCCTGTGGCCCCCTTTTGCCGGAGGGGCTTGTCATCCCCGAAGCTCTTTTCGTTCCATTGGACGGGGCAAGGCTTTTTTCTGCCCCCTTCCCTTTTCATCGGGAAAAAACTGTGGTACACTTTAGCCAGAATTCACCGTCCCCGCGGACGGTCTGCTGAAAGGTGGGCGCCGAATGCACGACAAGTTGATCCGCCAGGTGAACAGTGAAATTGCCGAGTCCCTGGCCGCCTGTAAATGGTCTCCCATTCCAAGCCGGAAGGCGGCGCTGTCCCTGCTGAAAAGCCCCCTCTGGATTCAGGGGCTGGCCGACCTGCTCCCCATACGGGCCCGGCTGGCCTGCGCCCAGGTTCTGGACCTGTGCGCCCCGGTGCTGGAGCAGTTTGGCCCCGCTCCGGCGGAGGGCTGGCTCAGCTTTTCCTATGAATACATCCGGCACCTGATGTTCCCAGAAGGGGGCTTTGCGCCCCAGGCCCACCGGTACGCTGACGGCGCCTCCATTTTCCTCGTTATCCTACAGGTACTGCTGGACCATGAGCGGACCGCCCTCCCCTTTGACCCCATGATGGATTTTCAGTTTTTGCCGGAGGACGCGTACCAGGGCTGTGACAGCGCCAAGGAGTACCGCCGCCTGCTGTCCGCCTGGCGGGAGGAATTTCTGTATGAGCTTATGCGCCTGGGGCTGGAAGTCACCCCCTTCCGCACCCTGAACCATATCGCCGGCGTCCACCACATCGCCATGACCGCCGCCAAGGGGCTGGCCGGGGCCGGCGCGGAGGTGGATCTGGCCCTGATCTCCGGGGCCGCCGCCGCCCATGACTTCGGAAAATTTGGCTGCCGCCCCGGGGAGCGGGTGCCCTACCTCCACTACTATTACACCGACCAGTGGCTGCTGGAACGAAAAATGGAGGGGATCAGCCACATCGCTTCCAACCATTCCACCTGGGACCTGGAGCTGGAATCCCTGTCCGTGGAGTCCCTTCTGCTGATCTACGCTGATTTCCGCTGCAAGCAGGACCGGGACGGGGCCGGAAACGAGCGCACCGTTCTGTATCCCCTGGACCAGTCCTTCCAGGTCATACTGTCCAAGCTGGACAATGTGGACCGAAAGAAGCGTCGGCGGTATGAGCTTGTCTACGGCAAGCTCCACGATTTCGAGGACTACATGCGCCGCCTGGGCGTGGACGTGGAACTGACAGGCCGCCCCGCCGCCCCGGCTCCCCCAAAGGACCCCGCCCTCATGGGCCCCGAGGAAACTCTGGACAGCCTGATCCTGCTGTCTGTGGAGCACAACCTGCAGCTGATGCACATGCTGTCCAACGAGCGGAAGTTCGGCAACATCATCGAGGCCGCCCGTTCCGCCAAAAGCTGGCAGCAGCTGCGTGCCTACCTCAATGTGTTTGAAGAGTACTTCACCTATCTGTCCGTCCGCCAGAAGACCCAGACGCTGTCCTTTCTCTACGAGCTTCTGGTCCACCGAGAAGGCGATATCCGCCGCCAGGCCGGCGGCTTGATCGGTCAGCTCATCGCCCGCTTCCATTTGGTCTACCGGAAGGAGATTCCCGCCGACGCCCAGAACGACCCCGCCGAGGAGGTCCCCTTCACCCTGTGGGGCCAGTACCTGGACATGATTATTTTCCCCGACCACAAGACCACCCCCCAGCAGCGCTCCCACATCAGCTACACCCTGAAGCTGGTCACGGATTCCATGCTGTCCCATGCCCGACCCGGAGACGTTCCCCGCTTTCTGGGGGCGCTGCTGAACTACTACGACGCCCCGGAATCCCTCTCGCCGGACAACGCATTTACACTGCTGGACGCCATCCGGTATCTCCCCCCCCAATACTACGGCGAAGAAACCCGGAGCAAGCTCATTGAGTTTGCCGCTTACTTCGCCCGCTCCGGGGAACTGCGGCTTATCACCGCCGCCCTGGAATTCCTTCGGGAAGCGGAGCGCGCACTCCCCCGCAGTCACCCCCAGATGGCCCGCATCGCCCAGATCGCCCGGGGGGTAGAGTCAGACCAGCTGACCACTATTTTCCTGAAATGCAAAATTCTCCGTCGGGCGGGGGAGGACGTCTCCGCCATTGAGCAGACCCTGTACCACATGGACATCACCAGCGAGGTCTTTCTGGACAACCTGAAAATTGCCACCCCCTGGGTTGTCAAGGTGGCTGGTGTGGAGCTGCTCCGGGACCAGGTGGAGCATGGCCTGAAGACCCACACCCTCCACATCGCAACCCACTTCTCCAATCTGGTCAAGGTGTCCGAACGGGTGGTGGTCCGACACACCGCAGGCTCCGCCCTGGTACGCACCCTGTCCCTCCTCCGCCGGGACCAGCGCAACGAGGTGGTGGTGGAGCTGGGCAAGGGACTGGAGATGGGGCAATATGAGATCTCCAAATATATTCCCCAGTACCTGGGTGAGGCGGCCCTGTACCTCCACCCCAGCGAGCTGGACGAGCAGGTGCTGTGGCTGAAAAGCCTGCTGGGCTCCCCCAACGACTCCGCTGTGTCCGGCGCACTGAACACCGTGGGTGTACTGCTGCAGCACTACCCTGCCTACCGGGACCGCTTTGTGCAGTCTGAAGCCGCCTATGAAAGTCGGCGCCAGGAGCTGCTGGGACTGCTCCTCCAGGGGCTGGCCCACTACCGGGAGGCAGTGCGCCAGGAGGCGCTGCTGGTCATTGGAAAACGTCTGTTTGCCTCTCCGGAGCTGAGCATGGAGGAGAAGAGCCGCCTGTTCGCCCTGTGCTACCGCAAGCTGCTCTTCCTGATCCAGGAGGCCACCCGGCAAAACGGCCTGACCTTCTTTTACCGTGCCGCCGCCCTGGCTCACATCAACCGCTTTATTGCCCTGCGGCGGCTGGATCACGGCCCGTTCACCTTCGATTCCCCCCGGAAAATCGCCTTTTTCCCCGGCACCTTTGATCCGTTTACCCTGTCCCACAAAGGCATTGTCCATGCCATCCGGGATCTGGGCTTTGAGGTCTATCTGGCGGTGGACGAATTTTCCTGGTCCAAGAAGGCCCAGCCCCATTTGATCCGCCGGCAGATTGTCAACCTGTCTGTGGCAGGGGACTTCCATGTCCATCTGTTCCCCGACAACATCCCCATCAACATCGCCAACCCCCGTGACCTGCAGGGGCTGCTGTCTCTCTTCCCGGATCAGCAGGTCTTTATTGTGGCGGGCAGCGACGTGGTGGCCAACGCCTCCTCATACAAGGCGCCGCCCCAGCCCTTCTCCATCCACCAGATGAACCATGTCATCTTCCGCCGGGCAGGGGAGGCGGAGCTTCCCCGGGACCTGCCTATTACCGGCCAGATCATTCAGCTTCAGCTTCCGCCCCATCTGGAGGACATCAGCTCCTCCCGCATCCGGGAAAATGTGGACTTGAACCGGGACATCTCCACCCTGATTGACCCGGTTATTCAGGACTTTATTTATCAGAACGGCCTGTACCTCCGGGACACCCAGGACAAACCCCTGCTCTATGCCGGAGATTTGGAGTTTCAGTGGGTGGAGGCCCCCTCCCCCCTGCTGCTGTCTGAAATTACCGCCGGCCAGCCTGACCGGGACGCGGTGCGTGCCGCCATCCTGCGCCACGGAGAACGGGTGCTCCTGCTCAACCGGGCGGGATCAGAGCGGCAGATGCTGGGATTTCTCAGCTACCGGCTGCTGTCCGCCGCCCAGCTCTTTGACGCCCTGGAGGACAGCGAACTGGCCAACCGCATCCGCCTGCGCTCCGCGGGCAACGTGCTGCTGATCACCGCCCTGGCCGCCGATACCTCCGACAAGCACAAGGACTATGCACAGCTTCTTCTCAGCGAGCTGCTGGCCAGGGCTCTGGAGCAGGAGTTTGTCTACGCCGTCTTCCGCCCCCACGACGGCCGGCTCCCCGCCGACCTGGAGGACACCCTCTCCCGCCAGGGCTTTGCCGCCCGGGAGGGGGAGTCGCCCATTCGGGAAGTGGACATGCACGCCCCTACGGTGCTCATTCAGAATCTGGAAACCACCATTCAGGAACCCCTGTGCCGCAACTCCCGCGTGCTGTCCGCCATCCGCAGGGGACACGAACGGCTCCAAAGGGCCCTGACTGAACTGTATCCCGGCTCGCTGGTCCTTACCCTGTCCGCCGACGTCATCCACCACCGGCTGCTGGAGAAAATCACTGCCTATAACAGCGTCCCCTCCGTCCCCACCACTCCCCGGGTGCTGGGTGAGAATATGTGCGTCCCCTTCGGCAAGCTGCTCCGGGGCAAGATCGTCCCCAACACCGTCACCAAAACCGTCCACACCGACAAGGTTTACTCCCCGGACCTGGCCCAAAGCACCATCGAGGCTTTCCCCTACTATGCCTCCATCCCCTGCCAGATCCGCACCATCAAATCCTTTGACCGCCCGGTGATTCTGGTGGATGACCTGATGCACCCCGGCTTCCGCATGCGGGCCCTGGATCCCATTCTCCGCCGGGAGGAGGTCCCCATCCGCATGGTGCTGGTGGGTATCCTGTCCGGCTACGGCAAGGACCTGATGCGCTCCTGGGACCGGCCGGTGGACAGCGTCTATTTCCTGCCCCGTCTGCGCCAGTGGTTTGTGGAGGCCACCCTGTACCCCTTTATCGGCGGCAATACAGTCCGGCGGCCCAGCTCCCCCGTCCCCGGTCTTCTTCCCGGCATCAACCATATTCTTCCCTACGCCGCCCCCAGCTTCCAGAAGGAGTGCGGCCGGGACCCGGTGTTCCGGCTTTCCCGCACCTGTCTGGAATCCGCCCACGACGTCCTCTCCACCCTGGAGCAGGAGTACCGCAGCCTCTATGGCAGAAACCTCACCCTGTCCCGACTGCCCGAGGCGGTCATCCTTCCCCTGTGTCCGGACAAAGGGCCATGCCTGCGCTACGACCCCAATCTGTCCGCCTCCGTCTACCTGGAAAACGACCTGGAACAGCTCCTGCGCCAAAACGGATGACCTTGTCATCGGTTTTGGGCGGGGCGTTCCCCGCCGCGTATGTCCCCCGCCACACCTGAGGGCTGAACCCTATTTTTGCGGGCAGGGACCCCCAAAAACAGAGTTTATTCTTATCCGCCGCCTGTGGGCGTCAAAGCGCCTGGGCGGAGCCTTCCCCCGGCTCTACATCTGAAGAAAACAGGTGATCGTGATGTACTACTACAGCTACAAGAGCAAAAATCTGGTCTCTCTCACCCCTGCGGAGGGCTTCGGCCCGGCTCTGCCTCTCCCTGTGGACCGGGGCCGACTGTTCGCCCCCATCCACGGAGACCCGGTACTGGGGCGGGGGTCTTTTCGGGTAAACCACCCCGGCCAACTGCTTACCCCCCACGGCCTGGAGGCGCTGGATGCCTCCCGCCTGCCCCAGGTCCAGGTGGACGAGTGCACCGCCGCCGCCATTGCGGAGGGACGGCTCACCGCGGTGAACCGCAGCCGCCCCGGCTGGGAGTCTCTTTTGACCGCCTCTCCCAAAGCGGGAAAAAAGCGGGTAAACATTCTGGCCATTGGAGACGTGGGCTCCACCCTTCTCACAGGGCTGAAGCTGATGGGGGGGGACGTGATCTCTTCCATCGGCATCTGTGACCTGTCGGAGCAGATTACCGCCCGCTGGGAATTTGAAATGGGACAGATCGCCCTGCCCTGGCAGTACGACGCCTTTCCGGAGGTGGAAGTTGTCAAGCCCGGGCAGCTCTTTGACTGCGACATGTTCGTATTCGTGGCCTCCAAGGGCATCCCCCCTGTGGGCTCCCAGGTGAAGGACGTGCGGATGTATCAGTTTGAAAATAACGCCGGGATCGTCCGGCACTACGCCCAGCTGGCCCGGAAGGCCCGGTTCCAGGGGCTGTGGTGCGCCGTCTCCGATCCGGTGGACCCCCTGGCCAAGACCGCCTATCTGGAGAGCAACCGGGACGAGAACGGGAACTGGGACGGCAATGGCCTGCGTCCCGAGCAGGTCCAGGGCTTCGGTCTGGGGGTGATGAACGCCCGGGCGGCCTACTTTGCCAAGCGGGATCCCAGACTTGCCTCTTTCCTTTCGGAGGGCCGGTCCTTCGGCCCCCACGGCACCGGGCTGACCATTGCCAACTCCATTGACAACTATGACGAGTCCCTGTCCCAGGAACTGACCCACCTCACCGTCACCGCCAATCTGAAGATGCGGGAGATCGGCTTCAAACCCTATGTGGCCCCAGCCCTGTCCTCCGGGGCCCTTTCCCTGCTCCTCACTCTCCAGGGCCAGTGGCACTGCGGTTCAGTCTTCCTGGACGGGATCTACATGGGGGTAAAAAACCGCTATACCCCCGCCGGGGTGGAGACGGAGCTGCTGCCCCATATCCCCGACCAGCTGTTTGACCATATCCGGGAGGCTGCGGAGCATCTGAAGGCAGTTTTGTAAGGCAGAACAGGAGGAACACATATGGCGTTTCAGATCATTGACCGTTCCCATTGGGAGCGTGAGCCCTACTTTCAGCACTACCATCAGGAGGTGCCCTGTTCCTACAGTCTGACCGCTGTTCTGGATGTCACGGAGCTGCGGAAGAGCAGAATAAAATTATATCCGGCGCTGCTCTATCTGCTGACAGCCCAGGTCAATGAGCAGCCCCAGTTCCGCACCGCCTTCAATCGGGAAGGAACTTTGGGAATTTACGATGAGATGTGCCCCAGCTACACGGTGTTTCATCCCGACGAAGGGAGCTTTTCCAACCTTTGGACCCCCTGGCACCCAGATTACGGTTCCTTTCTATCCGCCTTTCTGGAGGATCAGGAGCAGTTTGGAACGGTTCCCGGATTCGCCCCGAAGCCGGGACAGCCCGACAATATATTCACCGTATCCATGGTTCCCTGGATCTCCTTTGAAGGATTTCACCTAAATCTGCCCAAGGGAAACGACTACCTGATTCCCATCTTTACCGCCGGCAAAATACGCCGGGATGGCGCACGACAGCTTCTGCCCCTGGCCATACAGGTGCACCACGCTGTGTGTGATGGCTTTCATGTGGCTCGCTTTATGGAGGGCCTTCAAAAGAAAACGGATGCCTTGCCGCTTTGAGGCCAAGAAAGAAGGAACTTGAATTGTCTTTTGTGGTAATCGCCCCACCGGCAGACCTCCCCTGCGATGAGGAACGGCTGAAGGAGGTTCTGTCCCACGCCCTGGCGGGCCGGCAGGTCCGCACCCTCCGCCGGGCCGATGAGCTGGCGGACCTGCGGGGCCAGCGCCTCCTCTTCGCCCTCCCTCTGGGGGACACAGGCGTAAACCTGGAGTATATGAGGATCCTCTCCCGCCTGCGCCGGGAGCCCAATCTGCTGGAGGGGTGCACCGCAGGCCTCATTGTGGACGGCACCTCCCCCCTGTACACCAAGTCCGCTGCCGCCGAGCTGACCTTGGCGGCCAATCTGGCCGGGTGCGCCTTTGTGGGCCGGCCCCTGGTGGAGGGGACAGGCTCCCTGGTCAACTTCAAGATCCAGGCTCAAAATCTGGGCACTGATCTGCCGGGGGCCTACCGCGCCGCCGCCCGGGAGCTGGCGGACCGGCTGGAGGGGGAGGTGTTTTCCCCCGGGGCGCGGCCCGAGCTGCTGGTCCTCCACGCATCCAGCCACCACACCTCCAACACCATGGCCCTGTGGGATGGGGTGAAGGCCCGTCTGGGCGGCTACTTCTCCTTCACCGAGATCGGTCTGCGCAACGGCACCCTGTCCGACTGCTCAGGCTGTCCCTACACCATGTGCCTCCATTTTGGCGAGCGGGGGGGCTGTTTCTACGGCGGCGTCATGCAGGAGGAGGTCTACCCCGCCATCCGCCGGTGCGACGGCGTGGTGATGCTCTGTCCCAACTATAACGACGCCCTGTCCGCCAACCTCACCGCCTTTATCAACCGCCTTACCGCCCTGTTCCGCCAGACCCGTTTTTATGACAAGGCCCTGTTCTCCATCGTGGTCTCCGGCTACTCCGGAGGGGATATTCTGGCCCGGCAGCTCATCGCCGCTCTGAATATGAACAAATCCTTCTACCTCCCGCCCCGCTTCGCTCTGCTGGAGACGGCCAATGACCCCGGCGAGGCCCTGGCCCTGCCGGGCATCGGGGGACGGCTGGACGCCTTTGCCGCCGATCTGGCACGTACCTTCCCGGCTGCTCCGGCGGGGCCCTCCGCTCCCCTCTAACCATGTATTTCCTTTTTCAAGCGGCTGAGCGCCCCCGGAAAGTCCGGGGGCGCTCAGCTTGTTCGCGCCTATTTGGGCAGATACTCCATGGGGTCCACTGGATCCCCGTTCATGCTGGCCTCCAGATGCAGATGAGTGACCAGGCCGCTTTCTGCGATGGCCGTGTCCCCCACCGCCCCCAGGATCGTGCCCGTCTCCACGCTGTCACCCGGCTCCACTGTGGGCTGGGCGGCCAGATTGCTGTAGGTGGAGGTCAGACCATCTCCGTGGTCCACCACCACGGTGGTACCCATCAGTCCGTCCTGATAGACCTCGGAAACCGTACCCGGGGCCATGGCCAGCACCTCTACCCCCAGGGCGGCGGCAATGTCCATGCCGCCGTGGGTCCGCCAGTCCCCCAGGGTGGGGTCCAGAGCCAGAGTCTCCACGCTGAAGTCCCGCAGCACTTCTCCCTTCACCGGCCAGGTATACACCACGGGCGCGGCCTCAGCGTCTGTGCCGACGGTCTGCTTGGCGGGCTCCGGGTCGTCCGGCTGCTCCTGCACCTTCTGGGGGGGAGTCACGGGCCGCTCTGTCTGTCCCCCGCCGGGAGCGGTCTGCCCGGAAGGCCGGGTGCCGCCAGGTTCGGGACCGTTGGCCTCGGAGTCCGGCAGAACCACCGACGCATTTCCTCCCGCCGGCTCCACTGTCTCCAGTTGTCCGGTCATGTTGCGAATCAAATAATAGCCCGAAATTCCAATGGTGGCGACACAAAGGAACAGGACTATGTAAAAGCCCTTTCCCAGTACAAAGTCGCCCAGTTTTTCAAATATATTCCGGTTCTTCAAGGAAAAACCACCTCCGTAACCCCTATTGTGGACAGGCTGTCTTCCGGTTATACATGAGAGCAAAAAAATTTTACGGCTTATTGAAGCCCGGGCGGTCCGCCCGCACCGGGTTCTGCTACTTTCAGCGTGGTCGTTTTTTAGAAGCCAAAGATACCGCCCTAAATGCTGGCACCAAATAAGGAATGAGACAACGAAAGAGGGGACTATCGGCGGCAGGCCGATAGTCCCTCTTTCGCGTTGAGCAGGTATGGGCGAAACCGCGACACCCTCAGCAGGGTCTCCAAAGGAGCTTGCGCCGGGCCTTTTGCTATCTCCCGATAAATGGGAATGTCAACAAAGACGCATTATAACAATAAGGCGTAGTTAAATCAGTCGGGCAAGCTGGAAGTAATATTTTTAATTTGTTCAGCAAACTCAATTACCCTAGTGGCATTTGGATGGGTATATCTTGTATCTTTAATTAATTCGTACACTTCGGATGGATACCCCATCTCAACAAGCAATTCTGCTGTGTGAAAGTGCATAACATATGTATCCGAATATTTTTCCGCTGTTCCATCTAAAATCATACGAATAACCGTTTCTCTGGATGGAAAAGTGGAAAACCATTTCTCAATATATTCCAGAGACATTTTTATGTTTTGCAATAATGCTTCCATATCCGTTCCGCTATCTATATGCCACCATTCCGAATCTGCCAATTCCCTATTGTCAACTCTTTTGCGAATTTGACAATCATATTCCTTAAATTTTTGATTTAAAATCAAGACTTCTTTTTCAATATAGATACCGATATTAATGACAAACTCACATTGTTCATTAGTATTCCATTTGTTTTTTTGGAAGTTGATAATTCTACACAGCCCATCAGTGCAAAAAAGCCTAAAATTTGATGCTTCTTTCCGATAGTGCATTCTGCCCAAGCCAGCGGCCGCTGGTGCCCTGTCCCAGCGGCCACCCGGCCCAGACTCAGCGGCCACCTAATCAGCGGCCAGATTTGGGTTCAATTACCACAGTGTAGTGCTTCGTA
>Ga0129317_1000282_pt1 | contig 59818 bp, 52 predicted proteins | sample Cm1ome_FD_94430 | JGI IMG/M metagenome (GOLD analysis project Ga0129317, IMG submission 94430) | Eastern black-and-white colobus group fecal microbial communities from Wisconsin, USA - Cm1105 metagenome | ecosystem: Host-associated > Mammals > Digestive system > Large intestine > Fecal | place... | reverse complement strand
CCCCGAAGTTTGTCAACAACAAGTTTCGGTTTTTGTGACTGTCAAGGGCCGGGCGCTGCGCCCTTTCCGAGACAGCTTTGCTATCATACCACGCCCCCTCCCTTTTGTCAACTCCCTTTTTGCAAATTTTCTTTCTTTTCGGCAAAATTTCTTTGGATTCAGCCGAAAGCGCCTTTTCAGCCATAACCAGCGGCTGAGCCGGTGGTTTGGATTAAGCCCTATATAGTGCCTTGCGCCGTCAGACATCTCAAGACGCGCTGAAATTTCTTTTACACGCATCACATGCGGGTGGCCCGCAGGCCGCGGTCCCCTCTCCCGGCCCGCCCGCTCTGCCTGCCCGGTGCCTGGCGCGCCCGAGCGGAGGGCAGCACCGCCTTTACATGCGCTGAAGCTGCTAAAGCAGGAATGCTCTCTGATTGACCCTTCTATTTCTCAACGATTTGTCATTTTGCTACGCTCATTGCTTGCGGCGAAAGCTTTTTGCCGGGTACCTCCACCGGCAGAGCCGGCGGTCTCCGTTAACAACGAAGACGGCGCGGGCCAAAAGGTCCGCGCCGTAAATCGATTTTCCGAAGGATTATTCCTCGGCGGGCTTTTCCTCTTCCGGCTGCTCGGAAGCAGGAGCAGCCTCTTCCTCGGGCGATTCGAGGTCAAAGTCCTCCGCGTAATACTCCTGGCCGCCGTGGTAGAGCTCCTGCTCGTAATCGTCGTCCTCAAGCATTGCTTTCTTCCGCTCAAAAAAGCCCATCAGCGCCACAGCCAGACCGGCCAGCGCCGCCAAAAAGGCGAAGATCGCGAGCAAATAGGTCAGCTTTTTCATGGGATCTCCCTCCTTGTGATAAAAATCAATTGCAATATGGTCGCTATTCAGCATTATGATACTACAATTTTGTCCCAAGGGCAACAAAAATATTGCAAATTTCAGCAGAAGAGAGATTTCCCGCTCATTTCGGCAGGCGGATCAATTCCGAGCAGTTCCAAAACAGTGGGGGCAAGGTCGCAGAGAGCGCCGCCCTCGCGAAGCTTCCGCCGCTCCCCGATTGAAAGCACCGGCACCCGGTTGGTGGTATGCGCGGTCATCGGACTGCCGTCGGGATTCTGCATCATGTCGGCGTTGCCGTGGTCGGCGGTCAGCAAAACGACGCCGCCCAGTGCCAGCACCCGGCCGACAACCCGGCCCAGGCATTCATCGACCGCCTCAACTGCCCTGACAGCCGCCTCAAACACGCCGGTGTGTCCAACCATGTCGCAGTTGGCATAATTCAGGACAATCATGCCGTAGTCCTTTTTCTCGAGCGCCTCAAGCAGCGCATCGGTCACCTCATAGGCGCTCATCTCCGGCTTGAGGTCATAGGTCGCCACCTTGGGAGAGGCGATCAGAATACGGTCCTCGTGGGGCGAGGGAGCCTCAACGCCGCCGTTGAAGAAAAAGGTGACGTGGGCGTACTTCTCGGTTTCCGCGATCCGCAGCTGGGAAAGTCCGTTCTCCTCAACCACCTCGCCGAGGGTATGGGTCAGCTCCTGCGGACAAAAGGCAACGCTACAGTTCGGCATCGTTGCGTCGTAGCAGGTCATACAGACATAAGCCGCGAGCCTCGGCCGGACAATCGGGAATCCGTCAAATTCCGGGTCGACAAAAGCGCGGGTCATCTCCCGCGCCCGGTCGGGCCGGAAATTATAAAAAATAATGGAATCGCCGTCCCGCACGCCGCCGTAGCCTTCGCGCACCAGCGGCTTGACAAATTCGTCGGTCACATCGGCGGCATAGCTCTCCCGCACCGCCGCGGCCGCGTCGGTAAAAGAAGTTCCGCGGCCGAGGGCAACCGCCTCATAACCTTCGCGGACCCGTTCCCACCGCTTGTCGCGGTCCATTGCGTAGTAACGTCCGGTGACGGTGGCGGAAAATCCGGTTCCGAGGCGCTTCATCTCCGTCTCAAGTTCCTCGAGATAGCCTGCGCCGCTTTTGGGGTCGGTGTCCCGGCCGTCCAGAAAGCTGTGCACCGCCACACGCCTGACGCCGCGGCGGTGTGCCAGCTCAAGCAGCGCATAGAGATGGGTGTTGTGGCTGTGAACCCCTCCATCCGAGAGCAGTCCCATCAGGTGCAGGGTGCCGTCCGGGTCAAGCGCGTCGATCGCGGCGTTAAGGGCGGGATTGGAGAAGAAATCCCCGTCCTGAATCGCCTTGGTGATGCGGGTCAGCTCCTGATAAACAATCCGGCCCGCACCGATATTGGTGTGGCCGACTTCGGAATTTCCCATCTGCCCGTCGGGAAGCCCCACATCGAGGCCGGAAGCGCCCAGGGTTGCGTGGGGCCATTCAGCCCAGAGCCGGTCAAAATTCGGCGTCCTCGCCGCGGCGATGGCATTGCCCGCGGTTTCGGCGCGCAGGCCGAAGCCGTCCAGAATCATCAGCATGACTGGTTTTTTCAAATTGATTCCTCATTTCTGTCCCCGCGCGGGGACGCGGTGTTTTTGGCGGGGCAAAAGGGGCCGGGGGAATTCCCGGCCCTCCCTTTATTCCTTCGCCGCCGCGACAATCGCCGCGAAATCGGGGGCCTTGAGCGACGCGCCGCCGATCAGGCCGCCGTCGATATCCTTCTGAGCCAGCAGCTCGGCTGCGTTTTTGGCGTTCATCGAGCCGCCGTACTGAATCCGCATGCCGTCGGCCGCCTCCGCGCCGTAATGCTCCGCAAGGAAGGAGCGGATCAGCCCGCAGACCTCCCCTGCCTGCGCGGCGGTCGCGGTCCTTCCGGTACCGATCGCCCAGACCGGCTCGTAAGCGATCACCATTTCCCGAAGCTGTTCCCCGGTGATTCCCTCGAGGGCGCCGGCCATCTGGCGGCGGATCACCGCCTCCATCTCGCCCGACTCGCGCTGTTCGAGCGTCTCTCCGACACAGAGAATCACCCGCAGCCCGGCCGAAAGGGCCGCCTTGGCACGTGCATTGACAGTCTGATCGCTCTCGCCGAAATACTGCCGGCGCTCGGAATGGCCGATGATGACATAGGCGACGCCAAGCTCCTTGAGCATATCGGCGGAGATTTCGCCGGTGAACGCGCCGGAAGCCGCCCAATGGCAGTTCTGCGCGCCGAGCCGGATACGGCTGCCCGCCATCGCGGCGCCGGCGGTTTCGAGATCAGTGAAGGGGACGCAGAGCGCCACCTCGCAGGATGCGTCCTTCAGGAGGGGCTTCATCTCCCCGATCAGTGCGCCGGCAGCGGCGCGGGTCAGATTCATTTTCCAGTTTCCCGCCACAAGGGGGGTGCGTTTTGCAAAATCCATGATTCCTGTTCTGTCCTTTCGTTTATCGGTCGTTGAGGCAGGCGATTCCCGGCAGGTCGAGTCCCTCGATGAACTCGAGCGAGGCGCCGCCGCCGGTGGAGATATGGGTGATCTTGTCCTCGAAGCCGAGCTGGGCGGCGGCCGCGGCCGAATCTCCGCCGCCGATGATGGTCACTGCGCCGGAATCGGCCATCGCCTGTGCCACCGCGCGGGTTCCCTCGGCAAAGGGAGCCATCTCGAAGACTCCCATCGGGCCGTTCCACATCACGGTGCCGGCCTTTTGGATCGCGCCGGCAAAAAGCCTGCGGGTCTCGGGGCCGATATCCATCCCCATCCAGCCCTCGGGGATTCCGTCGGAGGGAACGGTTTTTGTGCTGGCCTCCGCCGAAAAGGCGTCCGCAACCACATTATCGACCGGCAGAAGCAGGGCGACCCCCTTCTCCCGCGCCTTTTCGAGCAGGGACCGCGCGACGTCGAGCTTCTCCGTCTCGCAGATCGAGGAGCCGATTTCACGGCCCTGTGCCTTAAAAAAGGTATAGGCCATGCCGCCGCCGATCAGGATGCTGTCGGCCTTGTCGAGCAGGCTTTCGATGACGCCGATCTTGTCCGAGACCTTCGCGCCGCCGAGGATCGCAACAAAGGGGCGCTTCGGGGTATCGAGCGCGCCGCCCATGATCTCCAGCTCCTTTTTGATCAGGAAGCCGCTGACCGCGGTTTTCAGGTAGTCGGCCACCCCGGCCGTCGAGCAGTGGGCGCGGTGCGCGGTGCCGAATGCGTCGTTGACAAAGAGATCGGCCAGGGCGGCAAGCTTCTTCGAAAGCTCGGGGTCGTTTTTTGTCTCCCCCTTCTCGAAGCGGACGTTCTCAAGCAGCAGCACCTCGCCCGGCTTGAGGGCGGCGGCGCGCGCGGCGGCGTCCGGCCCGACCACATCGGCGGCAAGAGCCACCGGCATGCCGAGCAGCTCGGAGAGGCGGACGGCAACCGGCTTCATCGAAAATTTTTCCTCCGGGCCGTTCTTCGGGCGGCCGAGATGGGAGCAGAGGATGACCGCCGCTCCGTGCGCGAGCAGATAACGGACGGTTGGCAGCGCCGCGACAATCCGCTTGTCGTCGGTGATGACCCCGTCGGAAAGCGGAACGTTAAAATCGCAGCGCACCAGAGCCTTTTTCCCGTCGAGAGCGATATCCTCAATCGTTTTTTTGTGGTAGGTTGGCATGAGAATTCCTCCTTAGATTGCAGGAACTGCCGCAAATGAGACGTTTCCCGTTGCGGCAGCTCCCTGATGATCACTTGGTACCGAAAATGCGGTCGCCCGCGTCGCCGAGGCCCGGCAGAATATACTTGTTCTCGTTGAGCCGTTCATCCCGCGAAGCGGCATAGATCTGCACATCAGGATGCGCGGCGCTCAGCGCCTCGATCCCCTCGGGGGCGGCGATGATGCAGACAAACTTGATGCTGCGGGGGCTGCGCTTCTTGAGCGCGTTCACCGCGTCGATGGCCGAGCCGCCGGTGGCGAGCATCGGATCGAGCAGAATGACGTCCCGCTCCTCGATGTCGGCGGGCAGCTTGCAATAGTACTCATGGGGAGTATGGGTTTCCGGATCGCGGTACATACCGATGTGCCCGACTTTTGCCGCCGGAACAAGGGCCAGCATTCCATCGCACATGCCGAGGCCGGCGCGCAGAATCGGCACAAAGGCGAGCTTGCGTCCTGAAATCACCTTCGACTTGGTGACGGTCATCGGAGTCTCGATCTCGATCTCCTTGAGCGGGAGGTCGCGGGTTGCCTCATAGCACATCAGCATCGCGATCTCGCTGACCAGCTCGCGGAACTCCTTGGAGGGGGTGTTCTTATCACGGATGAGGGTGACTTTGTGCTGGATCAGGGGATGATCGGTGATGATTGGTTTTGACATGGTGATTCCTCCTGTTTAATCAATCGTTCTTTTAACCTATGTTTTGAAGCCCGCGCCGGCTCAGAAAAGCATCTTCACGCCGGAAACCGCCATGACCAGATAGACGAGACGGCGCAGGGTGGCGGCGTTTATTTTAGAAAAAATTTTTCCGCCGATCGTCACGCCGATGAGCAGCGCCGCGACGGCGGCACCCCACGCAGTGAGAACCGGGATGGTGATCAGGCCGTTGTACCAGCGGACCGCCGCGCCGTACCAATTGCCGAGAGCAAAATAGCATTGGCTCGAGGCGCGGTACTCCTCTTTTCCTTGCGACGCCGCCAGCAGGAAAAGGACCGCGGGCGGACCTCCGATGCTGCAAAATCCCGCGCCGAATCCGCCCATCAGCCCGAAGAGAACGCCATTGAGGATGGTCGGGCGGATTTTCAGCCGGTCGTTGAGGAACATAAAGTAGGCGGAAAGCAGGATCAGCACTGCGCCGAGCGCCCGCATCAGCAGCTTTTCAGGCAGCACCAGCGTGAGGCGGACCCCGATCGGAAAGGCGGTATAATATCCGGCCAGCAGCGGCAGGATCAGCCTGATGTTGATGTGGCTGCGGTGCCGGATCGCTACAAAAGCAGCCATCGTCGCGGCGCAGAGTCCCGAAACGGCGACAGCCGTATTATAGCTGCCGAGCAGCAGCGGAAAAAAGGTCATGCAGAAGATGGCAAACCCAAATCCCGAGACCGACTGGATTACGCTGCCGCCGATGCAGCCGAGGAAAAACAACAGGCCCTTCAAAGTCATTTCGCCGCGTTCTCCGCCTCGATCTGCGAAACGAGGTCGATGCGGCGCTGATGCCGTCCGCCCTCAAATTCGGTGTCAAGGAAAAGGGCGACCATTTCAATCGCCAGCCCGGGGCCGACCACCCGTCCGCCCATAGCCAGGATGTTGGCGTCGTTATGCATACGGGTATACTTGGCCGAGAAGCAGTCGGAGCAGCAGGCTGCGCGGACCCCTTTGACCTTATTGGCGGCGATCGAAATGCCGATGCCGGTCCCACAGAAAAGCAGCCCCCGCTCGTATTCGCCGCTGGCCACCGCCTCACCCACCATTTTCCCGAAGACCGGGTAATCGCAGGAATCGGTGGAATGGCAGCCGAAGTCGTGATAGGCAACCCCGCGGGAGTCAAGGTATTTCTTGACCTCCTCTTTCAGGGCGTAACCACCATGATCGCTTCCCAATGCCAGTACCATAATTCTTTTCCTCCTGTATCTTTGCAGTTTTATTGATCGCCACTCTGCCGCTCTCTGGCCGCGCGTTCCCGCTCAGCCTGCGACAGCCGGTGATATGCAACCGTCAGTGCGGACGCCGGAACCTCCGAAAGCCCCTCGGCCGCCAGCGCCGCCGAGGATGCCCGCTGGAACCGCAGCGCGGCAGGCGCGGGGCGCAGCCGTTTTGCCTCGCCGAAGGCGCGGCAGACCAGCTCGGTGCCGTCGCCGCAGACCATTGCTCCCTCCGGCAGGATTCGTCCCAGCTCCTCCAGAGTCATCGCGGCATCCTCCGTCAGCCGGGAAACTTCGCCCCCGCGCACCGAAAAAAGCGCCGCAAAAACCTGTCCCACCCGCGCATCGAGCGCAGCGCAGACCGTTCCTTCAAAGCAGAGCAGATTGTACGCCAGCGAGAGAAGGGTCGAAACTCCCACGCAGGGGAGATCACCCGCGAGGGCCATCCCCTTGACCGCGGCCATCCCGATCCGCAGCCCGGTATAGGAACCGGGCCCGACGGTGACGGCGAGCCGGTCAACCGCACCGGGTCCAAGCCCCGCGTGGCCGAGGGTGTCCCCGACGAGGCGCATCAGCGTCGCGGAATGGGTCAGCCCCACATTCAGATAGCATTCGGCCAGCAGGGTCCCGCCGCGCACCAGCGCGCAGGAGCAGGCCTTGGAGGAGGTGTCAACCGCCAGTGTCGTCAAAGCCCCTTTCCCTCCATTCGGATGATTCTGCTCTGGTCCCCGGTCCGCTCAAAGGTCACCGTCAGGGCAGGCTCGAGCGCGACCTGCTCGCTCCATTCGACCGCAGCGGTCCAGCCGGCGTCGAGATAGTCGTAAAAGCCGATATCGAACAATTCGTCGGCGCTTTGCAGCCGGTAGGCATCGAGGTGGCAGAGGTTGAGCCGGCCGCCGCGGTACTCATTGATGAGGGTGAAGGTCGGGCTGGACACCTCGTCCGCGCAGCCCAGTCCGCGGGCAAGTCCCCGGGTGAAGGTCGTCTTGCCCATCCCCAGCCCGCCGCGGTAGGCGACGATCTCCCCCGGCTGCAGCAGCCCGGCAATCGCCTGGCCCGCCGCTTCAGTCTCAGCCGGGCTGTTTGAATGAATTTCGCGCATGGAATTCCTCTTTCCGGGATTATATGGGAAAGCGCCTGCCCACGATAAGAAAAGGCCCCTTCCCGCGGCGCAGCTCCCTGTATTTGGCAGATTCGGAACGATCAAAGCCGCTTCGCGGCTATTATAGCACAAATCATCGTCCATTTACATCCTTTCACGAATTTTTCCAACAGCGCGGCGCTTGTCTTTGCCAAACGATTCCCCTATAATAGAAACGCAGGGCGTGTCCTGCCGGGAGGAATTCACATGAATCACATCTGGAGCAGCTGCGTACAATTTTATAAGCGCACCGACCGCTGGCTGCTGTTTTTCTGCCTCGCATGCTCGGTCTTTTCGGCCTTCCTGCTCTGGGGGATTTATCTCTCGGGCTATATCAAGCTGCGGGTTTTTCTGGTGCAGCTCTTTGCAACAGCGCTCGGCTTTTTCGGGGCCTGCTTTCTCTCGGGCTTCGACTACCGCGAGCTGGCCGGGCTTTGGAAGATCTATCTGCCCATTGCCGGGGGGCTGGTCTTTCTCACCTATTTTATCGGCAAGCAGCGGTATTCCTACATCGACGACCGGGCATGGCTCGAAATCCCATTTCTGGGGCTGAGCTTCCAGCCCTCTGAAATTCTCAAGCTGGCCTTTATCTTTTCCTTTGCACTGCATCTTGAAAAGGTGCGGGAATCGATCAACCAGCCCCGGACGCTGGCTCTGCTCTGCGCCCACGGGGCGGTTCCGACCCTGATGATTGTCGCGCAGGGGGACCACGGCACCGCCATGGTGTTTGTTGCCATTTTCGCCAGCATGCTGTTCACCGCCGGCCTGCACCCGGGCTATATCCTCGCGGCCGGGGGCACTGCGGCCGCCGTCTCCCCTCTGGTCTGGTTTTTTATTCTTGACGACGACAAGCGCGGGCGGATTCTCACCATCCTCAATCCCGAGCTGGACCCCTCAGGGGTCGGCTGGCAGCAGTCTCTGGGAATGACCGCCATCGGCTCGGGGCAGATCTGGGGGAAGGGGGTCCTCACCGGAGAACATCAGTATGTCCCCGAGATGCACAACGACTTCATTTTTGCCTTCGCCGGGGAAGCGCTGGGCTTTGTCGGCTGTGTCGCCATCATGCTGCTGCTGGGGATCATCTGCATCAAGCTGCTTCTTGACGCCCGCCGCTCCCGCGACCCGCTCGGCCGCTACATCTGCACCGGCGTGTTCGGGATGATCGCATTCCAGACCTTCTGGGGAATCGGAATGTGCCTTTCGATGCTTCCCGTCGCGGGGCTGACCCTGCCTTTTTTCTCGGCGGGAGGCACCTCTGTTGTGCTGACCTGGCTTGGGATCGGCATGGTCCTTGGGGTGCACCGGCATTCCTTCTCCGGCCTCTTCGAAGAGGTCTGAGACCTTTCTCTTTCCCGGAATCGGTCGATCTCTTTCTTTTTTGGCCTTCGGGAGAAGTATTTTCATCAAAAACAACGAAATTGACTCTTCTTCCCCAAACTGCTTGAAATTTGGCCTTTGATTTGCCATAATGTAACTGTGCGCGCCGCGAACCGGATGTGAAGCTCCCGCTGGAACACGCGCGCCGCAGCGGAGAGAATGGAGGTTGCCATGGATCAGCGAGTTGCCGCCGTTTTGCTTGCGGCGGGAGATGGAAAACGGATGAAGTCCTCCCATCAAAAGGTCTGCTGTGAGCTGCTCGGGAAGCCGATGCTCCGCTGGGTGCTCGACGCCTGCGCCCGTGCCCAAATCCCTGCTGAAAACACCTGTGCCGTCATCTCGGATGAGCCGCGCGGCGTAACCGGGCTTCTGCCCGAGGGCTGCCGCACCGCCGTTCAGAGCGAGCGCCGCGGCACCGGCCACGCCGTGAGGATGGCGCTGCCCTTTCTGCGGGAGATGCTTGCGCGCGGGGTTACATCGGTCGCCGTCCTCTGCGGAGACGCGCCGCTGATCGATGAGGAAACGCTGCTCGCCGCCCTTGAATTCCACCGCGAAGGCCGGTTTGCCGTCACGGTGCTGACCGCCAGAGTCCCCGATGCGGGCCGCTATGGGCGGATTGTCCGGAAAAACGGAGAGTTTTCCCGCATTGTCGAGGCGGCGGACGCCGCCCCCGAAGAGCTTCTGATTGACGAAATCAACTCGGGTGCCTACTGGTTTTCAACTGAATATCTGATTGCTTCGCTGCCGCTGTTGCAGGATAAAAACGCGCAGGGGGAATATTATCTGACCGATCTGGTCGGGCTGGCCCCCTCCCTTTCTGGAAAAGCGGGAGCTTTCGTCTGCCCTGACGCGCGCGCCGCGCTCGGCGCGAACGACCGCAAGGGGCTTGCCGGCCTCAACCGCATCGCCCGCGAGATGATTCTGGACCGTCTTTACAGCGAAGGGGTGGATATCCCGATCTCCGACGGGGTGATGATCGGCCCCGACGCCGTCATCGGCCGGGACACCAAAATTCTGCCCGGATGCCTGATTCTCGGGCGGGTTACCATCGGAGAAGGCTGTGTGATCGGTCCCAATACCCAGATCACCGACTGCGAAATCGGGGACCGCTGCATCATCGATTCCTCCAAGCTCACCGAAAGCCGGGTCGGGGCAGGGGTGCGCATCGGGCCGTTTGCTCAGCTTCGTCCCAACTGTGTCATTGCGGACGCGGTCAAAATCGGCAACTTTGTCGAGGTTAAGAATTCAACGGTGGGGGAGAAGACCTCCTTCGCCCATCTGACCTATATCGGCGACAGCGACTTCGGCGCCCGGATCAACGTCGGCTGCGGAGTCGTCACCGTCAACTACGACGGGCTGCACAAATACCGCACCACCGTCGGGGACCACGCCTTCATCGGCTGCAACACCAATCTTATCGCGCCGGTCACAGTCGGCGAAGGGGCCTATGTCGCCGCGGCCACCACCGTGACCGAAGATGTCCGCCCCGACGCGCTCGCCATCGGGCGGGTCCGGCAGCGCCAGCTCGCCGGATGGGCGAAAGGCAAAATCAAATAGGGACCAACCGGGTCCGCCCGGTCGCAATAGCAGGATCATCAAACATTTCATGGGGAACAATGAGGGAGAGGTTTTATCATGAATATCCATGGCAAGGACATCAAAATCTTCAGCTGCAACGCCAACCGGCCGTTCGCCGAACAGATCGCCCGTGCGCTTGGGCTTCCGCTCGGTGATATGCAGGTCAAAACCTTCTCCGACGGGGAAATCGCCCTGTCGATCAACGAATCGGTTCGCGGCTCGGACGTTTTCGTCGTCCAATCGACCTGCCAGCCGGTCAACAACAACCTGATGGAGCTGCTGATCTCCATCGACGGCTTCAAGCGCGCCTCGGCCGGCCGCATCACCGCGGTAATGCCCTACTTCGGCTATGCGCGCCAGGACCGCAAGGCCAAGGCCCGCGATCCGATCTCGGCCAAGCTGGTTGCAGACCTGCTGACCACCGCCGGCGCCGACCGGGTTCTGACAATGGACCTGCACGCGGCACAGATTCAGGGCTTTTTCAATATTCCGGTGGACCATCTGCTCGGCGTGCCGATTCTCGCCAACCACTATGCCGATAAGTTCAAGAACACCCCCCATGACGAGATCGTCGTCGTCTCTCCCGACCTCGGCTCGGTCACCCGCGCGAGAAAATTTGCCGAGCGGGTCGACGCCTCGCTTGCCATCATCGACAAGCGCCGCCCGACCGCCAACGTCTCGGAGGTCATGAACATCATCGGCGACGTGCGGGGCAAGACCTGCATCCTCGTCGACGATATGGTGGACACCGCCGGCACCCTCTGCAACGGCGCCAACGCCCTCGTCACCAAGGGCGGCGCGAAGGAGGTCTTTGCCTGCGCCACCCACGGTGTCCTTTCCGGCCCCGCTCTCGACCGCATCGAGGAAAGCGTGCTCAAGGAGGTCGTCTTCCTCGACACCATCCCCCAGCGGCACAACACCGCCTCCGGCAAGCTCAAGGAGCTGAGCGTCGCCTCCGTCTTTGCCGAAGCGATCAACCGCATCTATTCCGACCGCTCGGTTTCCCCGCTGCTCGGCTGATTCGGAACAATCTCTTCACGGGCTGCCGCAAAATGCGGCAGCCCCCCTGTTTTTACAAAATCTTTACCCCGCCGGAGCGTATCCTGACGGGTGGAAAAGGAAATGGTTATGGCTGATCTCTTTACCCTTTTCAAGCAGATCGCGCAGGACCGCGCCCCCGCCCCGGCCGGGCCGGTCGAATGGATTGTCGCGGGGCTGGGGAATCCCGGCGCCAAATATGAGAACACCCGGCATAATGTGGGCTTTCTTTCGCTCGACCGGATGGCTGAGAAGCTGGGTTTCCGGATCGACCGGCTCCGCTTCCAAAGCCTGACCGGTGAGGCAATGATCGAAGGGCGCCGGGTGCTCTTCCTCAAGCCCGCCACCTTCATGAACCTCTCCGGGCAGGCAGTGGTGGAGGCAATGAACTTCTACAAGGTGCCGGTGGAACGGGTCATCGTCATCCACGACGACGTATCGCTGTCCCCGGGCAGGCTTCGCATCCGTCAGAAGGGCTCGGACGGCGGACACAACGGGCTGAAAAATATCATCTATCTGACCGGGAAGAACACCTTCCCCCGGATTAAAATCGGGGTAGGCGAAAAGCCGCATCCCGACTATGATATGGCCGACTGGGTACTCGGGGTACCGGACGCCGGCGACCGCAAACTGATCGAGCAGGCCATCGACAAATGCGGCGGAATCGTGCCGCTGCTCGTCGCGGGCAGGCTCGACGAAGCGATGAACAGGTATAACGGAGCATGAAGCTAGGCGCAGTTTTATCGAAAATCCCACAATTTAACGAGCTGCTCAGGGGGGTGTCACAGGGACAGTCCCCCTTCGGCTGTGTCGGGCTTTCCCAGATCCACAAGGCCCACTTTGCGGCGGGACTCTATGAAAGCCTCGCCGTCCCGGCGGTGCTGGTCGCTCCGGACGACCCCTCCGCCGTCCGGCTCTTTGAGGACCTTTCCGCCCTGCTGCCGGAGCGGCAGGTGCTGCTCTTCCCCTCGAAGGAGATCATGCTGCATTCGGCCGAGGCCGCGAGCGGAGAGTACGAGTTTGCGCGGCTCGGGTGTCTCGAGGCGCTGCGCCATGCAAAGCCGTTTGTCGTCGCTTCGGCCGAGGCCGCGATGCAGTACACCATCAGCCCCGAGGCCCTGCGGGAGCGCAGCGCCCTTTTGAAGGGCAGCTTCAGCGGGGGACCGGAGGGGCTGGTCTCGCTGCTTGTAACGGCCGGTTACTCCCGCTGCGAACAGGTGGAAGGTACCTGCACCTTTGCCACCCGCGGCGGCATCGTCGATTTCTTCTCCCCCGCCGCGCCGGAGCCGGTGCGGGTGGAGTTCTGGGGGGACGAGATTGATTCGATCACCTGCTTCTCCCCCGACACCCAGCGGCGGGGCGACTTTGCCGACGAGGTGATGATCACCCCCGCGCGGGAGGCCCTTCCCCCCGGAGAGGGACTCGCGTCTTTCTGCCGGAGGCTTTTTGACTCCCTTTCCCCAAAGAGTCCGGCGCGGGTCAATCTCGCGAGGATGGCCGACGACGCCGAAGCGGGGCTTTCTCCCGGTTCACTCGACCGGCTGCTGCCGGTCCTCTACGGCAGGCCCTATACCCTGCTCGACCACCTCGCGGAAAACGGGCTGCTCTTTCTCTCTGATCCGGCCGCCTGCCGCGAAAGCCTTGCCGCCGCAGGAACCCTTTTCGCCGAGGAAGCCGCCGAGCTGTTTGAATCGGGAATCGCCTTCCCGGGCTGCGACCGCTGGATCGGTTCCTTCGACGACCTGCTCTGCGAGACGGCAGACCGGCGCAGCGCGGTGCTCGACACCTTTGCCCGCACGATTCCCGACCTGCGGCTCCGCGGACTCGCCAGCGTACAGGCCCTTGCTCTCGCCCCCTGGGGAGGCGAGCTGGCGGCGCTGCTTGAGGATATCCGTCCCTACCTGCACAACGGAACCTCCGTGACGGTGCTGCTGCCGACCAAGCGCGGCTGCGATGCGCTGCTCAGCGATCTTGCCGCCGAGGGAATCCCCGCCCGCTACGCCGAAAGCCCCACCTTTGAGGAAGGGGTGCAGGTCACCGATCTGACCCTCTCGGCGGGCTTCGAATATCCGGCTGCGAAGGCCGCCGTGATCGGCCACGCCCGCGCCGCGGCCCCTGCCCGCAAGCTCAAAAAGCGGCGCGCCACCGACGCAATCCGCTCCCTCTCGGATTTGACCCGCGGAGATTATGTGGTACACGCGGCGCACGGCATCGGCGTTTTTGAGGGGATCGTCAAGCGCGAGGTGCTCGGGATTCCGAAGGACTATATCAAAATTCATTACCAGGGAACCGACACCCTCTTCGTGCCGGTCACCCAACTGGATCTTGTCAGCAAGTATATCGGCAAGTCGGAGGATGGAACGGTCCGGCTCTCGAAGCTCGGCTCGGCCGAGTGGCAGAAAACCCGCTCACGGGTGCGCGCGGCGGTTGCCGACATGGCGCAGGAGCTGACCGCCCTTTATAAGAAGCGCCTGCATGCCGTCGGCTTCCGTTTCTCCCCCGACACCGACTGGCAGCGGGACTTTGAGCTGCGCTTCCCCTATGAGGAGACCGACGACCAGCTCCGCTGCATCGCCGAGATCAAGGCGGACATGGAATCCACCCGCCCGATGGACCGGCTGCTCTGCGGGGACGTCGGCTTCGGCAAAACCGAGGTCGCCCTGCGCGCCGCCTTCAAATGCGTCAACGATTCCAAGCAGTGCGCGGTGCTGGTGCCGACCACCATCCTCGCGTGGCAGCACTTTCAGACCTTCACCCACCGGCTGGAGGGCTTCCCGATCAAGGTGGAGCTGCTCTCCCGTTTCCGCACCCCGAAGCAGCAGGCCGAAATCATTCGGGCGCTGGGGCGCGGGGAAATCGACATCATCATCGGCACCCACCGCCTTTTGCAGAAGGACGTCGCATACAGGGATCTCGGTCTCTGCATCATCGACGAGGAGCAGCGCTTCGGCGTCGCCCACAAGGAACGCTTCAAGGAGCTGCGCGAGTCGGTCGATGTGCTCACCCTCTCGGCCACCCCGATTCCCCGGACCCTCTCGATGGCGATGAGCGGCATCCGGGACATGTCGATCATCGAGGAAGCTCCCCAGGACCGGCATCCCGTCCAGACCTACGTCATCGAGCATGACTGGGGCATCCTTGCCGAGGCGCTGCGCCGCGAGCTGCGCCGGGGCGGGCAGGCGTTCTACCTGCACAACCGGGTGGAGTCGATCGACGGCTGCGCAGGCAAGCTGCGCGAATTCCTGCCCGACGCGCGGATCGCCGTCGCCCACGGCAAGATGACCGAAGAGCAGCTCTCCCGCATCTGGCAAGGGTTGGTCGATCAGGAGATTGACATCCTCGTCTGCACCACCATCATTGAAACGGGGGTGGACGTGCCCAACTGCAACACCCTCATCATCGAGGACGCCGACCGCATGGGCCTCTCACAGCTCTATCAGCTGCGCGGGCGGGTCGGCCGCTCGACGCGGCGAGCCTTCGCCTACCTGACCTTCCGCCCGATGAAGGCGCTGACCGAAATCGCCCAGAAACGGCTCAACGCCATCAAGGAATTCACCTCCTTCGGCTCTGGCTTCCGCATTGCGATGCGGGATATGGAGATCCGGGGAGCAGGCAGCGTGCTTGGTGCCCAGCAGCATGGGCATATGGAGGCGGTCGGCTATGAGATGTACCTGCGGCTGCTTTCCGAGGCGGTGGCCGAATCGAAGGGCGAGCCGATCCAGCGCAGCGCCGAATGCCAGGTAGACATTCAGGTGGCCGCCCACATCCCGGAGGATTATATCGAAAGCCTTGCCCTGCGTCTGGACATCTATAAGAAAATTGCGGCGGTGCAGAACGAGGAGGATTCCTCCGACCTGCTCGACGAGCTGATCGACCGTTTCGGCGAGCCTCCCGCCGCTGTCGGAGGGCTGATCGACGTGGCGCTGGTGCGCAACCGCGCCGCCGCGCTCGGAATCCGGGAGATCAACCAGCGCAACGAACAGCTTCTCTTTTATTTTGAGCATATCGACCCCACCCTTGCGGTGACCGTCGCTTCGGCCCTCAAGGGGCGGGTGCTGTTCAGCGCCGGAGCCAAACCCTATCTCTCGGTCCGGCTGCGGGAAAAGGATGAGCCGATCGACGTGATCCGCGAAACGCTCGACGCCGCCGAGGGGCTGTAACGCCGGGCGTCTGTTCCATCGCCGCAGCTTCCGGCTGAACCGAAGGCTTGAACAGGCCCTTATCCGGCCGATACCGGCAGGTTAGCAGGGACGCACGCCAAAAAGGAGCGGCCCGCGGCCGCCCCTTTGTTTTCCGTCCGCCAGCGTCCGCCCGGTGAACAGCACACCCGAGCGGAGGACGGCTCCGTCCCTTTGTTTTCCGTCCGCCAGCGCCTGCCCGGTGAACAGCACACCCGAGCGGAGGACGGCTCCGTCCCTTTGTTTTCCGTCCGCCAGCGCCTGCCCGGTGAGCGGTGCGCCCGGACGGAAGACGGCCGCCTGTTAACTCGCTCCCCCCACTGCCTGAAGCGAAAGATTTTCCCACACCTGCAGGGCCGGCGCTTCTGTCCGCTCAAGCGATATCAAAAAATTTGTTCCGTCGTTTCAAATCGGGAAGCGGCTGCGGAATGCATCTTCCGCAGCCGCTTCCCGATTCTATCTTGAAGAAGGAGCATCCTTTCCACGCGCCCTGCCCGTCCCCCGCAAATTCAGGCAGTGCTCGATCACACCGGCCACCACATGATCCAGACTGCTTTCGTTTGACCCGGGAATTTCTTCAAGTTCACAAGCACCTCCTTTGTGAAGCAAAGGATTTTATACGCGCCGCCCGCTCTGCTCTTCTTCGCGGTACGCATTCCGGCATCCTCCCCGCCCTCTCATAACGTCCGACCTGATTCTAAGGCGGATTGGCGTTTTCGCTGCTTCTATATCGGTGCAGTCAAAAAGTTTTATGGAGACGGCGGGCTGCACACATCAGCCGGGGGTTCATGCGCCGGGCCTGCCGCCGGACTCATTCCTCTTCCTCCTGCGAATAGCCCATCAGCTCATTGTTCACCACCGAGCCGGGCGCGATGATTCCGCGCCCGAATCTGCCGCGCAGGGAATCGACCGTCCGTTCCAGATTGAGCCTGCGCCCGCGTCCGGCCGGGTCGCTCTCATCAAAAAGCGAAAGCTGCTCCGACGCCTGCGACGCCTCCACCAAATTGCAGGCGGTAACGGTGAGCATCCGTACCGGAAGGGTCATGTCCCAGCTGGCGCGGACCAGCTCCATCGCTGCGCCGGCCAGCTCGCTGGCCAGAGCCGTCGGGCGCGGCAGCGGCCGCTGCCGCGAAATGACCCGCAGGCGGGTATCCTTGATTTGAAGCTGAATTGTGGCGGCGCAGAGTCCGTAGCGCCGCAGCCTGCCCGCTACCTCATCCGAAAGCACCGCAATGCCGGTGCGCAGTTCGCGCTCCCCTGAGAGATCCCGGCGGAAGGTCATCCCGTTGCCGACCGATTTGATCTCCCGCGGGGCGTCGGCCCGCCTCACCGGACTGTCGTCCAGTCCGTTGGCATAGTCGTAGAGCTGCCGCCCATGCTTGCCCAGCCGGGCAAAAAGCTGGGACGGGTCGGCGGCGGCGAGCTGCCCGATGGTGGAGATATAAAGCCCCGACAGCTCCCGCTGCACCGCCTCCCCAACATAGAGCATCGCGGTGACAGGCAGTGGGAAAAGCATGTCCTGCCAGTTCTCCCGCGAGATGACGGTGGTCGCGTCCGGCTTTTTGTAATCGGAGCCAAGCTTGGCAAATATCTTGTTGAAGGAGACTCCTACCGAGATGGTCAGCCCGGTTTCCCGCCGGACCTCCTCCCGCAGCCGGTCCGCGATCTCCTTTCCCGTCCCGAAGAGCTGCTGCGATCCGGTCACGTCGAGCCACGATTCGTCGATGCCGAACGGCTCGACCTGATCGGTGCAGCGCTGATAAATGGCATTGACCCGCCGGGAATACTCGGCATAAGCGTCCCGGTGGGGGGCCACCAGTTTGAGGCCGGGGCATTTGCGCCGGGCCTGCCAGATTGTTTCGGCGGTCTGCACACCGTATTTCTTTGCCGCCTCATTCTTGGCGAGGATGATGCCGTGCCGGCTTTTGGGGTCTCCGCAGACCGCCATCGGCCCGGAGGAAAGGCTGGGGTCGAGCACCGTCTCGACCGACGCGTAGAAACTGTTGCAGTCACAGTGCAGAATCACCCGGTCGATGACGGCCGCCCCCTCTCTGATTTCTTCTGCCTGCGGGAAGGTGTTTTTTTATTGTACTCAAAACATACGTTCCCGTCAAGACATCGAAAATGGTCTCCCTTTTTACATTTGGGCTGCCAGGTTCCAAATCCGTCCTTGTCACTATGCGTTGATGGAAACAGAAAAATATGATAAAGTCAATAAAGATTAACAGGCACTCGCCCTATCTCTCCATAACTCTCCATAAGTGATACCCGTATTACCTTTTTGGGATTTCTACTTTCCCTAACTCGGCCTATCACACCATATCACGCCGTAAGTTTAGTATAACAATAGTATAAAGAAAAGCCTTAACCATTATCTTTGCTTGCGTATGGCAATGTTGCATGGCTTAATAAATTCAGCACATCGGCCTGTGTTGCATTACCGCTGACAGGTTGGGTTATGTTGACTTCAATCTTCGTCACTTGTGTATTCATATTATTACCGAAAATCTGCTTTAGCTGTGCTTCGCAGTCGTTTCTGATAATCTCAATACAAATACTTTCGGTAAGGGAATAGGGGTGTATGTTGTTATCACGAACAAATCTTGGTAAGTTTAACTTTATGGTAGCCTTACCTTTGCTTGCTTCAACACTCCCATATTGTCTACCTTGTGCATTGATAAGGGGCATTTCTTGCAAGTCTTTCATATTTCTACCTGTAAGTGCCATCTCAAACTCGCAAGTATCAAGCCCGATTTTAACCTTGTTTCTATTAACTCTTGTTTTTCGTTCTTTCATTTTCACACCTCACTCATTGCTTTCTTTATGTCTTTAATCAGTGAAGCGGTTTCTTTGATGATTTCCTCAATTAAAGCAATGTAGCTTTCAGCATAATAATTTCTTTCTTCAATCTTTGCTCCGTTCATAATTTATACCTCACATTCTTTGCTCAAATATATTCATCAATGCAATTCACATCAATGCTGTTCAAGATTTCCCTTAACTTGATAAACTCTTCCTTAGAGAAAGTGATACCACGCAAAGGATATTGCAATCCGTCTCTGTCAGATACTCGCCATGCTCTAATATCAAACACAGGATTCTTGTCGTTCCACTTTACAATCGACACTTCCTTTGAGAATCCACGAAAGCCCACCATGATAGTGTCAATATGTTCCTTTACTTCGTACTCGGTAACCTTACCAGCATTACACGCAAATTCATGCTTATTTGTTTTGTTATCCATTTTCCTTGTTCCTTTCGTTTTGTTTTTAGGCAATAAAAAAGAGAAGCCAGTTAAACCTCGTCTAAAGGTAACTTCGCTTCTCTAAGCATTCAAAATATTAAATTAACTGGTCTTTTCCGACCTGTATATATTATACCACAAGTCTCGAAATTTGTACACCACTTTTTGAAACTTTTTTCTTTATTTTTCCGAATGTTTTCTTGAGGTCCTTTTTATATATAATCCTCAGATTAACCAGATTGACACCAGATTGATTTTAATAGATTAACCTATATTTTATATATCCTATTCCTAAAAATCAATTCTGGATTATCTGGGAACTTCTGATAATACCTCTTAAATAAACAGTAATAGAATAGTATAAAGTTGTTTTGATTATCTGTAAAATACAAAGTAATTTAAGGGCAAATAAACCGAAACTCATTTGTTCAGTTTTGCATTGTGCAGTATGAGAGATAATTGTCATAAAAGCCTTTAACTGCAATACTTTGTTAACCTTTTCTACCTTGCAAAAAGTGAAACTCAATGCTGTGTTTTTGCTATGTTGCTTACGCTGTCAGTATTATGCTTGCTGAACAAACAAGCACAATCCTTCAAAAAATAAACTGGAATTGGAAGGAGGAATCAACCCATGAACCATGAAAAGTATGGTAAAAAAACAATCTACTGGTGTGTTTATGTTCTTTTATTACTAAGTGGTATCTATATCAAAATATCGAATATTCTCCCTGTCAAAAGCACGACTATTTTTTTATTCGGCCTTATGTGGATTTGGACGGGCCTTTCTCTAATTTGCCGGATAAATCCCTATTATGCGCAGAAATACGAGCGTAGGCATCAATTTTTGTTCGCCATATCCTCTGTGGGAATGGGAATATCGTGGAATATTATTTCATTAACACACTTATCAAATCAAGCGATTCCAATGATTCTGATTAGCTCGCCGTTCCTAATCTCTGACTTGATTATATTTTTGCGTTATAAGAAATAATCGCAACGTTCCATTTATCGAGCAGCTACTATTTGTGAATATACCTCCGTCATTTCGACGAAGGGAGGCTATTTCTATCCAAAATCAGACCAAAGGGTAAAAGGAAGAAAATGATTCCCATTCGGAGCCATAACGGGAAATTGTGAAAAAAGATAAAATTTTCTGTCGAAGCACTGCCATTTTCGGTGCAATTCGTGTATAATGAGATTTAAATCAACGATGCGCGGTATCGCTTCAAAGGAGGAAATCGGATGCAACTGACCTTTCTGGGCGCAACCCACGAGGTAACGGGGAGCTGCTTTTACCTGACCGCCTGCGGAAAAAAGATTGTCATCGACTGCGGCATGGAGCAGGGACCCAATTACTTTGAGAACCAGGAAATTCCCGTCGCGGCGGGCGAGGTGGATTATGTTCTGCTGACCCACGCCCATATTGACCATTCGGGAATGCTGCCGCTGCTCTGCAAGAACGGCTTCTCGGGCGAAATCCACTCTACCGATGCAACCGCCGACCTGTGCAGCGTCATGCTGCGCGATTCGGCGCACATTCAGGAATTTGAAGCCGAATGGCGCAACCGCAAGGCGCAGCGCGCCGGGCGTGAGCCGTATGTCCCGATCTATACGATGGACGACGCCCTTGCCGCCATCGGCCTCTTTGTCCCGCATTTTTACGATCAGAAATTCACCCTCTGCGATGGCATCGAGGTGCGGTTCATCGACGTCGGGCACCTGCTCGGCTCCGCCTCGATTGAGATCTGGGTCACCGAGGGAGACGTCACCAAAAAAATCGTCTTTTCTGGTGATATCGGCAACCTGCATCAGCCGATTATCCGCGACCCACAGTATATTGCGGATGCCGACTACGTGGTGATGGAATCAACCTACGGCGACCGCAGTCACGGCCCGCGTCCCGACTACATCAGCGAGCTTTCCCAGATCATGCAGCGCACCTTTGACCGGGGCGGCAATGTCGTCATCCCCTCCTTCGCGGTGGGCCGCACACAGGAGATGCTTTATTTTCTGCGGCAGATCAAGGAGAAACGGCTGGTAACCGGCCACGATTTCTCGGTCTATGTGGACAGCCCGCTCGCCGTTGAGGCCACCAACATCTTCCACGAAAACGGAGCCGAGTGCTACGATGATGAAACCCGCGCGCTGATCCAGAAGGGGATCAACCCGATCAGCTTTGCCGGACTCAAGGTTTCAGTTTCCGCCGAGGAATCCAAAGCGATCAACTTTGACGCCTCCCCCAAGGTAATTCTTTCTGCCAGCGGCATGTGTGACGCGGGCCGGATTAAGCACCATCTTAAGCACAACCTCTGGCGCAGGGAGAGCACGATCCTCTTTGTCGGCTATCAGGCGGTCGGCAGCCTCGGACGCCAGATTCTCGAAGGAGCCGAGACGGTTAAGCTCTTCGGAGAAACCATCGAGGTCAAGGCGGAGATTGCCCGTCTCGCCGGAGTCAGCGGCCATGCCGACAAAGAGGGCCTGCTGACCTGGATCGGGCATTTTTCTCCCAAGCCGCAGCGGGTCTTTGTGGTGCATGGCGACGACGCGGTCTGCGAAGCCTTTACCGCCGAACTGACCTCGCGGGGATTTTCTGCCGTCGCCCCCTATTCGGGCAGCAGCTTTGATTTGGCCACCAACGTCTGCCTTGTCGCCAAGGGGCCGGTGCCGATCAAGAAGGATTATGCTGCCCGCCGCGCACAGAGTACCTTCACGCGCCTGCTCGCCGCCGGAAAGCGCCTGCTCACTGTCATCGAGCACAACAAGGGCGGAACAAACAAGGATCTCGCCCGCTTTGCCTCGCAGATCGATTCGCTCTGCGACAAATGGGACCGCTGAGGCCGGACGACGCAAAAACACAAAGCCGCCCGCACAGAAGGAAATTCCTGTGCGGGCGGCTTTTTTCGTGTGCGAAAGCCTTCAGCTCCGCCGCCGGAGGTTCGCGTCACAAACTTTCGCCTCAAACATCGGAGAAGCGGAGTGCGCAGGGGCGGGCAGTCTTCCGCAGTGCGCCTTTTGTCCTTCGAAAGCCTTCAGCTCCGCCGCCGGAGGCCCGCGCCACAAGCTTTTGCTTCAAGCACCGGAGAAGCGGAGTGCGCAGGGGCGGGCCGTCTTCCGCAGTGCGCCTTTTGTCCTTCGAAAGCCTTCGGCTCCGCCGCCGGAGGTTCGCGTCACAAACTTTCGCTTCAAGCATCAGCGGGGCAGGGGGCGAAAAAGCATGCTCAAAAACCAGCAGGGGCTTTTCCGGCAAAAAGGCGGCCCGTTTACGGGTGTCGGGGCGGACGGTGCGGGAAAAGGAATTTTCGATGCGTCTCATCGCCTGCCGGAAAAGGTGCTGACAGCACCGGAGCTGACGGCTATGGCTCTGCATCCTGCCGCTGTTCCCAACACAGAATCAGCTCCGTCTCGCCGGTCTCCCGGTCGGTCTGACGGCCCTGAATCGAAAACCCCTCCCGCCGGTAAAAGCGGACGGCCCCCTCGTTCTTTTGATATGCCCTCAGGGTCAGCGCGCCGGATTCCTGTTTGGCATGGTCGAGCAGCGCTTTCCCGATTCCCCTTGAGCGTGCGGACGCATCCACAAAAAGCCCCTCGACCGTTCTGCCGTTCAGGCCGAGGAATCCCCGAATCCGCCCGTCGGTTTCCCAGACGAACACCGCCGCCTGCAAGAGAAGGGTTCCTACCACATCAAAATATCCCTCCCAGTAGCTGCGGGGAATAAAACCGTGCGCCTGCCCGTTCGCGGAAAGCCAAAGCTCCATCACCCGCTCCAGGCCGTCCGGCTGAAAGGTACGAATCAGATTTCTCCCTGTCTCTCACTTCAGCGGCTGGCAGGCCGGACAAAAGTAGACCGCGCCGCCGAGATAGGTTTCTTTGACAATCGGCCCGCCGCAGCGCGGGCACCCGCACCCAAGGGTGCTTTTTGAGAGCGTTCCCCGGTAGCCGCCCGGATTTCCGAAGAGATCCCGCTCGGTTTCCCTGCCGCCTCGCGCCGCCATCTCCGCAAGCACCGTCCTGACCGCGGCAAAGAGAGCCTCGCGCTCCGGCTCGCCGAGGGTCCCGATCCTGCGCTTCGGGTGCACCCCCGCCGTCCAAAGAATATCCTGCAGCACTCCATTGCCCAGCCCCGGAATCCGCTGGCCGGAGGCGAGCAGCGCCTTGGCGCTCAGGCCCGGCTTCTCTCCCTCGAAAATCCGCTCAAAGCAGACCCGGCCGTAAGCCGGATCGAGCGGAGAAAGGCTCTGCCGGCTTTTGCGGTAATATTCGTTGTCATAATCGCCCCGGTGACAGATGATACCGCCGTACATCGCCACCGTGAAAACAAGCGCGCTCGCATCGGTAAAGCGGATCAACAGCTGGTATTTGGCCGGCGCGGGTTTCCCGGGGGCGAGCAGGCGGAGATTGACCCCGTCGTTGACGCAGAGCCGGACTCCGCCCGTAAAGGACAGCTCAACATAAATGCCGAAGCTCTCGGCACCCTCCACAGTTCTGTCTGCCAGAGCCGCATGGTAATCTGCCGGATCGCCCTGGAACCAGCAAAACTTATGCGGCGCTGAGGGCGGCAGGACCTTTTCCACCGTTTTCCCCGCCAGCGCCGCGCGGCACTGTCCGGCAAGAACGATCCCCTCCGGCAATTCGATCATCTTCTCCACCCTTTCTTCTTAAAACAGGCTGATCTGTTCCGCCGCATATCCGGCCCGGCTCGCCCGGACGATATCCTTCATCTGATAAAGAATCCCCAAGCGGTCGCATTCCTCCGAAAAGAGCTTCCAAAGCGCCGGGAGGCCGGGACAGCGGCATTCATAGGAGTTGCCGTACCGGCGCCTGTACCGCTCGGCCAGATTCTCCCCCGGAAAAAGCGTCTCAAGTTTCTCAAAGTACCAGTCCCGCTGGTTTTGCCGCAGCGTCATGCCAAGGGCCGGGTAAATAAACCGCGCCCCGGCCTCCTTCGCACGGCGCACAATGCCGAGGATATTTTCCGGCGAATCCTCAAGGAAGGGCAGCACCGGCATCATCAGCAGTCCGGTGAAGATTCCCGCCTGCGAAAGCCGCGCTACCGCCTCAAGACGCCGGGAAGAAACCGATACATGCGGCTCAATTTTCCGGCAGAGCGCGTCATCTGCCGTCGTGACCGTCACTTTGCAGAGCACCGGAGCCGCCTGCGCAATCTCCTGAAGAACATCGATATCCCGCTCGATCAGCTCGCTCTTGGTGGCGATTGCCGCACCAAAGCCGTAGGCCGCCAGCAGCTCGAGGGCGTGGCGGGTCAGCATCAGATCCCGCTCGAAGGGGTTATAGGGGTCACTCATCGCTCCGGTGCCCACTATCCCGGTTTTTACCTTGCGGCGCAGCTCCCCCCGCAGGAGAAACAGCGCATTTTCCTTGGCACGCACCGTGTCAAACCGGTCGTTGCCGTAGCAGTCGCTGCGGCTGTCGCAGTAGATGCAGCCGTGGCAGCAGCCCCGGTAGAGGTTCATGTTGTAGTTGATGCCAAACCAGCCGCTTCCCGGCCTCCATCCCGAGAGGATCGTTTTGGCGGGAATATATTCCATGACGGCCCTCCCTTCAAAAATGTCCCGCGCCCCTTGACGGTGCGCAGGACATTTTCTGTTTTATTCTTCCTGCCAGTCGGTAATTTCGTAAACCCGCATGGCGTTCTCCCAGGCCGCCCGCAGCAGCGCATCCCGGGAAATTCCCTTCGCGGCGGCCAGCGCGTCCGCGGTGGCGTGCAGCATCGTCGAATCACAGCGCCTGCCGCGATAGGGCACCGGTGCGAGATAAGGGCAGTCGGTCTCGATCAGAATCCGGTCGAGCGGCACTGCCGCAGCGGCTTCCAGCGGCTTTTTCGCATTCGGAAAGGTCACCACCCCGGTGAAGCCGAGATACATGCCCAGCTCTACATACTCACGAGCCTGTTCGGCCGAATAGGAGAAGCAGTGGACGACGCCGCGCGGCCGGTACTCGCGCACGATTTCGAGAGTATCCTGCGCCGCGTCCCTGCTGTGGATGACCACCGGAAGGTCCAGCTCACGGGCCAGAGCGAGCTGACGGCGAAACGCTTTGCGCTGTACCTCCCGCTCGGAACGGTCGTAGTAATAATCCAGCCCGATCTCCCCGAGGGCGACGACCTCGGGTTCCCGGCAGAGGCGGGCGACCTCCCCGAGCGCCGCGGCGTCGAGGGTCCTGGCCTCATGGGGATGGACCCCCGCCGAGGCGCGGAAGAAGGGATAACGCTTCGCCAGCGCCAGCGCGGCGCGGCTCGATTCCAGATCGCTCGCAGAATTCATCACCGCCCGCACCCCGGCTTCCCGCAGGGCGGCAATCACCGTTTCGCGGTCGGCGTCGAAGCGGTTGTCGTCATAGTGGGCATGGGAATCAAAATAGAAGGCCATCAGCGAATCCTCGAGCCCACCGGAACGGCGTCGTCGATAAAGAGAACCTTTGCATCCTCGCCGACATCGGCCGCCAGAATCATCCCCTCGCTGACCACCCCGCGCAGCTTGGCGGGTTTGAGGTTTGCAACAACGACGATCTTCCTGCCGATGAGGTCCTCCGGCTCGTACCACGCATGGATGCCCGAGACAACCTGTCTCGGCTTGCCCGAGCCGTCGTCCAGCTCGAGGCGCAGCAGCTTGTCGGCCTTCGGCACCGGCTCGCAGGCGGTGACCCTGGCCACCACGAGCTTCACTTCCATGAAGTGGTCAATGGTGACGATCCCTTCGGGCTTCGGTTCCTCCGGGGCTTTGGCAGCTTCTCCGCCGGCTTTTTTTGCTTCCTTTTCCAGCTTGCCGGCAGCCTCGGCGCGGTGCTTTTCCTCCTCGGCGGCGAGCAGGGCAAGCTCCTTCTTTGCGTCGATGCGGGGGAAGAGGTTCTCCTTTTTGTGGATGCAGTAGCTGGTATTGGCGTAGTAGATCGCCTTATCGTAGCCGTGCTCATACTCGAGGCAGCCGAGCTGGTTGAAGATCTTCACGCAGGTATTCGGCATAAAGGGGGCCAGCAGGCTCGCGCAGATGCGGATCGTCTCACAGAGGTTGTAGATGACGGCGGCGAGGCGGTCGCTCTCGGCGGGATTCTTCCCCAGCACCCAGGGGGTCGTTTCATCAATATATTTGTTGGCGCGGGCGATGACCTTGAAAATCTCAGCGAGCGCCGACTGGAAGGTAAAGGTCTCCATCAGGGAGGCGTAGTTCTCCCGCACTTCGTCGAGCATCGCAATCAACTGCTCGTCGGGGGACTCAAAGCGGCGGTCCTGCGGGATGATCTGCCCGAAATACTGCTCCGCCATCGAGAGGGTGCGGGAAACGAGGTTGCCCAGGTCATTGGCAAGATCGGAGTTGATGCGGTTGATCAGCGCCTCGTTGGAAAAGACGCCGTCCGAGCCGAAGGGGAACTCCCGCAGCAGGAAATAGCGGATGGCGTCGACGCCGTACCGCTCGCAGAGGATGACCGGATCGACGACGTTGCCCTTCGATTTGGACATCTTGCCGCCCTCAAGCAGCAGCCACCCATGCCCGAACACCTTTTTGGGCAGCGGCAGATCGAGGGCCATCAGCATGGCGGGCCAGATGATGGTGTGAAAGCGGGTGATCTCCTTGCCGACAAAATGGACGTCGGCAGGCCAGTATTTTTCAAAGTCGTGATACTTCTCGTTGCCGTAGCCGAGCGCGGTAATATAGTTCGAAAGCGCGTCCACCCAGACATACACGATATGCTTGGGGTCGAAGGTGACCGGGATTCCCCATGTGAAGGAGGTACGAGATACGCAGAGGTCCTCCAGGCCGGGCTTGATGAAATTGTTGACCATCTCGTTGAGGCGGCTTTCCGGCTCGATGAAGGTCGGATTCTCCTCGTAATAGTAGTGCATCAGGCGGTCGGCATACTTCGACAGGCGGAAGAAATATGCCTCCTCCTCGGCGTCCTGCACCTCACGCCCGCAGTCGGGACATTTGCCGTCGACGAGCTGCGTCTCGGTCCAAAACGACTCGCAGGGGGTGCAGTACTTGCCCTTGTAGGAGCCTTTGTAGATCTCGCCCTTGTCATAGAGCGCCTTAAAAATCTTCTGGATGCTCTCAATGTGGTAGTCGTCGGTCGTGCGGATAAACCGGTCGTTGGAGATATTCATGAGCTGCCAAAGCTCCTTGATGCCGGAAACGACCTTATCGACATATTCCTGCGGCGTCACACCCGCGGCGGCGGCCTTCTGCTCGATCTTCAGGCCGTGCTCGTCGGTGCCGGTCAGGAACATGACGTCAAATCCACGCATTCGCTTATAGCGGGCCATCACATCGGTCGCCACGGTGCAATAGCTGTGGCCGATGTGCAGCTTGTCCGACGGGTAGTAGATCGGCGTTGTAATATAGAATGTTTTTTTCTTCATTCCAGGTTCCTCCGTAAATTGTGGATTTGACATACAGATTAGAGTATAACACCGAAACGAAAAAAAAACAACCTTCGGCGCTGTTGGGACCGCATTTTCCGGCTATTTCGCCGTGCGGTCAAAAAAGATATTCTTGCCGCCGACCGAGAGCGGCAGCGCCATGATGTTTTCGACGCCCTCCCCCAGCAGCCCAAGCTCCATCGCCCCGAGGCCCCCGGTATACATGATGCGGTTGTCGATCCGCAGGTCGGCGGCCAGGGCAGCCGCCGAGCCGCTGGCAACTCCGAGGTCAAGGTCGTTGAAGGCACAGCGGCAGCCTGCCTTTTCTGCCGCCGCGCAATCTTCCCGGCCGCACATGCCGCAGTGCTTCTGGCCGCGCCGGTTTCGTGCGACTCCGATCAGCACAACCGCTCCGCTTTTGCGGATGCTTCCGCCGTCCCGCAGGAAGATCGGCGCGTCGTACCGCTCTCCCAGGCGCTCGGTCGCCCGGGCAAGCGCCTCCTTTTCCTGCCCTGTGACCACCGCCGTCAGGATAAAGTCCCGCCCTCTTCCCTTCGGCGCCGTCCGGGCCGCCGCGCAGAGCGCGAATGCCGCGTCAAGCAGCGCCTTTTCCTCGCATTCAGCAGACGAATAATACATTTTCTCGCCTCCTTTATCGTTTCTGTTTCATTACACCACATAACAGAAAAAATGTAAAGCCGCGGTGCGCCCCGTTCCGTATCGCTCCCGGAAGATAAACTGGTCAAATCGATGGCTTTTCGTCGGAAAAAGCGCCGGAAAGCGGGACGCCATGGGTTTTTTGCAGCTTCTCTTTCTTTTCAAAATGGCTCTGCAATGCGGCCGCTAATAATTTCCACAATTATTTTGGTGAAAAATTCATTTTTATGTTGCAAATGTGGAACGTTTTATGTAAAATGAATACTAACAAAGTATGTGCTCTGTTATTCTTGACAATTGAGAGGGGATTTGTATGTCGAACCGACTGTTTCAAGGCATCATCCACCAAATGCACGACTCGATCGACCGGGTAATCGGCGTGATCGATGACACCGCGCATGTTGTCGCCTGCTCCGACCTTTCCAAGCTGGATACCTCGAGGGAATACCTCTCGATCGACCTGGCCGAGGGCCGTACCTTTGTGCGGGACGGCTATACCTACAAGCCGTTTGGAACCGGACGCCACCCCGAGTTCGCAGTCTTTGTGGAAGGCGCCGATGAGATGGCCGGGCGTTATGCCGGAATCCTCACCGTTTCCATCGCGGGCATCAAGCAGTATTACGATGAGAAGTACGACCGGGGCAATTTCATCAAGAACGTGATCCTCGACAACATTCTTCCGGGGGATGTCTATATCAAGGCGCGGGAGCTTCACTTCAACACCGACGTCTCGCGGGTCGTTTTTCTGGTTCGGATCGTCTCGACCTCCGGCGTTTCGGCCTTCGACGTGATTCAGAATCTCTTTCCGGACAAGCAGAAGGACTTTGTCTTCAACATTGCCGAAAGCGATATTGTCATTGTCAAGGAAATTAAGCCCGGCATCGAGGCCAAGGATCTTGAAAAGCTCGCCCGCTCGATCGTCGATACCCTCGCCGGGGAATTCTATACCCGCGTGACAGTCGGGATCGGCACCGTAGCGGTCGGGGTCAAGGACCTTGCCCGCTCCTTCAAGGAGGCGCAGGTTTCTCTCGAGGTCGGCAAGGTGTTCGACACCGAAAAGGCCATCGTGCGGTATGACAACCTCGGCATCGCGCGGCTGATCTATCAGCTTCCGACCACCCTCTGTGAGATGTTCCTGCGGGAGGTTTTTATTAAAGGCTCAATCGACAGCCTTGACAAGGAAACCCTCTTCACCATTCAGAAATTCTTTGAGAACAATCTCAATGTCTCCGAGACCTCGAGAAAGCTTTTTGTCCACCGCAACACCCTGGTCTACCGGCTTGAGAAGATCAAGAAGCTCACCGGACTGGACCTGCGCGAATTTGACCATGCCATTGTATTTAAGGTTGCGCTGATGGTCAAGAAGTATTTAAGCGCAAATCCCGTCAAGTACTGATCCCGGCGTTTTGACCGCCCCGGGCGGGGCACAGATAGAAATGGAGTATCAAAGGCAAATGGTAGAACTGGTCAACGTGTCTAAGTCCTACGGCAAGGGGCCGCTGGCACTCGACGACGTCAGTCTGACCGTTGAGGACGGGGAATTCGTCTTTATCGTCGGTTCCTCGGGCGCGGGGAAAAGCACCCTGCTCAAGCTCCTGCTCCGCGAGGAAGAGCCGACCGGAGGAAAGGTTCTGGTCGACGGCATCGACCTCGGGAGGCTTACCCGCCGCCGAATTCCCTATTTCCGGCGGAGCATCGGGGTGGTCTTTCAGGACTTCCGCCTGATCCCCCAGATGAATGTGTTTGAAAACGTGGCGTTTGCGCTCCGGGTGACCAATGTGTCCACCAAGGAGATCAAGCGCCGCGTTCCCTACGTTCTCGACCTTGTGGGGCTGCTCCCCAAGGCCAGGCGCTTCCCCGAGCAGCTTTCAGGCGGCGAACAGCAGCGGGTCGCCCTCGCGCGGGCGCTTGTCAACAACCCCTCGATGATCATCGCGGACGAACCAACCGGCAACATCGATCCGGCGATGTCCTTCGAAATCGTCGAGCTGCTCAGCGAAATCAACAAATGCGGCACTACCGTCATCATGGTTACCCATGAGCACGAGCTGGTCAGCCGGTTCCGGCACCGCACCGTTGTCATCGACCGCGGCCGGGTCGTGGCGGATGGCAAGATTGGAGGCAAACGTGCGCGGCAGTAGTTTTGGATACTTAATCAAGGAGGGCTTCCGCAACCTGCGGCAGAACCGCGCCATTTCCGTCGCCGCCATCGGCGTTCTGGTGGCCTGTCTGCTGCTGGTGGGCGCCTCCCTCCTCTTTTCAATGAACATCAACAGCCTGGTCGGCTACTTTGAATCCCAGAATGAAATCGTCATCTTTCTGGATGACAGCGTTTCGGGCAGCCGGCTGACCAAGCTTGACGACGAGCTGAGAGCAGTCGGCAACATCTCCTCGGCGACCTTTGTCAGTCGGGAGGAGGGCCTTGAAACCTGGATGAAGGAGCTCGGCGACGACGGCACCCTGCTCGAGTGGCTGGTGGAGGACAATCCTCTGCAGAATTCCTACCGGGTGGTCATCACCGACCTTTCGAAGATGGACGAAACGGTGGACGAAATCAAGGCGATCCGCGGGGTCGAGTCGGTCAGCGCTTCGAGCGAGGTGGCGCACGCCGTCACCGGGCTCAAGCAGGCGGTATCGCTGAGCAGCCTTGCTGTCATCGGGATTCTCGCGGCCGTCTCGCTGTGTATTGTCGCCAATACCATCCGGATCACCGTTTTCAACCGCCGCAAGGAGATCAGCATCATGAAGTATGTCGGCGCGACCGATACCTTTATCCGCCTGCCCTTTCTCTCGGAAGGGGTGCTCCTCGGCTTCCTGTCTGCAACCATCGCTTTCTTCCTGCTCTGGGGAGGGTACGAAGCGCTGCTCTACTGGCTGAACGACAGCGCCCTTGAATGGGCCACCCTCATCACCGGCCAGCTCATTCCTTTCAAGCAGGTCGCGCTGCGGGTTTACCTCTGCTTCCTTGCCACCGGTATGGCGATCGGCGGGGTCGGCAGCAGCTTCTTTGTCGGAAAATACCTCAAAGTTTGATGGGCGCACGCCCCTTTGCTTGGCGCAAAAAGTCGCTGTGAGGCCTGACTTTTTGCGCCAAGCTTTTCAAAAAGCATTCGGACGCGCCCTGTTTTCCCAGTATGACGGAACATTCTGCGGAAAAAGCTTCCTTTGATGAAGCATATTTGCAGTTTTTTCACACATTTCTAACGAAGATCGGTTTTAATAGAAAAGATGGGAGGAATGACCGATTGCAGAAACAACGGGTTCTTTCCTTCTTGCTGGCCGGCGTGCTGGCTTTTTCCCTGCTTGGCGTGTCCGGCGCTGCGGCCGATGACGACGCCGACGAATATAAGGAGGAGCTTGACGCCCTTTCCAGCCGCTACGACGAGCTGGAGGCACAGCAGAAGGCCATTACGGAACAGATCAACAAAGCCAAGAGCGAAAAGGATAAGTACCTCTTACAGAAAAAGGAACTGGACAACCAGATCTACAGCGTCCGCCAGCAGATCGGCGTGCTCAGCGACAAGATCACCCTGCTGGAAGGGCACATCGCCGAAAAGGAAGACGAGCTGCAAAAGCAGAACGAGGAGATCGAGGAAAACTACAAGCTGCTCAAGAAACGACTGCGGGTCATGTACAAGGCGGGGAATGCGAGCGTTTTGGGACTGGTGCTCGGCGCGGAGGATTTTTCAGAGTTTCTCACCCGCGGGCAGGTTGCCTCCCGGGTGGCCAAGCACGACCAGGAGCTGATCGAGGAGATGCGGCGGAAGGTTGCTGAAATTGAGGAGACCAAGGCGGCCATCGAGGCGGACAAATCCGACCTGGAGGGCAGCAAGAGCCAGCAGGCCGCAAAGCAGACCCAGCTCGCCGGACAGATCGCCGACACACAGGACCAGATTCAGGACATCACCGCCCTCGAACAGGACTATCTCGCCAATAAGGCCGCCATCGACAAGCAGATGAAGGAGGTCCAGGCGGAGGTCGATGCAATCTACGCCAAGATCAAGTCGGTCGGCGAATACGAGGGCGGCATCATGCTCTGGCCGGTCGAGGGCTACCAGACAGTCACCTCCGACTACGGCTGGCGGTTCGGCGGCACCGACTTCCACACCGGCATCGACATTGCCCGCCTCAACGCGCGCGGCGAGGGAATCTATGGCAAGCCGATCCGCGCGGCGTCGGACGGCACCGTCGTCTTTACCCAGACCACCTACACCTACGGCCGCGGCTACGGCATCTACCTGATCATCGACCACGGCGGCGGGATCTCGACCCTCTACGGGCACACCTGCGGCCTCAATGTCAAGCTGGGCGACAAGGTCAAACGCGGCCAGACCATCGCCTTCGTCGGCTCAACCGGCTGGTCCACCGGTCCGCATCTGCACTTCGAGGTCCGCGTCAACGGCGCGTACACCAATCCCTGGCCCTACCTGCGATAAGAATATCCGCAAAGGAGCTTTCGATGAATAGAAAAATCACCATAGGCGCGGCCATTACCCTCGCCTTCATGTTCTCCACCGTCACCTTCATCACGACCTGGATTTATTCTACCAAGTCGTTCAACAGCACCGTTTTCAACATCCGGGAACGGGAAACGATGTATGCCAAGATCAAAGAGGTCGATGATCTCGTCCGCCAGCAGTACTATCACACGATCGACGAAGACGTATTGGGCGAGGATCTGGTCCGCGGCTATGTGCAGGGAATTCAGGACCCCTATGCGACCTACCTGACCGCCGAGCAGTACGCCGAGACCCAAAGCGATTTCGCCGGGCGGATGGTTGATATCGGCATCGTATGCAGCCAGAGCTCGGACGGATACATCCGGATCGACCAGGTCTATGAGGATTCCCCCGCCGCCCTTTCGGAGCTTGCAGCCGGGGATTTGATTGTCAAAATTGACGAGTTGAACGTCACCGCTGAGAACTACGAAGGCGCGACCGACGCCCTCAAAGGCGAGCCGGGCACCACCGTCACCCTGCTGGTGCGCCGCGACAGCGTTGACAAGAGCTACACCATCACCCGCCGCAAGGTGGAGGTGCCGACGGTGAGCAGCCGGATGATCGGCGACGCGGGCTACCTGCGGATCACCGAATTCAACGACGCCACCCCCGATCAATTCGGAAAGGCGCTCAACGAGCTGCTCAGCGGGGGAGCGAAATCCCTTGTATTCGACGTGCGAAATAATCCGGGCGGGACGATTGACTCGGTCGGAAAAATTCTCGACATTCTGCTGCCGGAAGGTCCGATCGTCTCGGCCACCTACCGCGGCAGCACCGAGCCGCAGATCCTTCTGACCAGTGACGCCAACGAGGTCGATCTGCCGATGGCAGTGCTGATCAACGGGCGTTCCGCCTCCGACGCCGAGCTTTTTGCACAGGCGCTCAAGGATTACAGCAAGGCCAAGACCGTCGGAATGACCAGCTACGGCAAGGGCTCCATGCAGGAGGTGCACAAACTCTCGGACGGCTCCGCCCTCGTCTTTACGGTAGCCCTCTACAACCCGCCCAGTTCGCCCAACTTCGAGGGAATCGGGGTCAAGCCGGATTATGAGGTTCGGATGCCCGCCGAACTGGAAAAAGAATTCGAAAATCTCGACGAAAACAGCGATCCTCAGCTCAAAAAAGCGCTTGAGGTCGTCGCCGGTCTGATCAAGGATCTCGCCCCTGTCGAGGAAACCACTCCCGCTCCCACCTCCGCCCCGTCGTTCGAGTCCTCTTCCGAGGCTGGCACGGAAGCAGCCGGCGAAGATGAACCTGAGCTGGAAGCAGAGGAAGAAACAGATGCGGCATAAAACAGCGCCCGAAAAAACAGCGTCAGGAATCTTCCTGACGCTGTTTTTCCTCGCTGAAACTATATCAGAACCACCCGTATCACGGGTAGCCCACGCAGGCTCCGCAAGAGTCCGATATCGGCCGCGTCCCAAGGCGCAGTAAAGCGGCCTGCCGGCCGCATATTCTTATGGGCGGCCCGCAGGCCGCCCATTCCCGTCCATTCCCCTCTTCCTTCCTGCCTGTCCGGTGTGCGGCGCGCTCGAGCGGAGAGCGGCGCCGCGAGGTTTATCTTTTCTACGCATAGGTGCAGCCTTTTTGGAACCACAGGCACATCCCTTGGTTTTCTGCCTGCAAGAAAAGCGAAGGAAGCAGGATGTCCCCGCTTCCTTCGCCCGGTTTTTCATTACGCGCTCCCCCATCACGCCTGCTTGGCAGCAACAAGGGTGCGGGCGCTGAGGGCGGGACGCAGCACCTCGCGCAGTTCCCCGTTATGTTCCACAACAAAAAAGGTGATGTGGGTAAATTTGCTCCAAATCCTGGTCGTGACCGAATCGCCCTCCTGCGGGATTCCGGTCAGCACATAGGATACCTTGTTATCCTTGATGTAGCGGATGATCGCTTTCGCAACATTCTCCGAGTAGAGAAGCACCATTTCCGCGTCCTTCTCCTTGGAAACGCTGAACAGATACTCCAGCGATTCGGGGTCCTGGGGCACGCCGGGCTTCGCCACATTGATCACCGCGAGATCGGTATCGGACATCTCTGCAAGCACCTGCCCTGCCCGGATAATCCGGTCGCAGCGGCGCTGATCGGTGACGCAGACCACTGTTTTGGCACGAGCGGCCAGCGGCATCAGCGCAATCTCCTTTTCCGACACTGCCTCACCTCCTATTGTCTATACTATAACATACTTTTGTGAATAATTCATGTGAACCTGTTAAGATTTGCTGAATTGAGAAACAATTGACAAGCGTCTTTCTTTGTTATACAATTTAACAATATGGACGTACTAAGGCAATCTCACCACAGGAGGTGCAACGATTTTGCCAAAAAACCAATCTGTCTCTACTGCCGTCATCCGGCGGATGCCCCGATATTACCGTTTTTTGGGAGAACTGCTTGAACGCGGCGTCACCAGGATTTCCTCCAAGGAGCTCGCCGCCCTGATGAACCTGACCGCCTCTCAGATCCGCCAGGACCTCAACTGCTTCGGCGGATTCGGACAGCAGGGCTTTGGCTATCACGTCGCGCTGCTCCATGAGGAGATCCGTAAGATTCTCGGGCTGGATCAGGGCTTTCGGGCGATCCTGATCGGCGTGGGCAACCTTGGCCGCGCCTTTGTCAACCATGTGGATTTCGCAGGTTCCGGGTTCGATCTGGTGGGACTTTTCGATAAAAATCCCGCCCTCATCGGCAAGAAGATTTCCGGTCTCACGGTTCAGGACGCCGACGAAATTCCCGCTTTCTGCGCCGCGCACACCGTCGATGTGGCGGTGCTCTGCGTGCCCAGCGAGGTCGCCCAGCAGACCGCCAACAGCCTGATCGACTGCGGCGTGACCGCTTTCTGGAACTTTACCCAGTACGATATCAAGGTGGAGCATCCGGAAGCGGTGGTTGAAAGCGTCCACCTCGCGGATGGATTGATGGCCCTCTGTTATCAGGTCAACGATTCCCGCAGGCCGTCCCCACCGACGGAAAAATAGCGCCGTTTCCCGCGGGACGCTCTCCCCCTTCGCCTGCTGCGGGAATCGTCCTGCCGCCGGAAGAGAAACAGCGCCCTTTACTGTGGGAAGCTGTCCTTTTCGCCTCATGGATCAAACAAAGGGAGGGAGCCGGTGCTCCCTCCCGAAATATTTCTTCGCCGTTTTCAGCGGCTGCCGCTTTCCCCTTCCGGGAAGGCGTTTTTCATACATTCGCTTCTATGGCCCGGCCCGCCGCAAGCGAGGCAGCAGGGTCCAGCAAGCGCTGATTGCGGCTTCCCCGGAAGCTCAGGGTCAAATCCCGCTCGGCCAGCACAAATCGCCCGTCAACCAGCAGGAAAGCGAGGGAAAGCAGCTCGCGCACCGCGGGACGGCGCGTTCCCATCTCCAACAGCTGCTCAAAGGTATAGCCCGAAAAAATCACAAGATCCCGGCCCCTTGCGCGCACCTCCCGGGCAAAGGGAAGCAGCGCTTCCGCCTGTTCCATCGGTTCCCCGCCCGAAAGGGTGACGCCGCGCACCAGCGGGTCGCGGTCAATCTCCTCGAGCAGCCGCTGCGGCGCACAGTCGTAACCGCCCTCCGGATCATGGGTCTGAGGGTTGTGGCAGCCGGGGCAGTGATGGGGGCAGCCCTGCACAAAAACAGTGAAGCGGATTCCCGGCCCATCGACAATAGACTCGCGGACAACGCCCGCGAGTCTGATTGTTCCGTTGTTTTCCTGCGCGCTCACAACCGCTCCATCTGATCCGAAAGGCCGTGCTTCACCCGATCGGCCACCTCAGCACGCTTGGCATTGTTAAAACGGTCGAGTGTCCCGACCAGATAGCCGGTGATGCGGCGGATTCTCTCAAAGCCGACGCCTTCGCCCACCATTACCATGTTGTTTTTCATCGTCATAAAAATTCCTCCCAAAGACTGTGATATGTATACAAGTTTCTTTATTCGACCGGATTGACAACGCGGTCCGCTTCCTCCTCCGGATTGCCGCAGCAGCCGAGGGTCTGCGCATTGAGGTGGCGGTAGAGTCCCAGCTTCTGGAGCTTTTCCAGCTCAATGGCCTCCCCTTCATGCCGGCCGCAGCGCGGGCAGACGTCGTCGATAATTCCGGTATAGCCGCAAACCGGGTCGCGGTCAAGCGGGTGGTTGATCGAGCCGTAGCCGATGCCGACCTCCTTCATAAACCGCACCACCGATTCAAATGCATCGAGGTTCTTGACCGGATCGCCGTCCAGCTCGATGTAGGAAATGTGTCCGGCATTGGTCAGCGCGTGATAGGGAGCCTCCAGCCGCAGCTTTTCGTAGGCCGATATCGGGAACCACACCGGGATATGGAACGAGTTGGTATAATACTCGCGGTCGGTCACACCCGGAATTGAACCGTAGCGCTGGCGGTCCAGCCGGACAAAGCGCCCGGAGAGTCCCTCCGCCGGAGTGGCAATGAGGGTGTAATTGAGTCCGGTCTTGGCGCTCTCATCATCCATCCGCTTGCGCATGCAGCCGATGATTTCGAGGCCGAGGTTCTGCGCCGCCTGGGATTCGCCGTGGTGCTTGCCGATCAGGGCGGTGAGGCATTCGGCCAGTCCGATGAATCCGGCGGTCAGAGTGCCGTGCTTGAGCACTTCGCCGATGGTATCCTCCGGACCGAGATGCTCGGAATCGATCCAGATTCCCTGTCCCATCAGGAACGGAAAGTTCTTGACCTTTTTCCCACACTGGATCTTGAAACGGTGGTTGAGCTGGTCGATGACCAGATTGAGCTGCTGATCGAGCTGCTCAAAGAAAAAGTCGATGTTGTGATTGGCTTTGATGGCGAGCCGCGGCAGGTTGATCGAGGTGAAGCTCAGATTTCCGCGCCCGTTCACGATCTCGCGGGAGGGATCGTAGACATTGCCGACCACGCGGGTGCGGCATCCCATGTAGGTGGCCTCCGTCTCGGGATGACCGGGCTTGTAATATTTCAGATTGAACGGCGCGTCGATGAAAGAGAAGTTCGGGAAAAGCCGTTCGGCCGAAACCTTGCAGGCCAGCTTAAAGAGGTCATAGTTGGGGTCGCCGGGGTTAAAGTTGACCCCCTCCTTCACCTTAAAGATATGGATCGGGAAGATGGCGGTTTCCCCGTTGCCGAGACCCGCTTCGGTGGCAAGCAGCAGATTGCGGATGACCAGCCTTCCCTCCGGAGAGGTGTCTGTGCCGTAGTTGAGCGACGAGAAAGGAATCTGCGCGCCGGCGCGGGAATGCATCGTATTGAGGTTATGCACCAGAGCTTCCATCGCCTGATAGGTGTGGCGGTCAATCTCGCGGTCAGCGTAGCGCCGCGCAAAGGCCTGCGCCTTTTTGACCGCCTCCTCCCCTGCCGCCGGAGCGAGCAGGGCGAATTCCAGCTCGGTATAGCCGTTCTGGGCATCCATCGCGGGCCAGAGTCCTCCGTTCTCCGCCTCGATCTTCTCCGCCGCGTCCCGGACCAGCTTCTCGGCGTTTTCCACTCCCTCGAGATCGAGGGCTTTGATCATATTCGCGCGGTAAAGGGTCCGGTAGCTCTTGGCGACGCCGCGCGCCATGTCGAAATCAAACGCCGGGACACTCTGCCCGCCGTGCTGGTCGTTCTGGTTGGCCTGAATCGCAATGCAGGCGAGCGCCGAGTAGCTCTGAATCGAATTGGGTTCCCGCAGGAAGCCATGTCCAGTCGAAAAACCGTCCTCAAACAGGCGGGTCAGATCGATCTGGCAGCAGGTGGTGGTCAGGGTGTAAAAATCGAGGTCGTGAATGTGGATATCCCCTTCACGGTGCGCCTTGGAATGCTCCGGCTTGAGGATAAACATCTCGTCAAACTGCTTGGCGCCCTCCGAGCCATACTTGAGCATCGTGCCCATCGCGGTATCGCCGTCAATATTGGCGTTTTCGCGTTTGACGTCATTCTCATGGGCCTCGCGGAAGGTCAGATCCTCGTAGATCTTCATCAGCTTGGTGTTCATCTCCCGCACCCGGGTGCGGGTGGAGCGGTAAAGGATAAATTCCTTGGCCGTGCGGGCATGTCCGTTTTCAATCAGGGTATGTTCAACAGCATCCTGAATCTGCTCGACCGACGGGATTTCGTTTCCCTTTTGCTCCAGATAGGCCACGACATCGGTGGCAAGCTTCTCCGCCATCGAGCGGTCCTGTCCGCCCAGCGCCTGCGCCGCCTTATAGATCGCCTCGGTAATCTTGTCGAGCTCAAACGGCACCACCCGTCCGTCCCGTTTTACGATCTGTTGAATCATAACCGTTCTATCCTCCACAATATATTGTATTCAGCTTTACAATTCTACACCATATCCTGCGTCCTGTCAATCAATCCGCGCAGAATTCTCCCATACATCCTTTCCAAATATCACATTAAATTTTTGGTTTCTTTTTTCTGCTCCCGCAAAACTCACACATTTTGTCCCGCTCCAAGAGATATTTTGAGCATGAATTCCGAAAAAAACCGCTGCGATCGCAGCGGTTTTTTGATTTATGCGGCTCAGTAGCGGCTCAGGCCCGAAACAATCAGGATCGCCGCCGCCCAGAAGCTCTGATAGATCAGAATCTGTACGAAGCCAAGGGACGCAACCGCCCCCGAGAAAGCGAGGAAGGCAACCAGCGCATATCCGAGGATCAGCCCGGCAATCTGCAGTGCCGTCGCGGTCATGATCGAGCGGCGCAGGGTAAGCAGCGCGGCCAGTGCCCGCATCCGCACCGGAAAGCCGCCGATCGACATCACATAAGCCCGCCCGCGCTTGCGGGGCGCGACCGTCTCAAGGTATTTGTCGCGCAGCTTGGCGGGGATAATCCGGATAAACTCCTCCGGGTAGCCGTAATCCTTGGCTATCCGCGCCTCGGTGATGTTCGGGTCGGTCGACTGCACCACCAGGCTGATCTCCCGGCGCGCCAGTACGTCGAGCCAGCGCTCGATGGCCGGACTGGTTCGGTAGCTCAAAACAAACATCGCCGTCACCTCGCCCGAATTGGCGAGATAGAGAATCTCCCGGTCGCCGCGGACGAACTTCTTTTCATAGTCCTTCGAGGGCATCGAGATGTTGAACTGCTCCATCAGGGTGCGGCTGCCAATCAGCACCGTCTTGCCGTCAATCTCGGCGCAAAGGCCCGCCCGGTCATAATAGGCGACCTGATCCACCTGCTTGAGAATGCGGGTATTCCCGCCGATCATCTCGAGGAAAATATCCTTGAGCAGGCCGTCCACCCTGACCATCAGGCTCGCCGCGTCGAGGATCGCCTCGTCGATCCGGCTCTGCGCAAAGGATTTGATGCTGTGCAGCTCGACCGAACCAACCGGGTAAAGGCCGTTCGCATCGACCGCGACGGTGTTGACCTCCTGGAATTTTTCAACCGATTCCATCCCCGCCACAAAAGCCCCCGCCTTGCTCAGCGCCCTGGAGGCGCGCAGCAGCGGCGTATTTTCGACCAGCAGGGCGGTCAGCGGAGAGGCCATGCAGAGGGTGGCGCAGGCGATGGTCAGTCCGCCCAACCCGCTCTGTTCAAAGAAGAGGACCGAGATGGCCCCGAGAAGCACCGAAAAGAGAAGAAAAAAGTAGGGCAGATAGCGGGAAAATCCCTCCGGTGCGTCGTCCGAGCGGGAGAGGCGGATAAAATCATCCGGAAAATCAACCGCAACCGGATAAGCGACTGCAGGCTCCTCAAAGCCCTGTCCTTCGGTCAGCTCGGCGGCAAACCGTCCGGTGAGGAGATAATCCCCCACGTGGCCGGCATCGGCCGAAGCCACCGCAAAGTTGCGTTCCATCCGCACCGCCGCCGAACGGCGGCCGGCCGCATTGGCAAAAAGCGCCGCCGCCGCAATCACAAAGTAAAAGGAGCCTTCCCCTGTATGCAGTCCGTCCTCCGCGAGAATCAGCGCCATCCCGTGCACAATCACCGCGACGGTACAGAGGGCGGCGGGGGTATCGTTGTTCGCCCTGCCGGTAAACAGGCCGATGATCCCGTTTCCGAGGGCCGGTGCGGAGGCGATCGCAACAGCCAGCAGCAGGATCAGATGGGACAGCAGGAACATCCGCATATCCACCTCGGGGCAGACCGGGTGTAGCAGCGGAATCGGATAGAGGTTGCAGAGCGAGAGATAGAGCAGCAGTCCGGTTCCCACTCCGGTCAGGATCACGCGGATCGAGCAGGCGCGCTTATCCCGCAGAATCCGTCCGCGCACCTCCCGGGCCTGCGCCGGGGAACGGTACTCCCCTTCCACAGCAGGGGCGGCGCGGCGTTCTCCGCGCTCCTGCGCCTGTGCCGGACGCCGCCCGGCCTTGGCCTCCCGCGCACGCTCACGGGCGGGAGATTCTTCTCCGCGGGGAACCGGACGGTTCCGGCCGCGTTCGGGCGGGGCCGGAGCCTTGCGGTCAACCGCGGCTGCGGGGCCGACCCGCCGCAGTCCCCCGAAGAACTGGGAGAGCGACCCAATGGCGCCATCCTCCCCGTCCTCTCCTTCGTCCTCTCTCTCGTCCTCCTCAAAAGCAGGCCGGGGCGTCTCGAGAAACTGACGGACCTTCTCCTGACGCCGCTGCTCCAGAGAGCGGTCCTCCCCTCCGGCGCGCTGTGCCGGAATCACCTGCGTCGCGCCCAAATCCCGGGCGCGCTGCGCCGGCCGTCTTCCCTCCGGACGCTGCGCCGGAAGATCGACCCGCGTTGCCATCGGGTCGGAGGGAACCCCCTCCTCCGCGCGGGAACTTTTCCGCCCCGCCGGAGGCTCAAACTCGCCGGTCATCCCCGTCATCCGGAAAGGGGCCGCGTCGGGCGCGGCGGAGGTCCGCTCCGGGGCGCGTCTCCCGGCGCGGGGCTGTGGGAGCTGCGCTCCCTCCTCCTGCCGACGGCGCTGCTTCACCTCGGCGAGAATATCATCCACACTGTATTTGTCGGCCATCTTCTACCGCCTCTCTGCTCTATCTAGCCTTGATCCCCCGGCGCTGGCGCGCGACCTCGTAAAGGAGGATGCCCGCCGCCACCGAAGCGTTGAGCGAATTCACCCTGCCGTACATCGGCAGGCTCACTATCCGGTCGCTGCGTTCCCGCAGCAGACGGGACACCCCGGACCCTTCCGAGCCGATGACAAGCGCCACCCCGCCCGCGTAATCGACGGTGCACCAGTCCTCGCCGTCCATATCCGCAGCATAAACCCAGATGTTTTTCTTTTGCAGCTCCTGCACTGTGGAGGCGAGGTTTGCCACCCGCGCCACCGGCAGATGCTGCGCGGCCCCGGCGGAAGCCTTCATCACCGCGGCGGTCAGTCCGGCACCTCCGCGGCGGGGAATGATCATCCCATGAGCGCCGGCCGCGTCGGCCGAGCGGATGATCGCCCCGAGATTGTGCGGGTCCTCGATGCCGTCCGCAATGACGAGGAAGGGTGGCTCCTCCCCCGCACGTGCGAGCAGTTCCTCCACCTCGCAGTAGGAACAGGCCGCGGCAAAGGCGGCGACTCCCTGGTGGTTGATTCCGGGGCAGAGGGCGTCAAGCTTCTCGCGGGCGGCGTCCTTCACCGGGATTCCCGCCTGCTTGGCCATTGCGACGATCCTGCCGAGGCTGCCGCCGCCCTCCTGCTGTCGGACAATCAAAATTTTATCGACCGGCCGCCCGCTTCTGAGCAGTTCGATGACCGGGTTGCGCCCTGCGACAACCTGATCCTCCTGCCGGGCGTCCGGCGCGGTGCGGTATTCGGTGCTTCTCTGCTTCTCCATCTGTTTCTCCCGTCGGGCGGCACGCCGCCGTATTTGGCCCGGGCGCAATTTCTGACGAAAGGGCGCGGAAAGCCATACTAATTGTCATTATAGCATATTTCGTGCTGAAAACAAGCGCCGTCTCCCGATTCTTTGCCGTCCGTGCTCCGCCGGGACCTCATGAGTGTGGGAGATCCATCCGGGTGATATACGCAGCGGGGAAATCCTGCATCAACATTTTCACCTTTTTTACCGTTTGTATTCACCTTGATTTTCCACAGCGGCGGAGAAGATGTTGAAAACTCCGTTGAAAGCGTGGAAAACCCCCTGTTTTTCCGCCTTTTCCAATCGTGCGCCCGGGGAAAAGTTGGTGTAAAATCAGTGTGAAAAAAATGGCGGAAAAAATTTTTTTGTTACAAACAGTTTAATCTCCTTGTCATTGTGGTCGATTTCCGTCATTTTCTTGCGTATTTCACCGAAAATCTGTTATACTGGATGCGCCGGAGCCTCCGCGCGCCCAAAGGTCCGAAACGACCCGCTGCGCGGTTGCCGGAGCCCCCCGGCTCATCCCTCAAATACCGTCTGGAGGACTTTTACGATGCAACAGCTTTCCGCGCCTTCCCCGCTGCGGCTGCGCCTGCCCGGATTCAGCCTTGCCCAAACCCTCTGCTGCGGTCAGGCTTTCCGCTGGCGTGAGCAGGAGGACGGCTCCTTTTTGGGGGCTGCCGGAGCGCACCGGGCGGTCATCCGGCAGCAGGGGGAGGAAATTCTGATCGAATCGGACGCCTCTCCGGCGTTCTGGGAGAACTATTTCGACTGCCGCACCGACTACGAGACGATCCGGCGGATGGTCGCCTCGATTCCGGCTCTCGAGCCCGCCTGCCGCTTCGCGGGCGGCATCCGGGTTCTGCGGCAGGACGGATGGGAGGCGCTCGCCAGCTTCATCCTCAGCCAAAACAACAACATCAAGCGCATCACCGGCATCATCGAGCGTCTCTGCTGCCAGTTCGGGAACCCCATCGGCGGCGGGCTCTGCGCCTTTCCCCCGCCCGAACGTCTGGCGGGTCTTTCTCCCGAGGATCTCGCACCGCTGCGCAGCGGCTTTCGGGCGCGTTACCTGATCGACGCCGCCCGGCAGGTGACCGGCGGAACGGTCGATCTCGCCGCCCTGTCCGCCCTTCCGACCGCGGAGGCCCGCGCCGAGCTGATGAAGATCGTCGGCGTTGGAAAAAAGGTGGCCGACTGCGCTTTGCTTTTTGGCTTCGGGCATGGGGACTGCTTCCCGGTCGACGTCTGGATCGGACGCGCCCTCGCCGAGCTTCTGCCGGAAGGGCTTCCCCCCTCGCTCGCTCCCTGCGCGGGCATTGCGCAGCAGATGATCTTCCATTACATGCGCGCCTGCCCGGACCGGGCGGCGGCGAAAGCGGGGGAATGCTGATGCGGGAGCTGTTTTTCGACTGCGGCAGGGGCATCAGCGGCGACATGACCCTCGGGGCGCTGGTCGATCTCGGAGTTCCCTTTGATGAACTGAAGGCGGCGCTCCGAACCCTGCCGCTGACCGGTTACCGGATTTCCGCCGCGCCCGCCGGAGGCTGCGGAATCTCCGGAACCAAAATTTCCGTTTCGCTTCTGCCCACCCATCCTGACAACCGGCGGGAGCGGTACTTTCCCGAGCTGCTCGCCATGATCGAAGCCGCGCAGCTGCCCGATCCGGTTGCTGAGAAGGCCGCACGTCTGCTCCGGATTCAGGCGGAAGCCAATGCGGCCGCCCACAGAATTTCTCTCGCGGAGGTCTGCTTTCACGAGCGGGGCGCGGTCGATACGATGGTCGATCTCGTCGGCGCCTCCTTCTGCCTTTACCGGCTCGCCCCCGACCGGATTCTCTCAACCCCGCTGACCGATGGGACGGGCAGCATCCTCTGCCGCCGCGGAAGGCTGCCGGTCCCGGTTCCGGCGGTGCGGGAGATCACCGGCCGCTTCTCGATTCCGACCCGCAGCTGCGCCGCCTGCGGAGAGCTGGTCACCCCGACCGGAGCCTCCATCGCGGCTGGCTGCTTTGACGGATTTCAGGAGACGCTTCCCCCCGGCCCCGCCCGGCGCGGCGCGGGCTTTGGCGACCGCAACCGCGAGCAGGGCGGATTTCTGCTCTGTTATCTGCATGAACACAGGGAATGAGCCTCCGGCAAGCCGAGAAAAAGGAAACGGAGCAGTCCCGCACATCAGCCGCCAGTTTGTGCCCGCTGTTTCGGGAATGCCGCGGCAAAAGTCCAGCCGTCACAAATTGATCTTGGAACCAAAGCGGGACAGAGAAGCAGGACCGGGAAAACGAGTCACCCCCCTCTCGCCCATCTCTCAAATTGCCACGGGAGAAAAAGCAAATCCTCCATCCTTCCGCCTGCGCCTTGAATTACCCCGGAAGAAAAGCAAATCCTCCGTCCTTCCGCCTGCGCCTTGAATTACCCCGGAAGAAAAGCAAATCCTCCGTCCTTCCGCCTGCGCCTTGAGTTGTCCCCAGAAGGAAAAGTGAATCGCCCGCCCTCTCGATCACGTCTTAAATTGCCGAAAGAGGAAAAACAGCCTTCTCTCACCAACGCCTTAAATTGCCGCGGGAGGGGAGAAAGCAAATTTGCTTTCTCCCCTCCCGCGCGCTGTCTTATTCAGCCCTTCGCCTTGCGGTATTGCAGCGGAGTTTGGCCGGTCAGGTTTTTAAAGACGACACGGTCAGGTTTTTAAAGACGACATAAAAATATTTGGTATTTTCAAAGCCCACTTTTGCCGCAACCGCCTCAACGTTCAGTGCTCCGTTCTCAAGCAGAGCGCAGGCGCGTTCGACGCGTGTATGGTTCAGGTATTCGCTGATCGACATCTGGTAGCTCTCCCGAAACATACGGCTGAGATAGGCGTTGCTCAGGCCCATTTCGTCCGCAATTTTTGAAGCCGACAATCCGCTGTCTTCATAACCCACCTCAATCCGGTGGGCCACCTGCGCCGCAATGCTGTCGAGACGCTGCCGGCGTTTGCCGGCATTGAGCGCGGCAAGGCTGACGAAAACCGCGTCATACCGCGCGTTGAGGGTGCCGATATCCTCGAGCTTCTCGAGATGTTCTGCCAGCGGAACCTCCTGCGCACGAAACGGCAATCCCGCCTCGGCAAGCATTTCCCGCAGAAGCTGCGCTGCCCGGTTGAACACAAACCGCTGGTCCTGATAGTGGCCGCCGCTGATCGAATCAAGAACCGCCTTCCAGCAGGAGCGCGCCCGTTCAAGCTCTCCCGCCCTCAAAGCGGCCAGAAGCTGACTGAGATCCTTTTCTGAAAACCCGCTCTCGCTGCTGCGCTTCCCGAGCCGTTTTTCGGAAAGTATCCGCTGGCCGGGATACCAGAAGCGGAGCTGCTGCAGCTCCTTGAGCACTGAAAAACAGCCGGGCAGCTCCGATGGCGACGGACGCGGCATACTGTAGTAACAGCGGCATCCGAACTGCGCGGCCAATCCGCCGCAGAGCGAAAGCGCCTCCATCTCAGCGATTCCCGGGAGCAGGGCTACCCCGTACCCGTTCTGATGGGTCACCAACGCCTCCGGAAATTCGGCCTGCAAAAAGCGCCTCAGCCCGTTCTGTGAAATGGATTCAGCCAGAAGCAACACCGCCGGGAAAGCGGGAAGCTGCTCCCCCGCGGTCTCCTTCCCTTCGAGCAGATTATCGAGCAGATGGGACTGCCGCAGCTCAAGCGAGCTTTCGACCAGCTCGGTCAGCCGCTGATCGGGCGGAAGTGCTTCAGGGGCCGCGGGGCCGATCCGGCGCAGGGCCAGCCTCATCCGCCGGAACGGAAAATAGATGAAGAACAGCATCAGCCCGCAGAGCAGAGCAAGCAGGGTCAGTCCAAAGGAGAATCCCGCCACAAACCGGTTCCGCAGGCCGGGCAGACCCGCGAGGCAGCGGTCAAGCGGCAGAATCCGCAGGCAATACCATCCGGTCGAGCTCATTCTGGAATAGAGGCAGACGGTCTGCACCCCGCCGATCTTTCGCAGCAGATAGCTGTCCTGCTCCTCCTGCGACCGGCCGGCGACGATATCGTTCCAGAACAGGGCTGCCTTTGAGGGAAGGGTCTCCTCCCGCGCTGCAATCAGTCCCCCTCTTTCATCGAGCAGGATATAGCTTCCCTCCTGATCAAAGCCGAGCAGCTGCCCCTCGTACCACTCGCTGCGCAGATTAATCATCAGCGCATTGCCGCGCGGAATCCCCTTGCGGCTCGTTTCAAAAAAGAGGAAGGAGTAAAACTCCCGCTTGCGCCCGGAAAGCGGTTCATCGACAGTACGGCGGATCGGCCGCATCCTGGTTTCCACATTACGGTTGAGAAAAAGCTCAGCCGCGCTGCGGTCGGCGTATCCGTCGATCGGTGCGCTTAAAAAGTTGGTGTCGGTGGTATAAACCATGTGGGTATTCTGGTTGTAGACGCTGATGGAGTCAACGAACTCGCTGCTGCTGACATAGGTGTTGAGTTCCCGAAGGCCATACACCCTCTCGACGTTCGAAAGGCCGTAGCCCTGCCGCAGCCGGGTCACCGCCGGGGTGTAAAACACCTGCAGGCCGTAGCTGCGCACCGTAGTCTGCACCAGACTGGAAAGCGTATCCATCTGCACCGAAAACTCGCTGTTGAGCTGGGCAAGCGATTGCAGGGTGATCTCCTGAAACGCCCGGTAAACCACCCCCACCATGATCGAAAGCAGCACAAGAAAACCCGCGCAGCCGCACAGGCAGGGCATGCCGTATTGCTTGAGGCGGGAACGAAAGTGTGCCGAAGGAGTGAGGGATTCCATCGTCTTCCTCCTGATCAATGCCGGAATCCCCTTGAGAAAGAGGAATGCCGGAGCGGAAAAGTTTAAAAATAGTATATCAAAACAGTTCAATGGATTCAATATCCCTTTACAATAGAGCAAAAACCACATAAAATAAGAAAGAATCCCCCACCTTTTCAGGAAAGGAGGCCCTCTCCCGGTGATCAAACAAGTCCTGATCTTAGCACTCTGCGCCCTGCTGGCCGGCTGCGGCGCGGAATCCTCCGCTGCCCCGCCGCCCGAAGCAGACAGTCCTGCGAGCTACACCGGGCGGGTGATGCTTTACTCCTCGATGCAGGAAAATCAGATTCTTGCTCTCAAGGAGGGCTTTGAAAACAAATATCCAAACGTCACCATGGACTACTATTTCGGAGGCACCGGCAAAGTTCTGACCAAAATCGCCACCGAAAACCAATCGGGCCATGTCTCAGCCGACGTAATTTGGGTGGGCGACCCTTCCGACTATCTCGATATGAAGAGCGCGGGCATCCTCTCCCCCTATATCTCGCCGCAGGGCATCCGGATTGACCCCGCCTATATCGATCCCGACTACTATTTCACCGGCGCACGGCTGATGAATGTCGGCATCGCCTACAATACCGATCTTATCACCGCCGCCGAAGCCCCAAAAAGCTGGAACGATCTGTTAAATCCCCGCTGGAATGGACAAGTAATCATGACCGACCCCGGCAGCTCCGGAACAGTGAAGTATTTTGTCGGCGCACTGATGGCCGATGACCGCTACGGAACCGACTACTTTGTCCGCCTTCATGCAAACGGATGTGAACTGGAAAGTGGAACCAACGCCACTCACCGCCAGGTCGCCGAGGGAAACTTTCCGGTCGGCATCTGCCTCGACTATGTGGCGGCCAGCTTCGCGGATGCCGGCGAGCCGCTCGTCTTCCTCTACCCGAAGGACCTTATCTCAATTTACAGCCCGGTGGGGCTGGTCGCCAACTGTCCCAACGAGCGAAACGGAAAGCTGCTCTACGACTTTATCCTCTCGCGGGAGGGACAGGAAATTCTGGTAGAAAATAACCTGATGAGCATCCGCAAAGATATCGAGCAGCCCAACACCGACTTTGAGGCGATCGCCCAGCGCAGCCTGCCGACGGACGCCCATTGGATTGCTGAACACGCAGGCCAGATTATGGCGGATTTTGACGGAATTTTTCAGTAGAAGTGCCGCGGGCCGGGGCAGAAATGCCCCGGCTTTTTCCCGCCCCAGAGAAAAATGCACCGCCGGAAAAGGTGTTTGCAAAGGAGCAAACTGCTTCTCCGCCCCGAATCTTTCTGCATAGCAGCGCGGCGGCATGGGCAGACTTCAGGGGAAATCCTGTTTCCGAAAGGAAGATGCCGATGCTCCGCTGTATGATCCTGCTTTTCTCTTTTCTGCTCATCACCCTCTCGGCCGCACATTTGGGGCGTGACGAACAGCTTGTCCGGGTGCTGGGACTGCGCCCCGATCCCGCCGTCACAGTGCGCGAGGATGCCCGGAACGTCCCCGTTCTGCCGCAGCAGCAGGCCCCCTCCGGCAGCAGCGCCTCCCCTTTGTCCACAGCTGAAGTGCCGCCGGCGGAAAGCCGCCCGCCCCGCTTTGTCCTCGATGAGCCGCTTCCGGAATACAGCCTGCCGCCCGAGGCGGAGCAGGAGCCTTCCATCCCGCATCCGCTCGACCCCTCGGCCCATGCGCTGGTCAGCCCGGCCGAGCCGCAGGAGGAATATGTCCCGCCGGTTCTCACCGAGGAACAGAAGCTCAAGGTCGCCGAACCATATGTCAAAGAGCTTTTCGCGCTGAAGGAAAACGCCCTGCGGGCGATCGGCGAGCTGGGCGATCAGGCGATCGGAGACTACCTCGCGGCCGATCCCTCCGCCCGGGCCGCCGCCCTGCCCGAGGTTGCCGCGCGCTATCTGCCGCAGGTTGAGACATTGATCGATCAGGCCGACCGGCAGGCTGCGGACATCCTGATGCGGATGACCGGCGCGCTCGCTGCCATCGGCGCGGATGACGGAATTGCGCAGGATGCACGCGCCGCTTACGAGCGCAGCAAGCAGGAGGAAATTGACCGGTACACCCTGATCTTTTCGGAGCTTCCGTCCTGAGCTCCCCCGTCATCGAAAGGAAAACGCCTGCCGGAAATGTGCACAGGTCCGGCAAAAACAGACGGTGATAAAATATCCCCTGATGAGGGAAAACGCCCTGAGCCGAGCCCGTAAAAACGAACAGCGGCAAAATGCCATGATGCGGCAAAACAGCCGAAACCGCCTCTGCTTGTGCTGACAGCACAAGCAGAGGCGGTTTCATTCTTCGGCGGATAAGTCTTTTTGATTTTCTCCTATTCTCCTATTGTTTTGAGAGAAAAGAGGGTCGCGCGATAGCGGTCGGCCAGCTCCTCGTCGTCAGCCGGCAGGTCCACATTGGCCGCGAAGGAATAATACTTCTCATTCATCTCGTCGTTGCAGAGGAAGAAGCGCATCGAACGCGTGTTGGTCGCCGGGTCGATGAACTCGATGAAAAAGCCGTCCCAGCCGAGCGCTTCGAAGGTCGCCTGCTCTGCAAAGACCAGATCATAGCCGAAATCCTCGACCACCGCTTTTTTCCGTCCCGCAAACACGTCGGCTGCCGGGAAGTAATGGGCCTTCATCCGTTCAAGCTGTTCCGCCGGGTCGGAGGTGCCATAGTATTCGGCGAGATCGGGCGGTGCGGTTGTGATGGCAACCGTCCCATACTGCTTCTTCTCGCTGCCCGCAGCGTCGCTTCCATCGTAAAGGGTGTAGTTTGCGATAAAGTCCTGATCCCCGAGCCAGTCGGTGTTCATCGTTTTGAGGAAATCAAGCCCAATATGCTGGCCTGTCACCGCCGTCGCAGGCGGCTCATATTCCATCGTAAAATGTGCATCCGCAACCGGGGTAAAAACAAATTTTCCATCCCGGATCAGGTGGGAGAACACCCCGCCGTTTGGCGCGGAGGACTGTGACGGGGCCGATTCGCTGCCGGAAGATGCCTCCGGAGCGGAGGAAGAATTAGAACCGCAGGCGGCCAGCAGCAGGGTGGCGGCCAGCAGCAGGGCAGAAATACGTATTTTCATCTGTTTCTCTCCATTTCACAGAAAAAATCTGACTTTCGTTATTATACGACAGACATGCCGATTTGACCAGCGCAGATTTCCCCAAACCATGAACTGGGGGTAAAATTTTCAGAGTTATTTCTTAAAAAGGCCGCTTTTCCGTTAAAAAGCGCTCAAAGCTGTGCCGCCCCATCTTGACGCGGCCGCGGCCCTATGGATATAATGCACCATAAAGACTGTTTCAAACACATCTTGTCCGCCTGCGCAGAAAGGGAAATTTAAACATGGACCTTGAACACCGAAAACGTTTTCTCGTTAATTTTTTTTATCTTGCGGCGCTCTCTTTTCTGGCATTTGCGGGAATCCGCTATGTTCTGCCGATGACCATGCCCTTTGTCGCCGCCTTTGTCATTTCGGCGGCGCTCCAGCGCCCAATCCGCTATGTATCCGGCCGCTTCGGCATCAGAAAAGGGTCCTGTGCCGTCCTCATGGTGCTGGCCTTCTACTCGACCATCGGGCTGCTCGTTGCGCTGCTCTGCGTCAAGCTCGTCGCGCTCGGCCAGCAGCTGGTCACCGGATTTCCCAGCCTTTATGCCAACCAGATCGAGCCTGCGCTTTTTGCCTTCTCCGCCTGGCTTGAGGGATTCTTTACCCGGATGGACCCCTCGGCGGCTCAGACGGTAAACGAGGTCTTCTCTCAGGCGATTCAGTCGCTGAGCAGTTCGGTTTCGACCGTCTCGATGAGAGCGATTGCCGCGGTTTCGGGCTGGGCCTCCTCGCTGCCGGGATTCTTTGTCAAGCTGCTCCTGATGATCATCTCGACCTTTTTTCTCGCCAAGGATCACGACGCGCTGGCCGGATTCGTCCTGCGCCAATTTCCGGAACGGGGCCGCGCCCTGCTGCTGCACATCCGGGAATATCTGGTCGGGACCCTTCTGATCTGCATCCGCTCCTACGCCCTGATTATGAGCATCACCTTTCTTGAGCTTTCGATCGGCCTGACCCTGATCGGGGTGGAGCATTCGATTCCCACCGCACTGTGCATCGCTCTCTTTGATATTCTGCCGGTTCTCGGCACCGGCGGCATCATGATTCCCTGGACGGTTATTTCACTGCTTCAGGGGCGGTACGCGCTGGGCGTCGGTCTGGCGGTGGTCTACCTCGCGGTTACGGTCATCCGCAATATTCTGGAACCGAAGATTGTCGGCGGGCAGCTCGGCCTGCACCCGGTCGTCACCCTCGCGGGAATGTTCATCGGCGCACAGCTTTTCGGAATCATCGGCCTTTTTGGAGTGCCGATCACTCTCTCGCTGCTCTGCAACCTCAACCAGTCCGGGGATCTCCGCCTGTTCCGGTAAAAGGCCGCATCCGGAACGCCCCCATGCGCCTGCCCCAAAAGGGCGGACCTCCCGCCGCCCTCCTCAGGGGTGAGCAGCCCGGCCCGCGTTGTCCCCGCTTCGACTGCTGAAGCGGGGATTTCTCTTTGGCTGTCCTCCGCCTTTCCGGCGGTTGGCCGCTTCGCTGCGCTCCATCCGGGGGAGCCGGATTCACAGGCAAACCGCTTGCGGGGCCTATGTCCCGGGTTCTGCCCGCAGGAAATCCCTGCCGGACAGCGGGAAGGGCGTGCCGCGCATCATCGGGCAGACGGGGATAGGAAAAGGGCGGCCCGCAGGCCGCCCTTTTGCGTAGAAAGAATACGGATGAGCTTATGGCTCTGCCGGCAATAGTCCACGAAGGAGCCTAGCCAATCCCCCGGCACCGCCGGCGGTTATGATTCAGGACGGTGCTTTTATGCGTCCTCGCCCTTCATGGATTCCTTGATCCGTTCAAAGAAGCCTTTGCGCTTCTCATAGTTCTTGGCACCGAGGGTTCCTTCAAAGTCGCGCAGCGCCTGCTTCTGCCTGGCGTTGAGCGATTTCGGCACCTCAACATTAACCCGGACGAACTGATCCCCCTTGCCGCGCCCGTTGATGTAAGGCACGCCGCGCCCTTTGAGGCGGAACACGGTGCCCGACTGGGTGCCCTCGGGAACATTGTACTTCACCTTGCCCTCGAGCGTCGGGACGGTGATTTCGTCACCGAGCGCCGCCTGCGAGAAGGTCACCGGGATATCGCACCAAATGTCGTAGCCGTCCCGCTCGTAGGTCGGATCGGGCCGCACCGTCACGGTGATATTCGCGTCGCCCGCGGGACCGCCGTTCTGGCCGGCATCGCCCTGGCCGCGCAGGGTGAAGGTCTGGCCGTCGTTGATGCCCGCCGGCACCGTGACGGTCAGCTTCTTCTGCCTGCGCACCCGGCCCTGCCCGCCGCAGCTGGTGCACGGGCTGCCGATGATCTTTCCTTTGCCGCCGCACCGCGGGCAGGTCTTCTGCACCTGCATGGTGCCCAGCATTGTCCGCTCGGTGGTGCGGATTGTGCCCGAACCGCCGCAGGTCGGACAGGTTTCAGGGCTGGACCCCGCCGCCGCACCGCTGCCATGGCAGCTTTCGCAGGTCTCGAGGTGGGGGATTACAACATCCTTTTTGCACCCGAGCGCAGCCTCTTCAAAGGCGAGGGTCATGTTCATGTTGATATCCCGGCCCCGAATCGGTCCGTTGGGGTTGCGGGCCCGGGTTGAGCCGCCGAAGCCGCCGAAGAAGCTGCCAAACAGGTCGCCCAGATCGATATCGTCGAAGCCGGATGCATAGCCTCCCGCGCCCGCGCCTGCCCCATAGCTGGGATCGACTCCCGCGAAGCCGAACTGGTCATAGCGCGCGCGCTTCTCCCGGTCGGAGAGGATTTCGTACGCTTCGCCAACTTCCTTGAACTTCGCCTCAGCCTCTTTATCGCCCGGGTTCATATCGGGATGGTATTTTTTCGCGAGTTTGCGGTAGGCTTTTTTGATTTCATCATCCGAGGCGGTTTTGGGTACGCCCAGCACCTCGTAGTAATCTCTCTTCTCGGCCAAATCGCATCATCTCCCTTCTGGGAGCCGTCTGAAACGCTCCGTGTCCGGCCCTCTCGGCCGGGGACGGAGATCCAACAGGCTCCAAGGCCCGTGGCGGGCCTGCAAGTGTTCATCATATCACAGGATTATACAGAGGGCAAGGCCCCCGACCGCTTTGTCAGGAGCCTTTGCCACAAATTCGCAATCCTTGTTAGTCGGCATCCTTGAAGTCGGCGTCGACATAATCCGAGCCGCCGGTGCTGCCCCCCTGCGCACCCTGTGCACCCGCATCCGGGCCGGGCTGCTGGGCCTGCTGCTGTGCGGCCGCCTCGCGGTAAACCTTCTCCGAAATCTCGGCGAATTTCTTCTGCAAGGCGTCGGCGCCGGTCTTGATCAGCTCGATGTCGGTGCCCTTGAGAGCTTCCTTGAGGGCGTTCAGCTTCGATTCGATCTCGCCCTTCTCGCCGGCTCCCATCTTGTCGCCCAGCTCGCTGATGGCCTGCTCGGTCTGATAGACAAGCTGATCGGCGTTGTTGCGGACATCCACTTCCTCGCGGCGCTTCTTATCCGCCTCGGCAAACTGCTCCGCGTCCTTGACCGCCTTCTCGATATCCTCCTTGGACATATTCGTGGAGGAGGAGATGGTGATATTCTGCTCCTTGCCGGTGCCCTTATCCTTCGCATAGACGTGCACAATGCCGTTCGCGTCGATGTCGAAGGTCACCTCGATCTGCGGTACGCCGCGGCGGGCGGGCAGAATGCCGTCGAGGCGGAAAACGCCCAGCGTCTTGTTGTCAGCCGCCATCTCGCGCTCGCCCTGCAGAACATGGACCTCCACTGAGGTCTGGTTATCCGCGGCGGTCGAGAAGATCTGGCTCTTCTTGGTCGGGATGGTGGTGTTGCGGTCGATGATCTTGGTAAAGACGCCGCCCATCGTTTCGATGCCGAGGGACAAGGGGGTGACGTCGAGCAACAGCAGCCCCTTGACGTCGCCGCCGAGGACGCCGCCCTGGATGGCCGCGCCGACTGCGACACATTCATCGGGGTTGATGCCCTTGAAGGGGTCCTTGCCGATGAAGCCCTTGACCGCGTCAAGGACCGCGGGAATCCGCGAGGAACCGCCGACCATCAGAACCTTGTCGATCTGGCCCACCGAGAGGCCGGAATCGGAGAGCGCCTGACGCACCGGACCCATTGTGGCCTGCACGAGGTCGGCGGTCAGTTCGTTGAACTTGGCGCGGGTGATGGTCATATCGAGGTGCTTCGGGCCGTTGGCGTCGGCGGTGATAAAGGGCAGGTTGACCTGCGCGGTGGTCATGCCGGAAAGCTCAATCTTCGCCTTTTCAGCAGCCTCCTTGAGGCGCTGCATCGCCATCTTGTCGCCCGAGAGGTCTACGCCGCTCTCACGCTTGAACTCGGAAACCATATACTTGATCAGGCGGTCGTCGAAGTCGTCGCCGCCCAGGCGGTTGTTGCCGGCGGTGGCGAGAACCTCCTGCACACCGTCGCCCATCTCGATGATCGAAACATCGAAGGTGCCGCCGCCCAGATCGTAGACCATTACCTTTTGATCGGCTTCCTTATCAACGCCGTAGGCCAGCGCCGCGGCGGTCGGCTCGTTGATGATCCGTTTGACGTCAAGGCCCGCGATGCGGCCGGCGTCCTTGGTCGCCTGGCGCTGTGCATCGGTGAAGTAGGCCGGGACGGTGATAACCGCCTCGGAAACCGGCTGGCCGAGATATGCCTCGGCATCGGACTTGAGCTTCTGCAGGACCATGGCCGAGATCTCCTGCGGGGTATACTTCTTGCTGTCGATCTCCACGTGGTAATCGGAACCCATCTTTCTCTTGATCGAGCTGATGGTGCGGTCCGGGTTGGTGATCGCCTGGCGCTTTGCAACCTGTCCGACCATCCGCTCGCCGGTCTTGGAGAAGGCGACAACCGAAGGGGTCGTCCGCGCGCCTTCGGGGTTCGGGATTACGACAGGCTCGCCGCCCTCCATGACGGCGACGCAGGAATTAGTGGTGCCAAGGTCAATGCCGATAATTTTTCCCATAATAAATTCCTCCCAATATCATCAAATCAGTATATTTTTATTTGTACGCGGCAGAGTCCGCCGCAGGGAACCTTTTCTTCAGTTTGCCACCTTGACCATCGCGTGGCGGATCACCCGTTCTCCCAGCCGGTAGCCGCGCTGGAAAACCTCCGCAATGGTGCCGGGTTCAAGGCTCTCATCCTCAATATGCATGACCGCGTTGTGACAGTTGGGGTCAAAGGATTCGCCCGGTTCCCCGAACGCCTCGACCTTGAGCCTGCCCAGTGCTTCAAGCAGGGACTTGTAGGTCAACTCGGTGCCCTTTTTATATTCGGGATCGCTGCACTCCGCGGCGAGCGCCCGCTCGAAGTTATCCACCACCGTCAGGAAGCCGCTCACCGCCGCCGCCGTCGCCTCAGGATAGAGCGCATCCCGCTCACGCTGTGAACGCTTGCGGAAGTTGTCATACTCGGCCATCAGCCTCAGATACTTGTCATTGAGGGCGGTATAGTCCTCCTGAAGCTTTTTCAGCTCCGCCTCTCTGGGATCTTCCTTCTTGAGCTTTTCCCGCCAGCCCTTCTTTTCTTCCTTTTTGTCTTCCGTTTCCGCCTCCTCCTCAGGCGGCGCGGCCTCTTCCGCCCCGGCGGGCGGAGTTTGTTCCTCGCGCTCGATCTCCTCGGCGCTGTTTTTCATGTTGTCCTCCATTCGGGATTCTCCCTTCGCGCGCCGCAGCTGCGGCCTTATTGTTCTGTATAGGTCTCGCTCAAAAGCTTGCCTAAGGTGGATGCGAAATATTCCAGATGCGGCAGCAGCCGCGCATAATTCATCCGCACCGGCCCGACGATTCCAATGGCACCCGCGGCGTTTTCCCCGATGTTGTACCGCGCGATCAGCACCGAACTGTCGGCAAGCTGCGCGACCGACGCTTCCCGCCCGATCAATACCTGAATCGGCGCCGAATGGCCCGAGATCAGCTCATGCATTTCCTGCGGCTGCTCGATAAAGCTCAACAGATCATAGGCCGTTTCGGCCAGCTCCTGATAGCTGAGCAGGTTGGTGGTGCCGCGTGCGAAATACTGTCCGTCGTTGATCTCCCGCACCAAATCGAAAAGGGCGGCGAACACAGGCATGAAAAGCCGGGCGTATTCCCCGAGCGAAACGCTCACCGAATTGAGGTAGCTGCTCGTAATTTCCTCCAGGCTTCGCCCGACAAGCTGCTTGTTGGCGAACTCGACAAAGAAACGGATCACCGCCTCGGTCAGCTCAAAATCAACCCGGCAGACCTTGTTCTTGATGACCCCCGAGGAGGCCACCAGCAGAATGACCACCGTGCGCCTTCCGGCGGGGATAATTTCCACCCGCTTAACAGTGACGGTATGCGGAATCATGGTCGTCGAAACAGCCGCCAGACGGGTCAGTTCCGCGAGCGACGCGGCGGCATCCCGCAAAAGCTGATCGGGATCGGCGTTGCGCACATTGAAAAGGGCATCGATTTCGCCGCGTTCGCGGGCAGTCAGCGGCTCCTGCTCCATCATTTCATCGAGATAGACCCGGTAGCCCATGTGGGTCGGAACCCGCCCCGAAGAGGTGTGGGGCTGCTCGAGCAGGCCGGCCTCCTCAAGCGCGGACATCTCGTTGCGGATCGTAGCCGAGGAAACCGAATTTCCCATTGCCTGTGCGACATACTTGGAGCCGACCGGTTCCCCGGTCTGAATAAACCGTTCGACCACTATTTTCAGGATCGGCGCTTTTCTGCCATCCAGTGCCATGACCAAAGACCTCCTTCGCGCCGGGAACCCTCGCCTTGTACGATGGCATCTGGTACGCTGAATTTCTTCGTTAGCACTCTAATATCTTGAGTGCTAAGTGTACTTTACCATTCTCCGTGCGGTTTGTCAAGGGCTTTCATAAATTGTTTACAGATTTTCATCCTTTTAAAAGGAGCCGCCGGGGCGGGCAAAAATTTTGTCCGCCCCGGCCAATTTTTCACCTCCGGGCACTGCTCCGCAGCCTGTTCTCCCTCAAAGATTCTCCCCTGCGGAATGCCCCCACGAAACCTGTTTAGTTTGGCGGGAATCTCCACCCAGCCCATTCTCGCATCCGGAGTGCGCATGATTCAAGCGGGCGGCCTGCCCTTGTACCGGCCGGGCCGTTCCTCCGCCGGAAATGCGCGTTATTCAAGTTCCTGTGCGTGCATCCTCTCCAGTTCTTCGCTGCTGCGGCGTCCCCTGCGGCAGGCAAAGTAAATCGCCAGCAGAACGACGGTGGGCAGATTGAACAACAGGAAACGGGTCCCCGCCGCCGTCCAAATCTCAGTACCGCCAATCCAGACACGCGCGCCATTGGCCCCGGCAACGCCGAAGAACAGCATACCCAGCACCGGCAGAAGGGCACCAACGAAGGAGACGGCCGGCAGCAGCAACCCCAGCCATCCGCTTTCCCTCCGGGAAAGGAACACCTGCAATACAAGTATGCCAGCCGCCGCGGCCAGCAGAAAGAGCAACACCGCCCAGATCATTCCGGTCGCAATTGCCATCAAGATTCCTCCTTTCTGAGCCTGCGGTATTCGGCGATCAGCTGCCGGGCCGCATCCACCTCGATCTTTTCCCCGACCGCCAGCCGCCTGATCAGCGCGATATACGGCTCCCCGGCGGCTTCCTCGCTGATCTTAATCTTCTGGATCAGACGGTCAAGCCGCAGCCGAACAGTAGGATAGCTGACCGCGTACTGCCCCGCCACCTCCTTGAGCGAGCCGGAGGCGAGGAGAAACCGTCTGATGAACACGAGGTCCTCCTCCTCAAGGCCGGACATCCAGTCCGGGATGTTCTGAATCGGCATCGTTCCCGCCCCCTTTTAACAAAATTAATATAAACTATAATTTTATTAAAGTCAATACAACAAATCAGATTTAACAAATGAAAGTTTAATCAAAATCCGGCGGACGACCCCTCGCCCGTTTTTATACGGCAACGCGGGGAAGAAATCCTTCCCCGCATCATCTCCGTCAAGCCTGAGGCCCGGCCCATCCCCTGCTGTGCCCCACCGCGCGGGACCAGCCCGCAAGCAGGCGTTCGCGCTGCTGCGGCGGCATCTCCGGGGAAAACAAAGCGCCCTGCTCACGCCCGCGCCGGATTTGCTCTGTACTGTCCCAGACCCCGACGGCCAGCCCGGCAAGCAGCGCTGCGCCGAGCGCCGTCGTCTCCAGAATAGCCGGACGGCGCACCGGTCGGCCGAGGATATCCGCCTGAAACTGCATTAAAAATCCGTCGCGGGAAGCTCCGCCGTCCGCATTCAGAGTTTTCAGTGCCACCCCGGTGTCCCGTTCCATCGCGCCCACCAGCTCTGCCACCTGATAGGCGATCGACTCCTCGGCGGCGCGGGCGAGGTGGGCGCGGGTGGTTCCGCGGGTCAGTCCCATGACGCAGCCGCGGGCGTACATATCCCAGTGGGGGGCGCCCAGCCCGGTGAAGGCCGGAACGAGGTAGACTCCGCCGGTATCCTCCACCGTGCGCGACAGCGGACCGATTTCCGCGCTGTCGGAAATCATGTGCAGCTCATCGCGCAGCCACTGTACCACCGCTCCGCCGACAAAAACACTGCCCTCGAGGGCGTACTGGGTTCTTCCGCCGCGCGAAACGGCGACGGTGGTGATCAGGCCGTTGCGACTCTCGCAGGGCGTTTCCCCCATATTCATCAGCAGAAAGCAGCCGGTGCCGTAGGTGTTTTTGGCCTCGCCCCTCTCGAAGCAGCACTGCCCAAAGAGCGCAGCCTGCTGGTCTCCGGCGATGCCTGCGATTGGCACACGCGCGCCGCAGAGATCGGCGTATCCGTAAATTTCACTCGAGGACCTGACCTCGGGCAGCATGGCGCGCGGAATCGAAAGCAGGTCGAGCAGCTCCTGATCCCAGTCGTGGGTATGGATATTGTAGAGCATCGTGCGGGAGGCATTGGTCGGATCGGTGACATGCGCCTCCCCTCCGGTCAGCTTCCAGATCAGCCAGCTGTCAACGGTGCCGAAGAGCAGCTCCCCCCGCTCGGCCCTCTGCTGCGCGCCGGGAACTTCGTCGAGAATCCAGCGGATTTTCGTCGCCGAAAAATAGGCGTCGATCAGAAGGCCCGTCTTTTTTCGGATCATCTCCCCCGCGCCCTCCGCCTTCAGCCGGTCGCAGATAGCCGCGGTACGCCGGCACTGCCAGACGATGGCCGGATAAATGGGGCGTCCGGTCGAGCGCTCCCAGACGATGGCCGTTTCACGCTGATTGGTCACGCCGATCGCCGCAATCTCCCGCGGGTCGATTCCGCTTTTCGTCACGGCCTCGGCCATCATCCCCGCCTGCGTCGAATAAATCTCCATTGGGTCGTGCTCTACCCATCCCTCGCGCGGATAGTGCTGGGCAAAATCACGCTGGGCCACCGACACGATCCGCTGCCCGCTGTCGAAAAGGATTGCCCGCGAGCTGGTCGTGCCCTGGTCGAGCGCGAGAATAAAACGCTTTTCCAAATCCATCCCATCCCTTCCTTTTGATTCTATCATGGCGGGCAAAAGGGTGTCAACGCTCCCTGAATATGGAGAGGGACCCCGCCGGTGCCCACCCGCGGAGTCCCTTGAGGAAAAGAAGAAAAGCTCAGATATCCTCTACGAAGAGGACCCCCTCGACATTGCGGATCATCTCGATCACATCGTTGGGGTTGCTGTCCCGCCCGGTGCGCTGAAGGTCAAGCAGAATCTCATTGCTCCCGCTCGTATT
>Ga0129317_1000281_pt1 | contig 59858 bp, 89 predicted proteins | sample Cm1ome_FD_94430 | JGI IMG/M metagenome (GOLD analysis project Ga0129317, IMG submission 94430) | Eastern black-and-white colobus group fecal microbial communities from Wisconsin, USA - Cm1105 metagenome | ecosystem: Host-associated > Mammals > Digestive system > Large intestine > Fecal | place... | reverse complement strand
TTTTCCACCTTCTTCAGCAGTCTTTGCTTTACTTTACCTATTTCCTGCTCAAGATAGGCGTTCCGCTTTAACAGACTTCTGACTTGGGCCTCCATATGAATGGTGCGCTGTCGCTCCCTACGGTAATCCTTGAGCAGGTATTTGAATAAAGTTTCGATAGGGATATATGGTGTAAGATTTTCTTCCGTCATATGTTGTGGTGATTATCAAGAATGAGATTGGTGTGCCTTAAAACCATCGAGGAACATTTCGGCCATCACTATATTGATTCCGTGATGCTCCTTGAGGTTTTCTGGACGTCCGGTCAATGTCATGCTCAAATTCTCCTTACCATAATCACGCTCCACATCGAAGTATAATTCCTGCCCTCTTTCATCATGGAGAGTAATCCTGCTGCTTTTTAGAATTGACTCAAGAAGAGAATTACACTTTTCAATCTCTTCCTTAATGGCTTTGGCCCTTTCAAATGATTCATTTTCCATAATATTCAAAAATAATGGTGTGATGTACATAGGGGTGGGAATTGTTGCTTGGTAGAATACCCCATCAGCTCCAGGTTAAAGATGTCCTCTCCGATTTCTTTCCACGCCGAATATACACCATACATACATTCACGCGCATAGAAAGGCGGCTTGTAGGGGGCGCATACACAGATTATCTGCACATGTGATTTACTATTGTATGATACCAGCTTCGTCCTGGAATCGTCGAATAAATCTCCAACGATATGTTGCCCGGGCCGGATATTGTAACAGTAACTGTTATCCTGATACACGTCAAGGGTCTCCCAAGGATATGTCGGGAAATCTGTCATTTTCATATCTCTCATATTACCGCATGTTATATAGCCACCAGATTGCAAAACCCACCACTCCGATATTTATCATCAATACAATGGCATCGAAGAGAAAGAGGCATCGGTGAAAGTCGGATGCCCTCCGCATTGCCCAGACACATAGTATCAAAGTGACCACCAGCGCAATCAGCGATGTCCATAAAAAAACAACTGTCATCATCAACCTATCTTTACTGATTCATTATGACCATGGCATTGATAGCCCTGGTCATCGCTTCATTGACACACTCCTTGTCCGGCTCTTCATACTCCAGCAATACATCCACTTGCGTATCGCCATTGGCATCTACATGTCTGGAACCGATTTCGACATTCACCGGAACCGCCTCTTCGTGCACTATCTCGACAAGATATGCAAGAACCTTGTTGTGTAGCGTGAAATGTGTATGTATCATTGTCTATTAAAAATTGTTACTCCTGCTATTTCTTCTATCTTATCTTTTGCCAGTTCAGGGATTCGAACCAACCCGCTGCGCCAATTATTAAATGTGTAAATGGGTACCTTGCATTCTTCAGCTAACTTTTTAGCCATTTCAGGAGCTTCACATACTGGCAGACTACGCAAATAAGTACGCAATGCCATGCCGTCAGTTGTTTTTTTCTTCTTTTTTTCTTCCATAATATATTTAATATTGATTATTTATTCATAGATTTATAATGCAAATATAAATTTAAGGAAATTAATTTCCAAATACTTTAATAATTAATTTCCTATTATTTTAATTATAGATATGAAACACTTTGGAAATCAATTAGATGAGTTGTTTAGAAAAAAAAGAATTCGTCAAAAGGATTTTGCGGATAAAATGGGGGTAACTGCTGTTACCATAACTAAATGGAAATCTCAAGAGAGTATTGATGCCGCAAAATTGGAAGCAATATCCAAGATATTGAATATACCCATTTCTTATTGGTTTGATGATGATTGTCAGTTCAATCAGTCAATAGTACACGGTGATGGGAGTGCCGCTTCAATATACGGTAATGCTACTGCTGGAATGATTGCTGATAAAGATAAGGAAATAGAGCACCTTAAATTATTATTAAAGGAAAAAGAGAGGACTATTCAAATTCTAATGCAAAAATAGAATTTAGACAACAAAAGATATATAATTGACTATCAGCCAATAGGAAACATAGTAGCAACGGAATCACAAGGGAAAATGCTAATAGGTTCATTGATAACTTGTTAGCATTTTCTTTTTATGATAGTTGCACAACATTTGCACAACTCGCGAATAGGGAAAGAAAAAGCCGGGAAATAATTCCGGCTATATTGTTGTTTTAACCCCACCGCTGATTTTGGGAGTTGGGGCGTATTCTGCTTTTTGTCTTCGTTTCTCATCCTCGTCTTTAAGGTACTTGTTCCTTATCTCTTTGATGTCATTCGTCATTCCCCATACCTTGAAGAAGAGAATGATTTGCAGTACTCCGAATATTAGGAGTATGATGGTTAGAAAGTCAATCATAATCTTAGATATTTAGTTTGTTCTTTAAATCTTTGAATAAATCGGGATTTTCAAGTTCTCCTCAATAGTATTTCTTATAGCTGTCCCGGTCAAAGCTCTGCTTTTTCATATAAATAAAGGGGCATATCTTATTGTATAAAGCGATAAAAACAAATTTAGCAAAATGAGTTTTTGATCATTTTTTTAGATTAGTATATCCATGAAGATTCAGCTGTATATCTATGACTTTAGCATTTTCTTTGATGCTTTGAGTATAATATTCAGCTATTCTATTTTTGTCTCTTTGATAGAGTTTTTGTTCTCTTGTAGTTGCTTTATTTATGACCTTTTTGCTCATAATGTTGCAAATATAGCTTCTAATTTCGGAATAATTTGCGTATTATCTATATTATTAGAACATAGACTCACACAATTGGTTGTTTTACCATCTTTAGTTTTGCAAACTTTAATATTAAAATTATCTGCATTTTGGCTTAGGCTGACTTTGTATACATAGCTGTTTTTGGGGGCTTCCCAGAATTCTCCACTTGCATCTCTACCATATCTTATATCTAGATTTTCATTAATAGAAGCTAATTCATTTATTATTTGAAGCGTATTGTCATACCTATCATTAGGATTTGGTTCAATACATTTTTTTATTATCTTTTTGAGCTTTTTAGGGATATGTGGTAAATAGCATTTTCGATTTGGGAAAAGACCATTTAATATCATTCTTTTAAAAACAACATCATCAAGCATTGGATTACCTGTGTTGGGAATCTGTCTATAAAATAACTCATTCCCATTAACCATTCTATATATAGTCAGTCCGGCTTGATATATGTCGTTTTTTATTGTCTGATTCAGGCCTTTCAATTGTTCCGGTGTTATATGCGGGGTATAGCATGCTTGTGCTGTACAGAAACCGTAGGTGTCGGTGTATAGTGCCAATCCAAAGTCCGACAGCATAGCTTCGTTAGAATCCGATATGAGGATATTGTCTGGTTTTATGTCAAAATGAACCAATCCTTTTGAGTGGATATGGTTCAGCCCAGACAGGAATTGTATCGAATACCGGATAACTTCTCTTACTGTCAAGTAACTCCCGTTTGAAATCCTTTTCTTTAGCGAACCGTTCTTGTAAAAAGGCATAGCTACATATATGTTGTCATCATCTTCGCAAGCGTAGTTCACCTTCACAATGTTGTTATGGTTGTGGGCGTACAATAAGCGCGCTTCCTTGAAATACTCATCGGGACTTGTAGAGGGATTCTTCTTTATCTCCTTGACGACTATTTCCCCATCCAATTGGTTGTCATGAGCCAAAAATACCTTTGAGTTGCGACCTTCTTGCCCTATTTCTTTTATTTCATCGAAATCTAATCTTACTTTACAATTTTTCATATAATTATAGATTAAATGCGCTTAATGCCGCTAATAATGACTCTTTTTCTTCTTTGTTGTATTCGCTCCAGTCATCGAAAAATTTACAATCATCCACCTTGCTCTCAACCAATGGCTTGAAGCGCTCTCGTGTTATGCCAAGTCTGGAAGATATGGTTGAAATCCGTCCTACGTAATACTTTTCAATGCTTGAACTTGCAATCAACTCCTGTATTACAGCTTCCATATTGACCCGTTCGATGGAAATCTTCTTCGCTGTTGTCTCTGTCGCTCTTATGCAAGCCAAATTGACTTGGTTCTCAAATATGATGTCCAAGAATGTGCTCCTAATGAATTTTAGTTGCTCCGGTACCTCAAGGGCAATGGGAACATTGACTTTATCTATCAAGATAATTTCTTTGTTTCCATCATTTTCTTTTATTATAGAGTAGATAATGCAATCAGGCTTTACTCTTATTCCAATTGATGTATTATTCATATATTATGTTCCTTAATTGGTTGTTATTCTTTTTCGTAGGTAGTAGTTATTGAGTATGAGTAGATTGATGTTTTAGTTTTGTTCTTTAGCTTAGAAAGAACACAAGTGACAATCATTCTGTTATATCTGAATTGGTAACAAAACTCTTTAAATCCATTCATTATCTCTTGCCCAATTATGAAATCGTCATTCTTGATATAATCCCCATTGGAGTTATTAAACGAGTAAATATCTATATTACTATTTATGGGAGTTCCATATTTGTCTGTTAATTCTGTGATACGTTTTCTATAATCACCTAAACAACAAAGAATAAGTTGTGGAAAAAGAGCTAATTGATATGATTCTATTGTTTCTCCTTTATAGAAAATATCGGAATGGTAATAATAATACCTATCTACATATTTATTGATAGCATACATATCATAGTTACCACGTTCAGCATCAGGCCTTTTCTTTGCTTTAGATATAACATCACTCCTTTTGTCTCCAAAATTAGCTAAGTAGAAATCGGATTTATCCGTATTGTCTATGTTGTCCTTTACTTCATTTTCAGATTTGTGCATTAAATATTCTTCACCCAATATTTCCTTTTGTTTTCTTATGGCATCGCAATAATATGACATTGATGATTGAATGTTTTCACAAGGATACTCAAACTTGCCACACTCTATACCTAACAAATCTGTTGGAAGGTGCATTTCAACTCCTAATTTAGTACAAAACGAAACCCTATTCCGTCCTAACTTCCCTAAAAACAATCCATATTCAAATAAGACATTGTCTCTTACTGATAGTTTGACAATATCTTTCTTTTTTAATTCATCCTCAGGAAAAAATATAAAAGAGGCAAAGTCTGTACGGTCAAGTTCCGCAATCAAATCTTCTAATGGTGCATGATTTAGATTAAATGTACCTTGATACCATACGTTGATATTGAATTCATGCTGTAATTCATTTGCTATAGCTCTTGCAAGTGGAATTGATACAACTGAACATCCTATAAACAAATAAGGTTTTTTCATTACTTATTTAATATCTCAATATTATTGTCACCAAATACAAACCGAAGAACTTGCTCTTTTTTCTCACTGCCCATTTCTATGGATAAGGTTGCTTTAATCTCCTTTTCTCCCATGTAATCTGTTTTATTACACAAACCGCTGGACTTGTAGTAATCGAAAAAATTACAATTTAACACTTCACTAATATTACATAGCAAATCTGTATCAAGACTATGTTTCTGAAACACTGTTTTTTCTATATTTTGTCTTGCAATACCCAGTAATTCAGCAAATTTAGCCTTTGATAATCCGCTTTCTTCTACCTTTCTGCGAACTTCTTCTCCGATGTTTAATCTATTGATTTTCATATTCTAAAGTTATTAAAGGTTTTTTATTAGCAGAAATTTGTATGTAATATCAAGAGTGTTAATAAATCGTAATAGCGTAATCTAAAGGTATTACTTGTAATATATTTGATTACATTTGCATCACCAATCAATCACGATACAAAGATGCAAAACGGATTGATGCAAATAAATAGTATAAACATATTAAATCACACGATTATGAGCACGAAGAGTTTTTTACATGAAGTTATGAGCCTTGCATGGCAGTTCGTTCGCAAGAACGGTTTCACGATGTCAGAAGCATTAAAATGCGCTTGGGCTAACATGAAATTGAAATTGCAGATGAAAAGCAAGATTGTGAAATTCTATTTTCAAAAGGTGGACGGTTCTGTGAGAGAAGCCTACGGTACACTAAATGAAAAACTGATGCCTGCCGTCACTGGTACTGACAACAGAAAGAAGAACGACACCGTTCAAACTTACTATGATACTGAACGCCAAGAGTTCAGATGCTTTAAGAAAGCTAACCTTTTAAAAATCGCCTGATATGAGACAGTTTAGAGTATGTGACAGTGTAGAAGCCTACGGGCTTGAAAAGGCTTTGGATAAGGCTTATATGGACCTTGATAGAGTTGATAAGATGTCTGACACAGAGGCTTGTGCTTTCTGTAATACCGATACCAAAGAAGAAGCCTTAGAGGTTATTCAAGAAGAGATTGATTACATAGAGTTTCAACTTGATAGAATAGCAGTATGATAGAGGCATTGATAGTATTAGGCTGCTTGTATGCAAGTTATAGGCTTTTCAGAAAGCCGGGCGAGAAGTTCTTTTACGATGATTAATCACACGATTATATCACGCACGACAGTCCTATTGACAGCTAAAGACTGGCATCCGATAGCGAGAATCGGGTAGGGTACTATTGATTGGTTCTTTGATAAGTCTGTGAAAGCAATTACGGTGTAATTCATAAGCCGTTTTTGCCAACCAAAGATAACGAACGCACATAAGCAAGTTGGGGCTTGCGAGCTGTGCAATGTTTAACAATTAATAGATGTGTAACCATAGTCTTTGAGGTGTAAGTAATGACGGATTAGGCGGCCGACACGCACATCGACAATATAGCCCTATTGACAGCTAAAGACTGGCATCCGATAGCGAGAATCGGGTAGGGTACACAACCGCAGCAAAGGTTAGTGCTACTATCGTACTAAAAGCCACGGGCAAAGCGAAGTGCGCACCGCTTTACCTCATCCTTGTACGGGCGGTAAAATTTAAAATCACACGATTATGGGAAAAAGTATGTATAAATCACGTATGCCATATATAGGTATGCCGGTTAAGTGTAAACATCCCGGATGGGAAAGCAAGATTGGGGCGATTTGCGCCATCAATGGGGATAAAGTAATGGTAGAGTTCGGAAAGCACGATTTTGTAGAATTCTATAGCGATGAACTGGTTGCAATGACGATGTTATGAAGATAATTATGTTCTCTTTTTCGTTGCTTGTACTGCTGTGTATGACAATGATGTTATGCAATTCCATAATAAAGGATGGTCCTCTATACATGACGGGGATTGTATTGACATCCACAATGTTTATTTTGTCTGTTATACTCGCAGTGATAACCGGTATGGAGTTGCGTAAAAAGTGTTAGTATAAACTGTTTTGTCGTGTTTTATTTTGTGTTTGTACTGGGTGTGCCGTCTGTGAAGATAGCGCACCTTTCTTATTGGGGCGTTCGGTGTAATGGTTAACACACCTCATTGGAGGAGACTGGCGGTTCGAGTCCGTCAACGCCCACCAATCATTCTAATATAACATTTATGGAAAAGGTAGAAAGTAAAGAGAAAATGAGAAACATGAAGAGAGGAGCCACGATAGAGCTGCCTATATCTTCACTTGAGACAATCCGCAACAACGTATCACTTCTAAATGCCAAGCATCTTCTTGAGGGTAAAAAATGGGCTTCAAAGTCTTATCCGAAAAAAGGTATTGTCGTTGTAAAAAGGGAGTCATAGTCATCTAACTCACACGATTATGGAACGGGTATTCACAGAACTCACCCCTGAATGCGAGATTACAGCACGGATGTATGCACAAGGGTATGAGAAAAAGGAAATCGCCAATTTCAAATGCCGGGCGGTTAGCACGATTAATAACCAATTGCAAAAGGCTTTTGAAATATTGCATGTACGGAATGGGAGAGAACTTGCAACAATGCTTTATGAACGGATAGCCGGTGTGAGGCTCACGATGGATTTTTCGCCTATAGTCCGTGTGTCCGTCGCATGTTGCTTACTGTGTATATTTTCTTTGTCACTTTACCACGAACAAGGTGATATGAGAAGGTTACGAAGATTTAGAATTGAACATATAGAAAGGGTAAGAGAATGAACATGGAGGATATTTTAAATAGTGGTGCCAATGTTACTTTGACAATAAAGTCCACTGATTTGAAAGAGTTCGCAGAACATCTTGTAAAAAAGACTGTGAGAAGTATTAGAGACTCTTTCATCAGACCGGAAGAGGACTACTTGACCATTAAAGAGGCAAGTCAGATTCTACATACCGATAAGTCAACCTTATGGAGATGGCATAAAATTGGATATTTGTGCAGGTTGGAAATAGGAGGTAAGAGATTGTACCGAAAAAGTGATGTAGATGCTATTCTACAGAAAGAGAATAATTAACCCTTTAAATTTTACGATTATGAGTCTTATCAAAAAATCAAATGAATTAGTAATCCCTACCACAGTGAAAATGATGATTTACGGCCAGGCTGGTATGGGAAAATCAACAGTGGCATTGAGCGCACCGAAACCGTTATTATTGGATTTCGATAATGGCGTTAAGCGTATGAATATGGCGCATTTGGAAAACATAGATACCGTACAGGTCACTTCATGGAGTGATGTTCAACAGGTCTTGCAGGAGGATTTGTCTGCTTATCAGACCATTGTAGTTGATACTATCGGTAAGATGATGGATTTCATCATTACTTATAAATGTGGCAGCCGCCAACCGTCTATCAGGGATTGGAGTGGTATCAATGTGGAGTTTTCATGGATGACACGAACACTTTCGGGGCTTAACAAGCACATCATTTTCGTTGCCCATCGCGACACACGGAAAGAAGGTGATGATACCGTGTTTATCCCTGCCTTGCGTGAAAAGTCCTACAACTCCATCGTTACCGAACTGGATTTGCTCGGCTATCTTGAAATGAAAAGCGAAAGAGGTGTTCAAAGACGCACTATAACTTTTGACCCGACTTCAAGAAATGACGGTAAGAATACATGCAATCTTCCTTCAGTGATGGAAGTTCCTACCATCCTTGACAAGAATGGTAATCCAACCGCAAAGAACGACTTTATCACCGCCAAGATAATCAATTCGTATTTGGGTATGCTTGCTGCCAAGAAGGAAGCGCAGGAAAAGTATGACAAGGTGATAGAAGAAATAAAAGAAAGCATTGAATTTATCACCGATGCCAACTCCGCTAATGAGTTCGCTTCACATATCAATGAGTTTGAACACGTTGGTAGTTCTTTGATGATGGCGAGAAATTTGTTTGCTGCAAAGGTAAAGGCTTTGGGACTGGTATTCAATAAGGAAACTAAAATCTACTCAGATGCAGCCTAACTATCGTATATATGCAACATTGTTGGATTCTTACTTCAATTACCTTAATAGCGATGTCATATATGAGCGTTATTATGGGTGGAGTGAGAATCCACCATATACGGAAGAAGAGTTTCGGCAGAAGCAGTTTCAAGAACTGATAGACCGGATTAACCGCAGGCCATTCGACAGCGAAGCGGCAGACAAGGGAACAGCCTTTAATGAGGTTATTGACTGTATGGTTGAAAATCGGAAATCCGAAACGGTGCAGGTTGAAAAGGTATATAAGGCAATACGCGAAGGAGCTTGTGACGAAACAGGTAAACCTTTGTATTACGATGAGGTTCAGACCAACGAGGTTATAGGTTTGAGAGTTACCTATAATAATCGTGTTTTTACTTTCCCAATCTCACTTTGCCGAGAGTTCGCCGGTTACTTCAAAGGAGCATTGACCCAACAAAGGGTAGAAGCGATTCTTTCAACCGCATACGGCAATGTTTTGGTTTATGGGGTGATTGACGAGCTGATGCCGGCCAGCGTCCACGACATCAAAACAACTGGAAGCTATACCGTAGGGAAGTTCAAAGACCACCATCAACATTTGGTTTATCCTTACGCTTTGATGAAGAACGGTTCGGATGTACGGACATTTGAGTACAACATTGTAGAGTTCAATAAAGGCGGTTTTGTGGTAGATACCTATACAGAAACATACGTTTTCAATCCAGAACGTGATATTCCTATTCTCACTAATCATTGTGAGGAATTTATCCGGTTTTTGGAAGAAAACAGAGAACTTATAACCGATAAAAAGATTTTTGGAGGAGAAAATTAATGGCAAACCAAATAACCGGACGGATAATCGAAATCGGACAAACCGTTCAAATACCATCCAAAAACGGTGGTTCCTCATTTACAAAACGGGAGTTTATCTTGGATGCTACCACTTACGACCCTTATACGGGAGAGCGTAGCGAGTATGAGAATGTTATTCCCTTAGAGTTTTCAGGCGATAAGTGTGCAGAACTCGACCGCTTTAATCAGGGTGATGTTGTTACTGTATCATTTGTCTTACAAGGGCGTTCTTGGACGAATCAAGACGGAGAATTCAAACGTATGGCGTCTATTCGGTGTTACAAAATAGATGCGCGTGGCGGTGTGTCGCAATCCTCACAAGCTACACTGGCACAGCAACCAATTCAACAACCTACACCGCAACCGACTTATCAGCAACAGCCGCAGAATTTCCCACCTCCGTTTGATGCGAATGGTAATGCAAAGGACGATTTACCTTTTTAATGTATGTCCCTTTACGATACTTCAAACCCTTTGCAGAAAGAGCAATTTAAGGCTCGTTCTGCAAAGCTCGCAGAAAGCGGTAAGGTTGTAGAACTCACAGAGAAAAAGCCTAAAAGAAGCCTGCAAAGCAATAAATATTTGCATGTGATTTTAGGTTACTTTGCGTGTGAGACCGGAAACACGTTGGAGTGGGTGAAGCAACAGTATTATAAAAAGCTTGTTAATCCATCCATTTTCATTCGTGAGAGAGACGACAAGTATTTGGGACGGATAAAGATATTGCGCAGCTCTGCTGATTTAGATAGTGCAGAAATGAATACAAGTATTACCCGTTTTCGTAACTGGGCAAGTGCTGAATGCGGAATATATTTACCTTCTGCTGATGAAGATAGATTGATTCAACTAATGGAAATAGAGATTGAACGAAATAAAGATTATTTATAATGGCAGAAATATGGAAAGATGTTGTCGGATATGAAGGTTTATATCAAGTATCAGACAGGGGTAGAATTAAATCTATATGCAGTTACGTAAGACTACAAAATGGTGAATTAATGAAGAAAAAGCCGCATATCCTTAAACTACAAGATAGATGTGGATATAAATGTGTAAACCTATTCAAAGGCGGACGCTCACATACACTTAACATTCATCGTTTAGTAGCAGAGGCTTTTTTACCCAATCCTCATAGGTATTCAGTTGTAAATCATAAAGATGAAAACAAAAGCAATAACAGCTTGTCTAATTTGGAATGGTGTACTCACGCTTATAATTTGAGTTATGGTACTGCCCAAAGAAGAAGGGCCGTATCTCAAGGTAAAGTAGTTATTCAATTAGATAAGAATGGAGCTTTTATAAAGCGACATTTGACATTAATGGACGCTTGTAGAGATACCGGCATAAATTTTCAAAATATCTCACAATGTTGTAACAACAAAAGAAAAACAGCAGGTGGATATTGTTGGAAATTTGAGGAACAGCAGGAAATACAAAGAAATCAAGAATTTATTTAGTTATGATAGAAACAAGAAAAACAGAAATCAGGTATGTGACATCTGACCCGAAAAAGATGCTCAACATGTACCTTGCAAAACGTGTCCTCAAAACATGGGAGGAATCTTTCATTGATGAAGATACAGGTGAAACAGTAACCATCGAACGGAATGAAATTCTTTTTGACCGTGGCACGCTGATAGACCAAGACACTTTGGCGAAAATTCGTTTCAGTATGGAAGCTGACGGCATCAAGGAAGTGGAAGTCAGCAACCAGAACCGCTTGGCGTTCGAGAATGAGAACAAGTTCTTATATCCTTATCTTGCACAAGCGCAAATAAGCGACAAGAAGTATAAATTCTTGTTGTATGCCACTGGGCTAGAGAATGCTTGCCTTATCTTGAAAGACTACATTGAACTTAATTACCAGTTTGGATTCACCTTGACAATGATAAAGGAGTTCGATTCCTGCGTAATTCTTACTGACAACTTGAAGGAACGTAAGGTTGACGATGCTTCGCTTGCCTATCTCAAAAATGAAATCACTATGGCAGAATACGTTGACAAAATGGACGATGAGACGGAAGATAGTGACGAAGAATCTAAACCGAATGAAAAGAAATTCTACCAGATTGAGACGAAAATCACATTCACGGATGGGGAGAATGAAGACGAGAGAGTTCAGACTTTTGTCGTGAACACCTTCAACGTTGACAGAGCGATGATGCTTATTACCCACTATCTCAAAAACAAAGAGGAAGAATGTGAGAAGCAAGCCAAAGAAAAGGGACATGAGTTCAACAAAAGAGAAATCCATGCAGCCATTGAATCTGCCAAACCTATCCCGGTTGGGCGGTTTATTCCGAAAGAGTTTTCAATGGCTTATATGGAATAACTTTGTTAACCTGCCCGCAAGGTCTGTGAAGATATGGCGGGCAAACATGGAGAAGTGGCGGAATCAGTAGACGCACCACTCGATAATAGGAATGCCAACCTTAGATGTGGCGAGCTTGGCAACTCGTCCCAGTGCAAATCTGGGCTTCTCCACAAACTTGTGTTGGAAAGGGGATATGAAAGTATTCAGTTGCAAATGGATATTTCCGTAATGCGCATACGGATAGTGTCCCCGAATGGAATAATGTGAGCCACACATAAATGGCAAGGGTTAGTGAATAATGGTTGTTTTGCCCCGGAGAATACGCTTCGGGGCTTTTAATTGGCTAAATTATGAAGACATACGCAGATACTTTTAAAGATAAAATAATAGGTCTGTCAGAAGAAGAATTGCAAAACCTAAGAGATTCTTCCTTTGATAAGATAGAGGCCTATAGAGAAAGGCTGGCTATAGTGAGCAACGATAAAAAAGTTCATGATTTAAACGTTTCTATTCGTCGGAAGGAGATAGAAATAAGAGAGATAAATAAATTGTTGAAACAATGCCATACTACATAAAACGAACAAAGGCTAAGAAAAAAGAAAAGCCTCTGCCACTGTTTGATAAAGCAGGGGTAACAGTAAAGAAGAAGCCGGATTTGAAAGCTAAGCTCGACAAAGAGTTTTCCCTTTTCATCCGGCTTCGTGATTGTATGCCAAACGGGTATTTCAGATGTATTTCATGTGGGCAAATAAAGCCCTTCGAGCAAGCTGATTGTGGTCACTATTTCAGTCGAAAACATTTGTCAACACGGTTTAACGAAGACAATTGCCATGCAGAATGTAGATATTGTAACCGTTTTTTAGCAGACCATTTAGAATTTTATCGAGAAGGTCTGATAGAAAAAATCGGGCAACAGAAATTTGATTTGCTAAAAGTGAAGGCTGCCAGTACTTCTAAGATGTCTGATTTCGAGTATGAGCAGCTAATTAAGTACTATAAGATTTTGAACAAGAAGTTACGAAAGGAGAAGGGTTTATGAGTTATGTATTGCGAGATTACCAACAGAAGGCCTCTGATGCAGCCGTTTCCTTCTTCAACAATAAGGCGAAGAAAACAAATGCTATCATGGTTCTGCCTACGGGTAGCGGAAAGAGCCTTATCATAGCGGATATAGCCGCAAGGCTTGACGGTCATACCTTGGTGTTCCAGCCCTCGAAGGAAATACTCGAACAGAATTTCAAGAAACTCTGTTCATACGGTATTCTTGATTGCAGCATCTATTCTGCATCCTTTAACTCAAAAGAGATAAGCCGGATAACATTTGCTACAATCGGCAGTGTGAAGAATCATCCCGAACTGTTCACCCACTTCAAGAACATCATCGTGGACGAATGCCACCTTGTTAACCCTAAAGAGGGTATGTACAAAGATTTTTTTGATGCGGTGAAGTGTAAGGTTCTTGGGCTGACAGCTACACCGTATCGTTTAAGTTCCAGCCGTGACTTTGGTTCTATGCTGAAATTTATCACCCGGACAAAGCCTCATGTCTTTTCAGAGGTCATTTATCATGTACAGATATCAACCTTATTAGATATGGGCTACTTGGCGAAGTTGGATTACTATTCAATGAATCCTTCAGGGTGGAATGAACTTAACTTGAAAGTAAATACTACTGGTGCCGACTATACGGATAGGTCAGTTCAAAAAGAATATGAACGGATAGACTTCTACGGTTATCTCGTTCATATCGTCCAAAGGCTGATGAATCCCAAAGCCGGAGGAAAACGGAAAGGTATTTTGGTATTTACCCGTTTTCTGAAAGAAGCGGAGCAGCTTACCTGGTCTATACCCGGAGCCGCAATCGTTTCGGGTGACACCCCAAAAGGTGAGCGCGAAAGGATACTTGAAGCGTTCAAGGCTGGTGAAATTCCGGTAGTGGCGAATGTCGGGGTGTTAACCACCGGCTTTGACTATCCGGAACTTGATACGGTCGTTATGGCACGTCCTACAATGTCACTTGCCATGTGGTATCAGATAGTCGGTCGTGCCATCCGTCCGCATCCTTCCAAAGAATGTGGCTGGATTGTGGATTTATGCGGTAATATCAAACGTTTGGAAGGCAATTAACTAACGTGAGATTCTAAGACTATGGACGAAGGATTTTTGAGGCTAAGCCGCAGGTTTTTCTCGAATGAAATGTGGAATGAAGCCCGTACTTTTAGCAGTTGCGAAGCGTGGTTAGACTTAATTCAGTCTGCACGATTTGAGGCAACGCCCCGAAAGGAGAGTATCGGAGGTCGAGAAATCTCTTATTCAAGAGGTCAATATCCTGCATCCATAAGATTTCTGTCACAGCGTTGGAAATGGTCTGAAAAGAAGGTGCGTTCCTTTCTTGTGCATCTTAGAAAGAAAGGTATGATAACTGTTGAGTGCAATCAAGGAATGAACCTTATAACCTTATGTAAATATGAAGAATATAATCCAATGGGCACAACCAAGGGCACAAGTAAGGGCACAGGTATTGAAAAGGAAATCAATGAATTAAGACACGAATGGGCACAACTAAGGGCACAACTTGGGGCACAGTCCATGAACAACAATCTACCGCAATCCGAACTTTTACAAAAATCAGGGCACACAGAGGGCACAAATACAAAGAAAGAAGAAAGAGAGTATATAGATATATCTCTACATCAAAAGAAAGAAAATACTCCTGACGGAGTATCAAAGAAAGACAAGCTTTCTTCGCCCTCCCCCTCTGAAAAGATTGATTACAGCGGATTGATGGAATACTATAATTCCACATTCAAAGATAGACTCCAGCAGATAAAATCAATGACCGATGTGAGAAAAAAGGCTGTAAAAGCCCGGATAGCCCAATATGGAAAAGAGTCAGTGAGGACTGTTTTCAATCTCATTCTTCAATCTCCATTCCTGCTGGGAGCTAATGACCGCAATTGGAAATGTGACTTTGATTGGATTTTCAAACAAGCAAACTTTACTAAAATATTGGAAGGAAATTATAATGGAAAACGAACTGATACTGTCACCACAAGAAGAGCATCGGTTAGCCGTCTTAAAGACCTCGCCGGAGAAATATTGCGAAACTCTGCGCCCGAAAAAAGTTGAGGATGTATTTCTAAGCAATGAGCCGGCCATAGGGACTATAATCAGAAAACTCGGAGAGCCGCAGGCGAGAGCCATACTGGTAATTTTAATTGCTGACGCTTTGGCGTTCTTCAATGTGGTTAATACCATGTCTGACACACAGGTTGCAATGACCGTAGACTTAATCATTGAGGAATACCCTTACATGAAAACTGACGATTTCAAATTGTGTTTCAAAAATGCAATGAAAATGAAATATGGAGAAAGTTACAATCGCATAGACGGGCAAGTTATTATGGGCTGGTTACGTGAATACAACAAAGAACGTTGTGCTATTGCTGATAGCCAGTCATGGAATGAGCATAAAGCACACATGGCTGATGAGCAAAGAACAACCAATGGGATGTTCTACGAAGAATATCGGGAGGAACTTAAAAAACGTGCACTGTCCGGTGACAAATCTGCCATCAACGCCTTGAGGATGTCGGATGAATTGATTTCTGAATTGAATAGAAAAAGATACGAAGGTCTGGAAAAGAAGCCAAGCGAGTTTTAATAGGGGTAAAACGTATGAAACTAACAATCCGTTGGATGGCAAAAGGTCGGCAAAAGCGTTTCTATAACGATATATGCAGGAAATTCGGAATTTCACGGTATATGAGCATCAACCACGAAACGCCATGCGAAATTAAAGAAGAAGATTTGTTGCTTCTTCGTGAATGCGAAAAACGAGGGTTTATCCAAATAAGAAATAAATAATTTATACACGATTATGAAACCAAGAAAACAATTAATTGACGCCGCCGTAGCCGATGGTAGCATTGACAGATTGAACAGCCTTCTTTCAGCCGCACACATACTGAACTGCGAAGCCAACATGCTGGTGGAGGAAGCGGCAGACCTGATGAACGCCAAAGGACTGCTTCTCGGAAATTTGAAAAGGCTTCATAACAGCTTTGTCAAGAGCGCCGACATGTACTTTCTGGAATTCTCCTCACTCGTAGAGACAGAGAAATCGAAGATGGATATGTTCAGGGATATGGACGATTTTGACGGTAAGTTCCGCGAGTGGGCAAAATTACCGTCTGATTGGAAACCGAAGGAGATTGATTGAGTTATGAAATCATTGAAAGATATATTATGCAGCTTAGAAGGGTTGTCCGACATTGAATTATTTGTCATAGACCTATTCTGTGGGGCCGGTGGTTTGTCGCAAGCCCGTGAATATGTGGAAAAACATTGCGGACTACTACTTGGAGGCGATATTCATACAACGCTTCCGGATAAGATAATAACAGATTGGATTTTTAATGTTCACCCTAAAAAAATTATACGATGAAAGAATATATGGACTTTCTCAAAACCAAGCAGACCGCCGTTAAAGAAAGCGGATTTGAAGTGGCTGAAAACGAATTGAACGGAAAACTGTTCCCGTTCCAAAAATATTGTGTCAAACGTGCATTGAAATCCGGAAGGTTTGCCATGTTTGAGGATTGCGGACTGGGAAAAACCTTGCAACAATTGGAATGGGCCGACAAGGTTCAGATACATACTGAAAGGCCTGTCCTTATCCTCGCTCCTTTGGGAGTTATCGGGCAGACTGTCAAAGAGGGCTTGAAATTCGGCTATGATGTGACCGAATTGGGCCTTACGGTATTTGACCAGGATTTGAAGCCGGGCATTTATATCACAAACTACGACAACATGGAAAACATAGACGCATATCTGTTCGGTGGTGTTGTTCTTGATGAAAGTTCAATTCTAAAGAACTTTGCCGGAAAGACACGGACCGAACTTATAGAGGCGTTCAAAGATACTCCCTATAAACTATGTTGTACGGCTACGCCATCACCTAATGATACTACCGAGCTATGCAATCATGCCGAATTTCTGAATGTCATGACCCGCAATGAGATGCTTGCCATGTATTTTGTACACGATGGCGGCTCTACTTCTGAATGGCGGTTGAAAGGCCATGCAAAGCAGGAGTTTTGGAATTTCGTTTCCACATGGGCCGTAATGTTAAGCAAGCCGGGTGATATAGGTTTTGACAATACCGGGTACAACCTGCCTTCCTTGAACATCATTGAGGAATATGTGCATACGGAAAAACGAGAGAACGGGATGCTTTTCAATGATGTTGCAGTTTCCGCGACAGATTATCATAAGGAACTGAGGGCTACAATGAATGAGCGTCTTAACCGTGTGGCTGAAATAGTTAACGGTTCTTCTGAAAGCTTCATTGTTTGGATAGGGCATGACGAGGAAGGCCAATACCTTCGGAACCTCATACCGGATGCCGTAGAGGTCAAGGGAAGCGACAATAAAGGCTATAAGAAGGAAAAGCTGTTGGGGTTCGGAAATGGTGATTTCCGCGTGTTGATTACAAAACTGAAAATTGCCCAGTTCGGGTTGAATTATCAAAACTGCCACAACCAGGTATTTGCATCACTTGATTTCTCTTTTGAGGCTACCTATCAAGGCATACGGCGTTCTTACCGTTTCGGGCAGGAAAATGAGGTTAATATCCATTTGATAGCCACCGATACGATGCAGAATGTACGCAAGTCGTTTGACGAGAAGCAGGCGGCTTTCCTGGATATGCAAAAGGCAATGACCGATGCAATGAACAGAAACGTTAACAATCAAATAAGCCTTAAAACATTGGATGTGTCGAAAGGGTATAAATCAGATTACTGCGATATTCAATTAGGGGACTGTGTGCAGCTCATCCGGAACGTTCCGGATGAAAGTATAGGATTCTCCATATTCTCCCCACCTTTCGCTGAATTGTACACCTATTCGGACAAACTGGAAGATATGGGCAATTCAAAGGACTACAAGGAGTTTTTCATTGCGTTCAAGTTCTTGGTGAAAGAATTGTATCGCGTCATGTGGAGTGGCAGGAATGTGGCCGTTCACTGTATGGATTTGCCGATACAGAAAGGCAAAGAGGGCCGTATTGGATTACGTGACTTTTCCGGCATGATATTGGAGGCATTTCAAGAAGTCGGATTCATATACCATTCCCGCGTTACTATTTGGAAAAATCCGGTTACGGAGATGCAGCGTACAAAAGCACTTGGCCTTCTGCATAAGCAGGTGAAAAAGGATGCGGCCATGAGCCGTGTCGGTATTCCAGATTATTTGATGGTATTCCGGAAGGAAGGCGAGCACAAGCATCCGGTTCACTGTGATATATCCGTTGACACCTGGCAAAAGTATGCATCTCCCGTATGGATGGATATAGACTACTCTAATACGTTGAATTCTGTAAAAGGCCGGGATGAGAACGATGAAAAGCATATTTGTCCCCTTCAGCTTCCCACTATTGAACGGGCGATAACATTGTGGAGCAACAAAGGTGATACGGTTCTTACTCCGTTCCTTGGTATCGGTTCGGAGGTGTACCAGTCCATTAAATTTGGAAGGTTCGGAATTGGCTTTGAGTTGAAAGAAAGTTATTTCAATGAGGCTATCAAGAACTGTCGGTTTGCTGAAATGGAGAAAAATCAGAAGCAACTGTTTGATGCCGTATGAACATTCACCAGATAGTTCCCCGTTCGGATTGCACCTCCTTCGCCAAGTGCGGCAAGCACTCACTTGCATATTGCAGGAGGTACGGTGCGTCCGAATGCGGACCATGTGAAATCGTGAGGAGGAAACCCCGTAACCGGGTGGTCGTTGACGGAGTGGAGCGTAAACTGTGCACCCGCTGTGGTAGAGCGCTTCCGTTATCCCGTTTTTTCGATAGAATAGCCCGTCGTAACGGTAAGGAATACCATCTGAAAGCGTCATGGTGCAAGATGTGTATGGCAGAGGTACAGAGCGAGCGGAATAGAAAAAGAGAAATGAATTGAGATTAACGTGTGCAAAAAGAAGCCATTTCTGCACATGAAGTATTAACACGAGCGGAAACCGGTGGCTTTTGCTCATAACTGAATAGTAAGGAATTATGCAATACATATTAACAGAACAAGAATATAGAGCTTTAACCCCTATTAGTGAGGTAGATAAACTCAAAGAAGATGTACAGCTTCTGAATGAAAAAGTTATGGAGCTTAGTGAACATCCATGTGGGAGTGATGCAGATTATAGAAGCGTAACTTTTTATTGTGATGATTGCCCGATTGGTGCATTTGGTACTGGTACTTGTACAAAGAGACAACAATATTCTAAATAGTTATGAGACAGACAGTAGAAGAAGCGGCAATGAACTTTGCCAATTATGAATCCAATAATTTAGATAAACTGCCTTTTAAGGTAAAAAATGTGGTCGATTATGACAATGGGCTGACGAGAGGTTTCAAGGCTAGTGCTGAATGGCAGGCAAAGCAATCACCGTGGATAAGCGTAGAGGATGCAATACCTAACGAACTAGCAAAAGGCATGTGTCAAGTGAAATATGTTGATGGTAGTATTGATGAAATGGCAATGCGAGAAGTGAATAAATGGATATATCCCTACATCAAGACTGGATATGTTACTCATTGGAAACCTATCCCCTCATTCGATGAGATACTCGAAGCAAACAAGGATGTACTGGAACGGATTAAGGAGAAAGGAGATTGATTATGGAAAAGAAAGTAAAATTGTGAAATAGAAATTAGAAGTATATTACCAAACTTGGATTCAATATATTATGGACATTTAGTAAGGACGAATAGCTCTATGTGCATGTATTTACAGCATATTAGCAGGCCGCCAATCAACAGCATGAACAAACTACATAAAAGAGGAATTGTAAAACTGAGTATGTAGTTTGCTGAACAGAAATATCTATTCCAACCTTTTTTCCTTTCTCCTAAGTCTTCTCGTATGAGTTTGGCAGTTATAGAACTTCTGTCCCTGTATTTGAGTGTTACTTCCAACGCTTTTCTGATTTTAAGGAGTGTACAACAAATAAATGCTGATATAATAAAGCCTAAAAAAGATAATATTATCAGTATAGTTAATTTATATTCAGCTTGGATAGCATCTCCTAAGAAAAAATAGCGACTTCTATACTTAGAAAGAGGGTAAAAAACAAAATGAAGTAGTTAAATCTGGCATAAAATATATTCTCTATATGCTTTCTTTCTTCCTCTATTTCTACTAATCTGTGTGGTGCTACAAAATACTTAGATTCATCCGTTTCAGTTTTCATTCGATTTGAGATTAAATTTTTCCGCAAATGTAAATATAAAAAATAATTTATGAAAGCAATAACCATAAAACAACCTTGGGCATCCTTGATAGTCCACGGTATTAAAGACATTGAGAACCGAACTTGGCCGTGTCCTAAGAAATACTTAGGGCAGAGGGTGCTGATTCATTCAAGCGCCGTCCCCGTGGAAATGATTAATCCTAATAGTGTATTTACGAAAAGGCAATGGGATAGCTTTTCACTTGGATTCCAGAGTGAGATTATTTGCGGCAATGGATATGTAAATTCTGCTATTATTGGAAGTGTCGAAATTGTGGATTGTGTTGTGGATTACTCTTCCATCTGGGCAGAGAAAGGAGTTTATAACTGGGTACTGGCTAATCCTATCCTTTACTCCAAACCTATTGAGAACGTGAAAGGGAAACTGTCTTTCTGGGACTATTCCGGTATTAAAGAGGTAAAAATTGAGTGTCCGGAATGTGGCAGTATAGAAATAGCTGTCGAAGATTATACGACGGCTCCGTTCCCGACTTATCTGCATCGATGCAACAAGTGTGACTATGTGATTATGGAAAGTGAGTGGAATGTAATAAAGTAGGATATGGAATTTGATTGGTATTGGTTTGTTGTAACAGTTTTGATAATCTGCGTTACTGTATATAACTGTTTAAATAGCTATTGGAAGCATAAGTATAGGGATGAGAACAAAGGTGACTGATAGATACAAAAAAGGCTATCTATCCCAGACAGCCAATCTTTGTTTAACCTTAATCTAATACTATGAAAAACACATTGCAAAGGTACGGATTTGTGGGAGTTATGCAAATTATGAGCCTTTGTTCAGCCATCTTATAACATGGTTTAGCAAACGGATATGTATGTTAACCATTAACGTAATGGATTTATAAAATTAACAAATGGGCAATGAAAAGAAACGAAGAAATTTGGACTGATGCGAAATGTGCAGCCCTTCGAGTTGAGTTCCTTACCAGTCGTGAGGAACTCTTTTTGTATGCAAAAGCCATCTATTCCGCTATGATGTGGGGTAGGGAGGTGAACGAGCAAAATCGGATTATTCAGGAAAAGAATAACTCTGTAAAATAAAAAAAGGAGAACCAAGCGCACGACCACTCAATCCTCCCTCACACGATTATGATGCAAATATACTATTTACTTTTAAAATAATCGTGTTATGGAGTTGGATTTTAACAAAATAATTCGTCTTAAAAAGATTCGTATCGAGAAATCAGAACTTTCAGAGGAAGAAAATGCCTTGACCGCCCCGGTCCTGAAAGACAAGAGCCTTATCCATGAAATCTACAAAATATTCATTGAGTTGCTGAATGAGAGAGGATGTCCACCGAATATTGACAGTGTTACCCAGCGGAAGAAGTTCATCTTCATTATCCTGTATCTGTTTTCTCCAAGCTCGCTTGCTGGTGGAAAAATGACAGCTGGGTTACGTGAAGGAATGTCAAGAGTATTGGGGATTCAGTCCAAGAGTACAATTTCCGACAATTGTGCTGATGTCGTGTTTTTGTATCAGAACTATGGGGATTTCAGTGGAGATATAAAGTATCTTTACACCGAAATCGTAAATCGGTTAAAATTCAAAGGGCTAATCAATTAATGAGCCGGGGCTTAGTGCTCCGGCTTTTCTCTATCACATAGGGCTTCTAAAGTTATGTGTACAATCTTCAATTACATCATAATCTCCAATGAATAATCCTTCTACAAGACAGTCATAATCGGAAGGAGAACAACCATTCCAATATTTTTGTGGATTTCTAATATCTTCATCGCTGAAAAGATATGAATCTGCCCAAAATATAAAACCTGAACATGAAAGTTTAAATATTTGATAGCCATACCTATGGTGTCTAATTAATTCTTTCAGCCATATTTCAACATCCTTCTCCAAACATACATAAAAACAATTCTTTCTACTTGGCAAATTGGAGTAGTTTTGTAATCTGCACTCTTCAAACTTTGATTCTATTTCCTGTTTTTCCTTTTTGCATTTAGAGTATGTTCTATTAATGCCTTTTGTATTGTATGATTGATTAACTCGCAGTCTGTAATCCTCATATATACATATGTGATAAAATATTGCATTGTTTACTGTTTGTATCATAATTATTCTCCTTTCTCTATTTTAATTTTCTTTCCGCAGTGAGGACAAGTGATAGTGTTATCGTTCTTTTCTTCTCCTATCAATTCTACTATAGATACATTCAAAGCATCCGCAATCTTTATGATATTATCAAGAGATGGTGACGATTTCCCGGTCACAATATTGCTAACTGCAACCTTTGAAATACCCACTTTTTCTGCAAGCCAAGCAGAAGTGACGTTTCGCTCGCTCATTATTTCTTTTATTCTCAAATCCATACACTAAACTTTATTTCAATTACTCCGCAAAGTAATGCAAACTTTATCATATAACCTAATATTGATAAAGTTTGATTTATTAAATATTCTTAATTGATAAAGAAAACTATATCAAAAGTGTTGTTTTTAATAAAGTTCTCTTTATCTTTGCATCGTCAGAAACGAAGTAATAACAATTAAAAGATATACGATATGAAGACTTTGACAAGCGATTACAGAAAAGAGATTAAAGATGCGATGAAGCAAGTAAGAGAAGCCTATCACAGATGTCAATCTTACCGCTTCTTTGAGAGCGTGCATAGCATCTATCGTTGCGTTTGCTGATTCATTCTTTGCTCTGTCATAGTCTCTGACGTTTCTTGCTTGGTCTTGAACCTTTTCAGCATCTTCAATTTGCTTGAGGGCTGTACAAATGGCTTGTATGATATTCATGTATACCACAAGGTTGTAGAACTTGATTTAAGAGATTCAAACAAGTAGATTTAACCGGCAGGGCTTTTGCCCTGCGCAATATAGAAGATTATGAATACAAAAGAAATAGAAATTGGTTTGAGGTATAGAGTTTCAGGTGATTTAGCTAACGGCCACTATGCAGATGGCACACCTTGTATAGTACATGAAGATGTAGTAAGGGTGATAAAGAGAGTCACAGATACTCATGTTATTTGTGAGTGCGGTCGTAGATTTATTATTAATGATAATCTCAAAATCGAGAAGTTCTAAATTTAACCGGTAGCTTTCGGGCTACCACAATATAGATGATTATGAAAGCGGATTTAGTTTTAGTTATCAGCCCCGAAGCCCCACTGATGAAACAACTGGGCAAGGTATTGGGTAAGTTATGTAGTATGTGCGATTTTACCACCATAGAGAGGGGTGAAAAGTACATCACCATACAGCATGATGAAACCGGGCTTGTAGTGGCTTACACGAGTGAAGAAAGATTGAAAGCGAAACTTTAAATATAAATGATTATGAACTCAATTAATGTAAACGGTTGCAGCGTATGCCAGCCCGGTAAAGAGAACTATTGCACTTACACTACCAAATTGAAAGGTAAGAGAGTAAGAATGTACCAATATGACTATCGTACTGAAAGTGGCGAACTGTTTGCTTGTTGTGCGCCTACCTTAGAGGCATGCAGAGAAAGACGGGATAAATGGCTTAGTTCACGACAATAAGCCGATTGTCGTGTATAACGATTGAAGATATTTCGTTATCTTTGGTTGTGGTAGTACCTTTGGGGTACTATCTTTTTTATAGTATAAATTTAAAAATGATAGAATAGTATGAAGATTAATTATAAAGGTCAAGAGATAGAAGCGTATTCGCTTGTAATGAATAGAAACAACGCTTTAGATATTCTGAACGGTAAAAAGTGTATAGAAACTCGTATGCTCAGCTCTAAATATGAGAAAATGTTCACGGACTTCAATCAGATTGAGGAAAATGAAAAATTGAGAAAGGCTGGGCGTGAAGATGAATGTCAGTCTATTTTGAGAACGGATATAGAAGCTATTCATTTTTATAGTACCGGTGCACCGTGGACACTTGATGTAGCAATTGACGAGATAGGTATAGGTGAAGTGACAGAAGAAGGTATTAAGTTCATGCATGATGAATTTGATTTCCATGATTTTGATGAACAATTAAAAGAGTTCAAGAAGAATCCACCGAAAGAGTTGCCATTATTTTACTACTTACATATTTGTGAAATCATAAGCCATTCAGGTTTGAAATAATATAAGCCACTTGGGTGGCTTTGTTTATTTAGTAAAAGGATTATTTAATTTAAAATTAAAGATTATGCCAGAAACGTATGCAACAGATGTAAGTGGTCGAAAGTATCGTACCCGAAAAGATTATGAAGCCGGACGATTTCAATCTATGGGGCGAAATGCAGCTCAGCGAGCAAGAATTAATCGTAGGGTAGGCGGTAGAGTTGTTTAATGATGGATAAAGCAATAGACATAATTAAAGAAGTTGCTTTAAAGGCTGATAGGGTTATATTGTTTCACTCGGCATCGGGCAAGGACAGTATAGCCCTTTTGGACCTAATATCACCTTATTTCAAAGAGGTCGTTTGCGCCTATATGTATGTTATAAAAGACTTGTCTCATATCAATCGTTATATAAATTATGCTTGCAGTAAATATCCAAACGTGAAGTACATTCAGATACCTCACTTTGCGGTCTATTCATTTAGGCGTATTGGTTACTTAGGATGTATTAAGAACGAGAAGCAGAAACTATACGATATGGCTCAACTTACGGATATTATAAGGGAGAAATATAATATCGAATGGGCCTTCTTTGGATTTAAGCAGTCTGATTCAATGAATAGACGTTTAATGTTACGTACATATAAGTTGAACGGTATTAACGAAGTGCAAAAGAAGTGTTATCCCTTATCTGAATATCGGAACAAAGATGTATTGGAGTACATTAGTCGAAAAGGTCTAATCAAACCCGAATCATATGGAGGAAAACATCAATCATCCGGCACTGACATAACGGATATTAATTACTTGTTATTTCTTCGTTCTAAATATCCATTTGATTTACAAAAAGTTATAAATGAATATCCATTGGTAGAACGGAAATTATTTGAATATGACTATGAAAGAGCTAAAACAAAGTGAAACAAGAATTATAAAACGCTCTCAAATAAATCTTAATCCGATTAACCCTAAAAGGCATTCGGACGAGAAAGTAAAGCTGCAAAAGAAAAATTTGCAGAAAATTGGTTTTCTTGGTGGTATTGTATGGAATGAAAAATCGAGGAATCTGATTGACGGGCATCGAAGGATTAAGGCAATGGACCTGCACTACAAATACGATGGTACATCTAAAACGGATTATGATGTAAAGGTTGAAGTCGTAGCTCTTGACGATAAGGCTGAGAAGGAACAGCTTACATATATGGCTGTAGGAAATACAAAGCCGGATATAGACCTTATAGCTGGCTACATTTCTGATATAGATTATACGAATGTCGGCTTGGACATTGGGGAATTGAATGATATTCTTTCCATAAACACAGAAATGCCATCTCAGTTAGATTTTGTGGATGATTTATTGTCCCCTCTGCCATCATTTGACGAAATTGAAACTCCCTCTGCGGATGAGAAGACTTATGATGAAAAGAAAGAGCACATGAAAGCCATTAAACAGCAAGTAAGAGAATTGTCAATAGAAAGACAGCAAAACGAAGAAGCTTATATTACATTGTCTTTTTCTTCTTACAACGCTAAAGAGGATTTTTGCGATTTGCTTGGTATCAGCACAGATGACAAGTTTGTAAAAGGGGAAGATGTATTAAAATTGATTAAGTGACGAAAGTAACAAATACGCGCGCACGTACACAAGGATATGGCTAAGAAACCTAATATAGAAGATTTTAGAAAGATTCTCCGCAAATCTGGTGGAAATCTGACTAAGGTTGCGGCTACGTTTAAAGTAGCTCGGAAAACTGTATATCAATGGGCGAAAGAAGATGTTGAATTTAAAGATGCTATATCAGATGAGCGCGGGGCGTTGGTTGATGAATGTTTGGTTTCTGCCCGTGTTCTTGCATTGGGTATTCCTGAAAAGGATAAAGATGGAAATTTCGTGGGTTGGCGTGAACGTCCAGACGGCTATATGATTCGTTATTTGCTTTCTACATTAGGGAAAAGCGAAGGTTTTGGGGAAGAATCAGAAGATGCTGATATTCCAACAGACATAGAGCACGGCATCAACATTGATTCCTGGATTAAAGACAAGCTGAAATGATAGTACCTCAAGAAATTTACCATCCATTATATGAGGATAAGGAAAAATTTATAATTCTTATCACCGGTGGGCGTGGTAGCGGAAAGTCTTTCAATGCTTCTACCTTTATTGAGCGGTTGACTTTTGAAATGACTCCCGTAGAGAAGATAGTTCATCAGATTCTTTACACCCGTTACACGATGGTTTCTGCCGGTATGTCTATCATCCCCGAAATGATGGAGAAGATAGATTTGGACGGTACCACGAAATATTTCAAGACCACAAAGACGGACATAGTCAATAAGATGACTAAGAGCCGTATCATGTTCCGGGGTATCAAGACTTCTTCCGGGAACCAGACAGCAAAACTGAAATCCATTCAAGGCATTACGACTTTCGTCTGCGATGAAGCGGAAGAGTGGACAAGCGAAGATGAGTTCGACAAGATAATGCTCTCCATCCGTAAGAAAGGGATTCAGAACCGGATTATCATCATTATGAATCCTTGCGATTCCAATCACTTCATCTACAAGAAATACATTGAGAAAACTCACAAGCTGGTAGAGATTGATGGTGTGCAGGTTCAGATTTCCACTCATCCGAATGTGCTCCACATTCATACGACTTACTTTGATAATTTGGAGAATCTTTCACCGGAGTTTCTAAAAGAGGTAGAGGATATAAAGGTGAGTAATCCTGAAAAGTATGGTCATGTGGTTATCGGCCGGTGGGCTGACGTTGCAGAAGGTGCTGTGTTCAAGAAGTGGGGAATTGTGAAAGAGTTCCCGCAGGAATGCAAAAAGGTAGGAATAGGGCAGGACTTCGGCTTTACTAATGATCCTTCCGCTGCTGTAAGATGTGGCATTATTGATAACCGTTTGTATGTTGATGAACTTTTCTATGAAACGGATATGCTTTCGTCGGCTATTGCCAATAGGTTAAAGCCTTTCTCTATGAAAGTTTTTGCCGATTCGCAAGACCCTCGATTGATTCAAGAGATAAAGAACAGAGGCGTGAATATCTGTCCGGTAGATAAGTTTCCCGGCTCCATCAAAGCGGGTATTGATAAGATTAAAGACATGGAGTTCTTTGTAACAGAACGCTCTTACAATATTATTACTGAACTTCGGAAATATGTTTGGGATAAAGATAAGGATGGAAACTACATCAATGAGCCAGTAGATGAATATAATCATTTGATGGATGCCATTAGATATTATGTATTGGGTTGTTTGCTTGGACGCATTTTGAAGCCGAAAGATTTAACTGGAATATTCACACACTAAAAATATAAGCTATGCCATTGAATTTAGAAGAAATATTAGCATTGCCCGATATCGGGCAGAAGATAAACTACCTGAAGAAAGGTAGGAAGACTGAACTTCCCGACTGTTGTAAACTTTGGGACGATTGGAATCCGGAACGCCATGAAATTATGGTTGACAAAAAGAAGTATCCGGACAGAAAGGTTCTTGAAAAAGAAGCTGAGAAACACTTCGATGAAAAAACTGGTAAGACTTATGAAATCGAAGCAAAGTATAAGACTGAACCGGTGAACCGTATTTCCATTCCATTGGAACAGGATATAGTGAATATTCAAACTGCTTTCACGGTCGGCACAGAACCGTCTATGGATTGCACTCCGACTGATGATGATGAAAAGAAGCTGCTGGATGCGGTAAAGGCTGTATTTAAATCCAACAAAATCAAATACCAAAACAAGAAGATTGTCCGTGCCTGGCTCTCCGAACAAGAAGCGGCAGAATATTGGTATGTTACCGATGATGATTCGTTTTGGGCAAAGTTTTGGAAGAAAGTTAAGACTACGTTCGGTGGCAAGGTCAAGCCCACCAAGAAACTGAAAAGCGTGTTATGGTCTCCATTCAGAGGTGATAAACTATACCCGTTCTTTAACGATGAAGGTAAAATGATTGCTTTCTCACGTGAGTATAAAAAGAAGCTCATGGATGATTCGGAGGTCACCTGTTTTATGGCTATTACGGACAAAATGGTTTATCAATGGGATTTATCTAAAGGATATGAAGAAAGAACTCCTTTTGCTCATGGATTCCCCAAATTACCGGTTCTCTATGCCTACCGTCCTGAACCTTATTGCAAAAAGATAAAGGCTTTTCGGGTTCGGTTGGAGAAATTATTATCCAATTATGCAGATTGCATCGATTATCATTTCTTCCCTTTATTGAAACTTATCGGTGACGTGGAGGGTTTCATGGGTAAGGTTAAGGATAGAATGGTCAAACTTACAGGTGAAGGTGCGGATGCCCAGTATCTGACGTGGAACCAAGCAAATGATACCGTAAAATTTGAGGTAGAAACCCTCTTTGAGAAAGCATATTCTATGACGAATACACCACAAATCAGTTTTGAAAAGTTGAGCGGTGCTGGAAATGCCTTGTCCGGAGTGGCTTTCGATTACGTGTTTCTTTCGACACATTTGCAAGTTCAAAATCATGCCGAGGTGATAGGTGAGTTCTTGCAAAGGCGTGTGAACTTCATAGTCTCTGCTTTAGGCTCTATAAATCCATCTGAATTTAACAAAGCATCTGAAACGATAGATATTAGTACAGAAGTTGTTCCGTATCGCCTTGACAATTTAGAAGATAAAGTCAATGTAGCTGTAAAAGCTGTATCGGGTGGTGTATGGTCGCAACGACATGGAGTAATGTTCGCTGGAAATATTGACCGCATCGAAGAAGAAATCGCAGAGATAAAAGAAGAACAAGAAGAAAAAAGAAACGCTGAAATGCAGAAACAAAGCATAAAGAAAGGGGAGTGAAATCACTCCTCTTTGTATCTCCATTGATAGCCCTTGTGCTTCTTTATTTTCCCATTACAGCACATTGAAATGCCCGAATGGTGCGCACCAGTTGCGCGTGTCGCTTCATTCAAACTATCAAATGAATTTATAATTTTGCCGTCTTTTAATTGTAGAACAGCTCGTGAATTATGGTGGTTTTTGCCAGTCTTTTGCTTTCTACCAAGAACCCTATATGCGTGTAGTAAGTTTTCACCATCAGTAACCCATTCAAGATTAGTAACGCAATTATTGGTTTTATCACCGTCTATGTGGTTTACTTGTGGTAGGTTTTGCGGATTAGGTATAAAAGCATTTGCGACCAAGCGATGAACTTTAAATATGCGCTTTCTGCACCATACATTCAAATACCCCTTTTTGCTTTTTATGGGTATTAAAATGCGTCCATCTCTAAACCAATATCCTTTACCGTTCCAGCATTTCTTTGGCAAGGATTTTACCCTACCTAAATTTGATACTTGATAATCGTCTTCGTACCCTTCAATGTCTTTCCAAATTTCGTCCATACTTATTTCATTTAAGAGTGAATAATAAAGGCAGCCTTTAAAGTCGTGCAAAGACTGCCTTTGGATAATCGTGTTATCTCATAAGATTTGATATTGAAATAAGCCTTTCAATTAGCGTATCTTCTGATTCTTTAGTCATGCCTGTAATCATATAGCGTTTACAAGCTCTGAATGTCATTACAAAAACATCACGTTCTATTGGTTTATACTTTGTCATGAAAGCGTCCATACGTGGCGTATCAAATTGCCATAAATATTTGTATTGTTCATCTGTCAAACAATGTGTATTTATCTTTAAGCCATTCATGTAGAACTTGTTTTTAAAACGCACCAATCCGTTTCGTACCGATAAATGAGAGTTGTTAAATCCTTTATTAAATATTATTGCAGAAGCTATTTTTATCAGCTCAAGAAATGCCACTTCTGTAAATGGTAAATATGGTTGCACCTTTTCAGATATACTTTTTAATTGGCGGTATTGCTTACCTGTTAAGCAGGTTATATAGTTGCCATAAGGGTCTTTTCTCATAATCAAACTATCTTTATAAGGTTGCACTTCTTGAAACATCTATACTCTTCTTTTTCAGTGTCCCAGTACACTTGCAGATTGTCATTCGGCTTTCTGCCAGTACCCTTTATCTCACCGATAAGATTCTCTTTGAGAGTGCCAAAGGCTTGACGTAACGTGCCGTCAGTCTTTTTGAAGTAGAACTCTACTATCTTCACTTTTAAAGCTGCTTTCAGCTTCAAATTAGCCCATGCGCATTTTAACGCTTCACTCATTGAATAACCGTTCTTGCGAACAAAAGACCATGCCATTTGCATTACTTCTTTCATCTGACTTCTAAATTTTGTGCTCATACTCTTATATGTTTTAAATTATACTTTTAGTTATCATTTTGATGTTGCAAAGCAAACTATAAGTATTCAATTAGCAAAATAGATATAGTTAATAAACTATAAAAAGAATACTTTTAGTTGTCTTATTTAGCTAATATGAAAACTTTGAGTAACTTTGCCATAAATAATGAGAGTAAACTAAATATATACATATATGAGATTTAGAATTTTAGAACTATGTAAAGAGGCAGGAATCAATCAAACTGAACTAGCTGAAAAAATAGGCTTGTCACGAGTTGGGCTATCAAAAGCAATTAATGGCAACCCCACTATTGGTACATTGGAAAAAATCGCCGATGCTTTGGGTGTCCCAGTAACTGAACTATTTGAGAAGTCAAACACCGGAGATATAGTAGGCTTCGTAAAAGTAGGTGATACCGTACATGAGGTGAAGTCTGCGGAGGATGTGAAGAATTTAGTTGGAAAATTGTAACAAATTAAATATTAAAGATATGAAATGTCCACATTGTCAGGTAGAAGTAAATGTAGATTTCTCAGAAAAATACATAGGAAAATATGGAAATATTTTTTATAGTCTATTCTATATGAGATGTCCAAATAGTGAATGTGATAAGCCTATTGTACTTTTGGGACAGGCAAACAATGCTAATCAATACCATGACGGTACAATATCTATAAAAGAACAACATTCCTGCAATTTTAAACAACTATTCCCTGTAGGAAGCGGTAGAATGCCTGCTGCTCCTGAAGTTGAATCTAAGTTTGCTGAAGATTATAATGAAGCCTGTTTGGTACTTCCATTTAGCCCCAAAGCAAGTGCAGCCTTAAGTCGTAGATGCTTACAGAATATAATCCGTCTGAAAGAAGGTATTAAAGAACGAAATCTCAAAACGGAGATTGATAAGCTAATAGCAACTAATAAACTCCCATCATACATAAGCGACAACTTGGAAATAATACGTGGTTTTGGGAATATTGCTGCTCATGGAATGGAAGACCAAGCTTCTGGTGAAATATTAGATGTAGAACCTAATGAAGCAGAGTTCTTATTGGACGTTTTGGAGCTTCTTTTTGATTTGTATTTTGTTCAAGCTGCTAAAGCTGCTAAGATGAAAGCTGCATTAAATCAAAAACTGACAAGCGCAGGACAAAAGCCTATACCATAAGTCGCATAGAAGAGGAGCTTGCAGAAATCAAGGAGGAGCAAGCGGCAAAGAATGAGCAAATCGGAAATAAGGGACAGAAAAACGCCTCTTAGTCAGAAAAATTATAGGGATTATAATTTTAGTACAAGAAAAATAGAATATTTTGCGGCAACATCAAAGAATTGCCGCTAATTTTTTGCTTGAATAGTTGTAGGTAATTAAATAATTACCTATATTTGTAGGGTAATCAATAGAGAAAGGTATGCCAACGATATTTATTTTATTTGGTTTTCGTTTTATGTTTTACGCTAATGACCATGAGCCTATACATGTTCATGTAATCAAAGGGGATGTAAGTGCTAAATTCACTTTATTTCCAGTTACATTAATCAAAAATAATGGCTTGAAGTCATCTGAACTGAAACTTGTAGAATCAGTTATAGAAGAAAATCAAGAAGTAATAGCAGAGCATTGGAATAAATTTTTTAATAAATTAAAATAAGTGGTTATGGAAAATATCATAGTTGAAAAGGTATGGTTGACTGATACGGAGGTATGGATACGTACCACTGACGGGAAGGAGGCATGTGAGAAGTTTTCAGATTTCCAAAGGCTGAAATGGGCTACTCCTGCGCAGCGCGCAAATTTCACAACGAGCCATGACGGAATACATTGGAGAGAGCTTGATGAAGATTTGAGTTTTGAGGGATTCTTTCGGGAAAGGAAATCTAATCCTCTTTATGATTTATTTATAGCTCATCCTGAATTGAATGCTGCTGCCATAGCACGACGTTTAGGTATTTCTCAGAGTTTGTTTGCTCAATATGTAAGCGGAACAAAGAAGCCGTCTAAGAAACGTTTTGAAGATATTATAGAAACAATACGTTCAGTAGGGCGTGAATTAATGGCTGTACCGGCATAAGTTACAATACTTTATTTAGGCGTGATTCCATTCGGTTTCACGCCTTTTTTATACCATTTTACGACAATCGTTTCATTGTCGTGTATCACCTATCTGATAATTTTTCACATAGCTTATTAATGCCGAAATTTACCGTAGAAATTTATAAATCAAATTCATACGGTATGACAATCTTAGAACAAATCTTGGCAGGGCTGCAACAGAAGTTTACTGGGGTGGACACTGCTATCTTAACCCGAATTGCCACTAAGAAGGCAGAGGGTGTAACGGACGAGACAAAGGTAAACTCCATTGTTGAGGGTATCAGCTTCTCGGACGTGCTAAATTCCTATGGTGATTTCCGTGCCGGGGATGCTTCCAAGACCGCAGTTTCCAACTACGAGAAGAAACATAACCTTAAAGACGGTAAGTCAATTGAGAATCCTAATCCCAATCCTAACCCTAATCCGAAGCTGGAAGATAAGATGGACGACATGGCGGCTATTATTGCTAACGCAGTGAGTGCAGCCGTTAAACCTCTTTCTGATAAGCTCGCTCAATTCGAGACAGAGAAGTTACAAGCTACCCGGCAGGAGCAGATTATGGCAAAGGCAAAGGAGTATGGTATTCCCGAAAACTACGCCAAACGATGCGCCATCAAGGACGATGAGGACTTGGACGCATATTTCAAGGACTTGAAGCAGGAGTTCGCAAATGACGGCTTCAAAGGCGTAACCCCTCCCGAAACGGCAGAAGAGAAGATTGAGAAAGAATCTGAATCTATCGCTAAGATGATTGACGAGGGAACGAAAACTATTGTTGAACAAAACAAGAATTAATTATGTCAGCAGGATTTAAGTATGACTTAGTTCCGCCCGTTGAGCAAGAGGAACGCTACGATGTCCAGACCGGTATTCGTAGACGTGGCCCGTTCAAACTCGACACGCAGAACCTGGTAGTGGGAAGTTTTCTTCCCGGATTTACACCGATTTGTGCGGACTTGAAAAATAAGTTCGCATACACGGTAATCAATGTGAGAGTAGTAGAAGCATACGCAACCGGTGACACGGCGTTATCTATCAAGGTAGAAAAGAACTCCCTTGCATACGTTGGCATGTTTCTCGGAAGCGGTACGAAAGGCGCGGAAGTTTCGGCTATCGACAAGACAAATGCAAATTATGATGTCTTGACAATCAAGGCTGCTTTTGGTGAGAATATCGCCAAAGATGCTGTATTATTCAATGCGGTTGCAGTTGATGGTTTAAAGCAAAAGTATGTGGCTAATTCGGCTCTGTTTAACCGTACAAAGGTTGAGGACGGAATCACATTGGTTTCATTGCTTCGTACAGCCGCAGAAATTGAACCCTCAAAATTGGTTATGCCGTTCTCAGAAAACGATAAAGCCAACATGAAGGGATGGTTTGAGTTTAACGAGTAAGGAGGTAGGATATGTTTTTAACGATTCAAACATTATTCGATGATGCGAACATTGTTTCCGCTATCATCAGACGTGTGAACCAGACACGCAAGGACACAATCTATTGGCAACAGTATCTTACTTTCCGTAGAGTGACTACTCGTGTGTTCAAAGACTATATCGGTTCTGTAACCGGAGTTATGGCTGGCTCCATCAATTCGCGTTTTGGAGAAAAGCCCATTCGTGAACGCAGGAATATCGGTTCCGGATATGGTGAGATTGCCTATTTGGGTGATGCTTATCAGATGTCTATTGACCGTCTTTCCGAATTGCAGGATTTGATTGACAAGTTCAATGCAGCTAAGCCAGCCGACCAAAAGGCTGCAATGGAAGAGATTGTAAACTTCCTGGCAGACGACTACCGTCAGATTACCCTTGCCGCTCACAAGCGTATGGATATTATTATCGGTGCATTACTTATGACCGGTGAAGCTACCGTTTACAATAAGGATGCTGCAATCACTTCCGGTCAGACCAATAATAAACTGCTGGAGATTACCCTTCCGTTCAACTTTATCAAGCCGAAAAGTAACGATGTGGTTGTAGACGGAAAAAATATGTTTATCTCTTATTTGAGAGAGAAACTTCATTCTTTAGCTCCGGATTTTGGTGTTTATGCCAAGATGATAATGACCCGTGCATCTTTCAACAAGCTTATTCTTGGTTCATCTGAATTTGGTGAACAGTACAAGATGATTCTCGGCAGCAACGAAATGAAGTTGAGTACGGGATTGGTTTCCTCTTCTTTGGCTTCCGAAGTGTTCACCGGCATCGGTCTGCCTCGCATCGAAATCAAGGAGGACTATGTGAAAGACCAGACGGGAAAAAACGTGCAGATTTACGCGGATAACCGTATTACTCTGTTACCTTCTGACAACATTGGTTATATGCGCCATCATACTCCGTATGAAGCGACAGACCCGGTACAAGGACGTACTTATACCCCGTCAGAAGGGCAGATGCTTATCTCTAACTACCGTGACAAAAACGGTCGCTACATGGAATATACGGCAGAATGGATTCCGCAGATTTCCAATCCAGATTTGATTACCAATTTCGATTTGAGCGAAATTGCATCTATCCAATCAGCATAAGGAGGTAGGATATGAAAGTAAAGGTTATATCAGTTTTCCGTGACAAGTTCACCGGAAAGTATTATACTCCCGGTGAAGTGATTGAAGTCGGTGAGGAAGCCCGTGTGCTGGATATGGAAAGCCGCAGACTTGCTGAACGGATTGAGGCAAAAAATACCGAAGTGAAAGCCCCTGAAGAAAAGAAGGAGGTGAAAATTTCCCTCTTTGAAAAGGAGTTTGAGAAGAAGGCTTTGATTGATGCTTTGAAGTCTATCGGTGCGCAGGCTTCCGGCAATATGAAAGAGGAAACTCTTTTGGCTAAGGTTGCAGAACTGGATGAAGAATCAACAGCCAAACTGAAAGAAGCATTAGGTATCGAGTAAAAGGATAGGGTAGTGCTTCTACCCTTCCATTGTCTAATTTTATAAATCAGAAAGGAAATGAAGAATTTTATTTTTGCCATGTGTGGCTTTTTAATGATGTCTTTGGTTTCGTTGAGCGTGCAGGCATCAAGTGTGGAATCTCCTAAGTGTGAATACGTGAATCCATCGGTTGATGTTGGTCTGCCGGATATTCAGTTTATCACTTTGGAAACGGTTCCGGCTGATTGTGTTGTACTGACCATGACACCCCCCGTCTTCTTGGTTGCAAATAACCCGGCTATGATGTGTTCGATGAAAGAGGAAGCGGCTATTCAAGGGATACGAATTAATGTTCCCAAATGTCCGTTCAGATACATCTATAAATCTAAACATTGTACGCATTATAGCTATACCGCATATAGTAAACTGATTACACCATATTGAATGATAGCAGCCATGAGTAACAAGGAGTTTGTACTAAGCGTATTTGATAAGAACACCCCGTCTAATCTTGTAGTTGAAAATATACTTTCAAGAACGGGATTGGATGGTGAAGAACCTTTTGCCGAGGAAAATCGGGCAAGATTAGAGGTCGCTTGTGCAAAGCAAATTCCGTGGATGATACAAAATCCATCTTCGGTCAGCGAAAGCGGATTTTCTGTGTCTTGGTCTAATTATGTTGATAGTCTAATGAAATTGTACTCATGGCTGTGTAAACAGTACGGTTTGAAAGACGAACTGAGTAACAAACCTAAAGTGACTTTCTTATGATATTCGCTCCCCACATATTGCAGGTTAAGGTTATCACCCCGATGGATAAGGATGAGTTCGGAAGACCTATTCCCGGTACCGGTGGTGAAAGCTGGCAGGAGGTGTGCAAATGCCGTTGTGATGATGTGAGCGCGGAAAAGAAAATATCAATCAATGGCGTTTTGTATGATTTCCAGTACAAGGTAGTCTTTGATAAGCTGTCAAAGGTTGAAGCTGGTACGGAAGTCCGGTGTTTGAATCCAGATGGAAGTATAAGGGGCGAAGGCATTGCTAAAAGTCCTTTTGAAACAAACTATTTTCCTTATAGACAGATATGGTTGGAGTAGATTTTGATTTCTCAGATGTAGAAGATTTCTTCGATGAAGGAGAATGGGAGGTCGAAAAGAAGATGATTGATGTGGGCGCTGAAGCCGTGAAGTACGCAGAGGAAAATGGCGATTATCAAGACCATACACTCACTTTGAGAACGTCCAATGATTACGATGTCGATAAAGACGGTTTGGCGCTGAAAAACGAAGCGGAATACGCATCATTCGTAGAATCTAAAGGGTATGATGTTTTGAGTAGTGCTGCTCTATATGCGGAGAAACGGTTAAAAGAAGAATTTGAGAAATGAAAAGAATATTCAAGTATGAATTGATTGTTGCAGACCATTCAAAACTATGTCTGCCTATCGGGGCGAGGATATTGTCTGTTCAAGTACAACGAGGTACTGTTTGCTTGTGGGCTATCGTAGATGAATATCAGAAAGAATTGTGCTTTGTGGATATTTATATGTACGGAACGGGGCAACACGTATCAGATGCAGATTTGGCTGGAAAAAGATTTGCCGGAACGGTTCAACTTGGAGATTTGGTTTGTCACGTATTTCTCGAATATGACGAAAACGTCCAATATTTGATAGTATGATAGTAACCACCGACATAGGAAACATCCTCTACCGGGATTGCAAGGCTTTCGGGATAGGCATAGTGCCAGCAGGAGAAACGCTGACGGGTGAATTGAAGTCCGAAAGGATTGTCATCCACACGAAGAAACAACAGCCGGGAACTTATTGGAAGAAATCTTTCGCAGAAGTGAATCTATGTGTACCCAATTTAAGCGAGAATGAAGCGAACACAATCCGGCTTAACGAACTTGAAAGAAAGGCTGGCAAGCTGTTTGATGATGTAGTAAGCACCTATGATGGTATGACATATCGTTACTCTATTGATTCTATCGGTACAGAAGCGGACACAGCTTTGAAGTGTCATTATGTGAATGTGAGAATTTTGTTTAATGTATTAAATGTAAAATGATATGATTACAGCAGTAGAAATTGACGAACTGTATTATGCAGAACCGATTAAAACGGTTACTACTCCAGCTGCCGGATTAACAGGCGTAGAAGTAGCCACCATCTTGGAAAACGCAGCAACGAAGCGGGTCAAGAATGTGCATGGTGACACGTATCAATACGAAGAAGCAGAGGCAAGTGTAACTCGTTACAAAAACGCTTTGACTGGTGAGTACTACCGGGAAACGTCTGAACCGGGTGAGGTGAAAATCAACTTCACCATTGGTGAGTATGATTATGCTACAAAGGCTGATTTACAAGGTGGTAAAGCCACAGAAAAGAATTGGGAAAGAGGCAAGTATAAGCCTATTCATAAATGTGTGATTGGTAAAACCAAAGACGGAGTTTATGTTGTGTTTCCGAAAGCGGCTATCAATGCCCGTGGCTCTAATACCGATAAGGCTGTCGGATTGGCTGTTTCGGCCGTTCCCCTTTCCACAGGTGTAGATGGATTGGCTTCCGAAAAGTGGTTTGACGAATCGGAAGTTGTAGTGCCGGAAGGTTGATAATTTTTCAGTAAAAGGATTGTTTTCAGATGGCGGTGGGTGGTTGCTCACCGCCTTTTTAATTTAATGTTATGAATAATCAAGCAGCAAAAACGGTTTCTGATGCCCTATTAGGGCTGGATTTTAAAAATGTAGGGATAGGTGGAATCGTTTATACCATCAAACCTCCTACAATTAAAATTATCTGTCGTGCCATTCATCATTTTTCCAATATCGCCCTGCGAGGAGATAATATCATGGAGGCTATTAAAGAGCTTCCTGAAGCTACTGAAGATATGCTGAAAGGTATTTCATGCTTCATCTGCGGGAATGATAGTTTGGTCAAAGAATTGGAGAACGGCACTTTTGAAGAAGTCAAAGATGCCTTGGAAGTCTGTTTCTCTATGATGGATATTTCGGCTTTTCAGTGTGTCAGCTCGATGAGGAACGTGTCGATGCTGGCAGCAAGACCGAAACAGTAGGAAACGCAACGTTCTTCGGGCAGATAGCCTATTTGATTGACACGCTTCGTCTGAGTTATACAGAAGTGTTTGAGATTATCCCTTATCGGAATCTGCTGATGATGCAACGGGATAAGTTACACACAGTATATGGTGGTCAAAAAGTGAATAGAATCAGTGGTAAGGAATTGGCTAATCGTAGGAAAAAGAAATAGATATGGCGAAATTATATTGTTTAACTTTTTGAAATTAAAAGCTGAGTCAAAAGAAGAAAAACTAAATCAGGTTGGGAAATAGCCCGACAAGCGAATAGAATCGCAGAAAGACGTTATGGAAGTGATGCAAGTAATCCTAATAATCTTGTGAATCGGATTACGGGGCGGTACTTGGGAAACTTCAACAGGAGTGGAACAAGTTGGAATAAGTCGGTTTCTCGTAGGACTTATATGGGAAATGCTAATGGGTAACATTAAAGCCGGATTACTCCGGCTTTTACTATTTTATGGTTATTCCGATTGAAATTTCATAGTTTTAACGCCTTCCTCAACTTTCTTGACAGCTTGTTCAGGCGTATAAACATCCATTGATACACATATAACTAACAATGCAGTGATTGCAGTAATTATTGTAACTACTAGATTTTTCCAATTCATGTGCGACATAATTGTACCACCTCCACCTAAAATGAAAGACGCCAAAATCAAAACCTTTCTTACTTGTGGATAATCATTAGAAAGAATCCATAAAGCACAATTTAGTAGAAAAAACACAAAAACCACTCCACATATAGCTTTAACTGGAATTCTTGTCGATTTGTGTGCACTTAGATATTCGCTTAAGCTGCAATCAGCAGAATTAAATAAGCGAATAACCTCATCAGAGTCACCTTCTATGTCTCTAATTTTAATTTTTTCGCCCATTAGTTATTCTCATTTATTGATTTTACTACTTTATGAATATCATTATTTGCTGATTCTTCAGTCCATTGTTCCGATGCGTTGTCTTTAATAATAATAATCTTATTATTTGAAATGATAATTTTAGTAGCAGGAATAGCGTTAGCCTCTAAAGGATTTTCAAAAAGGTTCGTACGCTTCATTGCTTCACCGATACTAATGGATTCAGATCTTATTTCATCCTTATTGGGAATATTGAATCCGGGATCAGCAACAATTATTGCACCTTTATCGAAAGGGTAGGCTATAATTTGTACTCCTACATCTGGTTTTAAATATTTACTAAATAAACGTCTAAAATTTATTAAGTAATTAGTCAATGTTGTTTTATCCATTTTTTCTTTTATATTTAATACGATCTTTTTCTTTTAACATGAGGGTACAGGATAGAGTTCATGTATTTAATAATTATTTTTCCAGTTTTTATAATTTTTCCGCTAACTTCTTAATATCATCCTTACTATTGATTACATGGGTATTGTCCCCTATGCGGACAGCTCCTATAACTTCATCGGAAGATTTTTCAAAAAGGTCTGAAACTTGAACATTCAAAGCAGATGCTATTCGTTCTAATACTTCTACTGAAGGATTGCCATTTATGTGTTGACTTAATCCCACTCTGGATATTCCCATCTTATCAGCAAGCTCTTGAACAGTTGTTCCTTGCTCTTTTATAACTTCTTTTATTCGTAAAGCCATAACTATTCTAAATTATATTTTGTGCAAATATACATACTTTTAAATACGTAAAGCGATAGCTATTCTTAAATTGAGTTAATGTAAAGCGAAATATTACTATTTTGTTTGCTTATTTAAAGCGAACGGTTTACATTTGCATCGTGGTTATAAAACGATAGATATATGAAACGCTACAACTTATCTCAAATTATGAAGTCAGCCCATAGATGTTATAAACGTCATGCTGGCAACAAGTCTTTCTCTGACTGTTTGAAATTCGCTTGGATGATGGCTAAGTCAGAACTGGCTCTTACCAATGAGGCAATGGCAAAGAAAGACAGAGAATATATAAAATCGGTAAATGCCTCATGTGGTGGTACTGTATCGGCAGAGCGTAGCTCTTATGATGATTTGTCAATACCTCAATCAGCGTATTACAATCCGTATAGTTACGGGCATTTCGGTGCTCACTATGTGGGTGATTAAAGTAGAACTTATAGTACTAACACATAAATATAATGAACATGCAAACAGAGATTATTAAAAGGAACAATTCTTCCTCGTATGAAGTTGATTTGATTGAAGTGAGAGAAGGTAAGGCAGTAACTTCCTCATTGGTAGTTGCCGAGTATTTTGGTAAAGCACACAAAGATGTATTGAGAGCTATTAAATCATTGGATTGTAGTGAGTTATTTAACCAGCGCAATTTTGCGCCCGTTGAATATGTCGATAAAAAAGGTGAAAAAAGACCCATGTACTATTTAACCCGTGATGGGTTCACCTTTTTGGCTATGGGATTCACTGGCAGGGTGGCTGCACAATTCAAAGAAGCGTATATTAGCGCCTTCAACGAAATGGAAGAAATGCTTCGCAAGAATGATTGCACCAAGTATGCCGAAAAGATATTAAAGTCCGAACTGAACCGTTTCAATAAACGGTTGAAAGAAACAGCGAAAAGAATGAGAGATGAAAAAGGGTTTGGATATGGTGCTTATGGCGAAATAATGGCAGGTGTCTTTGACTGTGACAAACTTCCATTTCAAGAAAGATTGCGTAATATCTTCTCCCAAATAGGCAATGCTTATGTAGAGGGTTATTATTTGGCAGGTCACTATATAAATGCTGACAATCAAAACAAGCAGATACGCAAGTTGATTTCTGATTTTGAGGGGAAGCTGGTAGAGGGATTCAGGATATATCCGAGTATATAAATAACACGATTATCCAAAGGCAGTCTTCGCACGACTTTAGGGGCTGCCTTATAAATTCCATAGTTATAAACCTCAAAGCAAGACCACCGCCTTTAAGGCTATTCAACGAGAATCTGAGAACATAGTCATTAATTAAAACAGCAAGAAATGAGTAAACGATTTGCTATTGCCGTTTTACCCAAAGAGAAGCAACGGGGGGGGGTAAAGTACGGCTTAAAGATTGAAAAGCCCTCTGCATTGGGTAATGTGTATGGGTTGACCGAAGAAGAACTGAAAGAACTTCGTGGATTGATAGACAATGTATTGACTAAATAAGTATGAAACATATGAAAACGAGACCACCACCAAAACTTCACGACAATGAAACGATTGTCGTGTTATGGTAAAATAAAAATCTCTCTCTTACACGATTATATAATAAGTTTGCAAACAGAAACAACGCAGTTATCCTAACGGCTGTAAAGTATAAACCCCACCATCGGATGAAGTTAGGAGCGTCCTTTGGTGGGGTCTAATTTTTTAAACTGTGTAAAAGTATGAATAATATTCAGATTTTCCAAAATGAGCAGTTCGGAAAAGTGAGAATTGCTATGAATGAGAATGAAGAACCGTTGTTTTGTTTGGCAGATGTTTGCGCTGTGATTGGCATAAAAGATACTTCAAGGTGTGCCAGTCGTTTAGATGATGATGTGCGTCAAACGCACCCCATAAAAGATAATTTAGGTAGAACACAACAAGCGACATTTGTTACTGAAAGCGGTTTGTATGATGTTGTCATAAGAAGTGATAGCGAAAAAGCAAAACCGTTTCGCAAATGGGTTACAAGCGAAGTTTTGCCCTCAATCCGCAAACATGGTGCATACATGACCAGCGATACACTTGAAAAAGCTTTGACCTCACCCGATTTTCTGATTCAGCTTGCAACCAACTTGAAAGAAGAAAAACAGAAGCGTATCGAAGCCGAACAGAAGATTCAGAAAGATGCACCTAAAGTCCTTTTTGCCGATGCCGTTTCAACTTCTCAACGTTCTTGCTTGGTTACTGAATTAGCAAAGATACTGCAACAAAATGGAGTGAATATCGGTCAGAACCGTTTGTTTAACTGGATGCGCGAGAATGGTTATCTTTGCCAAAAGGGCGACTACTACAATCAGCCAACGCAGAAAGCTATGAAATTGGGGCTTTTTGAATTGAAGAAAACCACCATCACCAAGCCGGACGGCTCTGTATTGGTCACTACTACTACCAAAGTGACTGGTAAGGGGCAAATTTACTTCGTAGAAAAGTTCTTAGGTAAAGATGCTGCTTAAATAATAATGCGCACCTCATTAGGTTGGGGTGCGCTGTCTCGTCTTATTTTGATTTATTCCAGTATCTGTCAAACAATTCTATTTCATCCCTATTGAATATACCAATAGGTGATATTCCTCCAGGTATGATACATTCAAATTTCCCATCATCCGTTATATTGCCCACCTTTAATTGACGTTCATTTTTTAATTCTACAACCAAATCCTCTATTTTAATATCACTTTCTGATTTATCTTTATCACATATAGGTTTGCTATTCGATTTTTTGATATAATCTTTAACCATAACTTTAATTTCCGAAATATCATTCGTCATCCCCCATATTTTGAAAAATAGAATGATTTGAAGTATTCCAAACACAATGATGATGATTGATACAATGTTTAATGTAGTTTCCATAATGATTAGCTTTAATATTGATAAACAAAAATATCTCAAAAATCAATCATTCCCAATTATTTCACGACAATTATTCCGTTGTCGCATATTAAATATTTGAAATATTGCTGGATAACTTGTGTTTGTCGAACTTAGCACAAATGAAAAATAATGGAGTTTAGAGGAGATACATCAGGATTAGATGAATTGCTTGAAAGTGTAGATGATAAGTATTATAATACTCTTTCTCAAATAGGGAGAGACGCCACCCGAAATGCAAAGATTAACAAGACTTATGAAAATAGGACTGGTAACTTGAATAATGCAAATGGGGGGTGTGTTGTCCGTAATGGGAAAATAGTAGATATGTGGGTGGAATCAGACGGTTCTCATTCCGAAGCGGTAAGAAATACAGAGAATCTTCTGATTTATTCCGAAAAATCAAAGGATGGGCTTTATTTGGCTAACGGTCAGCCTTATGCAAGCTATGTCGAAAGTAAAGGATTTGAAGTTATTATGACTAATGGCATCTTGTATGCAGGTAGGCAAATAGAAAAAAAACTATAATATGGCAGGAATTATATCAAATGTAGACGATGACGTTCAGAAGTTGCGTAAACTAAAGAACGAGATAGAGAATGTAAAGAAAGCATTGATGGGTATTAATATCACAGTGGATATTGATATTGCAAAGGGATTGCAATCGCAGCTTACCTCTTTGATTGGGCAATATGATGCGTTGGTGGATAAAATTGCGGCAACGGAAGGGAAAATAATGCTTTCGGTCAGTCGAATCAATAAAGCTACTGAAAAGATTGTTCAAGCGCAGGAGAAAGTATCTAAAGTCGTTAGTGCTCCTGCACAGATAGGTGATGCAAATACACAGACTAATACGGCTGAAACAGCAAGCATTCAAGCACAAGCAAAGGCTTATGATGATTTGAAAACCAAGATTAACGATATTCTTGGAACAAGGGATGCCAATATCAAACGAATGGTAGAGGAAATGAATGCTATCCGTCTGATTAATGCTGAAATTAAGAAAATCAATAAATCACAAGGGGAATCATCTTCTTTATCTTCTGCCCAACAAAAGCGGCTTGAACAGTTAAACAATTCATTATTGACACATAAAACCGCTTTGTCGGAGGTGAGACAAGCGTTGAATAATAATGCCAAACTTGATAATGTAGCCGCCACTTCCATGAACGGGTTATCCCAGTCTTTATCAAGAATGAGAATAGCCTATCGCGAACTGACAGAGGAAGAGCGTAATTCCCCTCTTGGTAAAGAACTGCTTGCGTCTATTCAGCAAGCGGATGCAAAAATAAAGGAACTTGATGCTACAATCGGAAATCATCAAAGGAATGTTGGTAATTATGGAAGGCAATGGAATGGACTAAGTATGTCTATCCAGCAAGTTGGGCGTGAGCTTCCTTCTTTGGCTTATGGTCCTAAAGTCTTTTTTTCTGCTATATCGAATAATCTTCCAATTTTAGCAGATGAAATTAAACGAGCGAGAACAGAGTATGAGCTATTGAAGAAGTCGGGGCAGGCAGCTACTCCGGTGTGGAAGCAAGTTATATCTTCTTTGTTTAGCTGGCAGTCTGCATTGACCGTGGGAATTACGTTGCTTACTTTGTACGGTGATAAAGTAGTGGATTGGGTTGCTGGTTTATTTAAAGTTAAGGATGCCTTACAAGATGTAGTCTCTTATCAACAGAATCTTAGTAAAATAACGTCAGAAGGTGCAAGAAATTCTGCAAGAGAACGTGTAGAATTGGATACTTTGTATAAGGCCACCCAAAATCATAAGAGGTCTTTAGAAGAAAGGAATAAAGCAGCAGATAAACTACAAAAAAAATACCCTTCTTATTTTGGTAATTTATCTAATGAGGCTATTTTGGCAGGTAATGCTGCTTCTGCATATAAATCTCTAACAGAAAACCTTTTGAAAGCTGCACAAGCAAGAGCGGCAATGAAGATAATAGAAGAGAACTACAATAAAATATATCAATTGCAGAAAGCTATAAATGCAGATACTAATTGGACTAATCGAAATAAAGAAAAGACAAAAGGAGGGACCGCCAGTGTGACAGCAGTAATTGGTGGTTCTATAACTGGGTACACACAAACGGGAGAGGTCCTAACAGACGAAGCAATAGAATACAATAGAAGAACCAAAGCTTTACAAGAAAACAAAAAGGCTGTAGATGCCTTGAAGGATGCTAATAATGCTTTGATAGATTCTATTGATGTAAGTGCTTTTGTTGCAGATAATGGTAATATTTCTGGCGTAAAGGACATAAATGCCTACACCGACCAACTGCACCGTATTACCGAGCTTGAGCGTAAACAGACCTTTGAACGCCAGCGCCAGCAGCAGGACTTGGATAATCAATTAGAGCAGTCTCGCATTGACAACTTGCAGGATGGTTACGAGAAGGAGCAGGCGCAACGTGAACTTATGAATAAGAAAGAAATACAAGCTTTAGGGCGCCAGAAGGAGGACTATATACGTGCCTATATACAAAATCAGAAGGAGATATTCGATGCTCAGGAGGATTTAAAAGCTAAACAGACAAAGGACTATGTGAAGAAGTCTTTCTCTTCATCTTCAATTTCCGTTGATACATCTGTTTTTGATTCCATAATAGGAAATACGAGAAAACGACAATATAGTGACGAAATACGTGAGCAGGAGGCCTCATGGAATGAGTATCTTGTAAAATTCGGTAACTACCAGCAGAAAAGGAAAGCCATCATAGATAAATACGACCAAGCAATAAAGGAAGCGTCGAATGCAGGTGACGAGGGTATACTTGAAGAGGAAAAACGGCAACAGCTTAATGACCTCGATGAACAGTACGGCAAAACGACCCGTTCTATGGCTGACTTATTCGAGGATGCGAGTAACAAATCGGTTTCCGCTATTCAGTCCATCATTGATAAGTATGAAACACTTGTCAAGTACATGGCTGGTACAAAGGAAAGTGACGGAACGAATGTTACACTTGACGAATTGAAAGCGCTCGGATTCACTGATAAGGACATTGAAAAGATAGAAAAGGGTGAAATCTCCATAAAGAACGTAACAGACGCAATCAAAGGGTTAAAGGATGAACTTAAAGGAAAATCACCGTGGCAGGCTTTCGTCTCTGACTTGGAGAAAGGGATAGAAGCCATAAAAAAGGGTGGCAACGATTCCAAGAAAATCGGTCAAGGAATCACCGATATAGGAAATGCTGTGACGTCTTTTGCCCCTGCATTGAATGAGTTCGGCTCAAGTATCGCCGACATATTCGGATTTGACGACAGTAAGATAACAAGTGCCATTGATGCACTTGGCGGCTTAGGACAAACGGCATCCGGGGTCGGGCAAATCATGTCGGGTGATATTGTCGGAGGCGCAATGAGTGCGGTTTCTGGAATTTCCGCTGTAGTGTCTGCGTTGGATGGGATGTTCGGTGCCGATTATTCCCACTATAACGAGATGGTCGAGGAATATAACAAACTCTATGAGATATGGGATGAGCTGATAGACAAGAAACTGGAATATATCGGCATTTCCTACGGTATGGAAGCGGACAAGGTCGGAGAAGAGGCGCTTGGCCTTGTTGAAAGGCAGATTGAGGCATATCGCCTGCTGGGAAAAGAGCGTCTTAATTCCGGTGCATCTGCCGGTTCCCATTCCATTGGCAAGCGGATGGCAAAGAACACCTCGTCAAGCGACTGGCAGGACATTGCCGACGCACTCGACATGTCAGTCAATGCCGCCAAAGAGCTTATCGGGACCGGAAGAATGACCGGACTGTTTGACCTCACTGTTGAGCAATTGGAGAAACTTAAATCCGAAGCTCCTGCCTTCTGGGCGAAGATGGACGGTGACGTGCAAGAATATTTGAACGGCATTATAGATGGAGAGGAAAGGATTGAGGATATTCAGGACCAGATAAAAGAGCAGCTCACCCAAACAACCTTTAACGGTGTGTTCGACAGTTTTGTAGATACTCTCATGGATATGGACAGTTCCGCGAAAGACTTTTCTGACAGTTTCAGCGAATATATGCAGCGTGCCGTACTTACCACAATGGTAGGCAACAAATTTACCGAGGACCTTCAAACGTGGTACGATGCCTTTGCCCAGGCCAATAAAGACCAAGGAGGCATTACGAAGGAGGAGATGGAGGCTCTTCGGAAGCAGTATGACGCAATTGCCGGTTCTGCACTTGCCGAACGTGACAAGCTTGCGGAAATTTTCGGATGGACCAAAGAGGATACCGACAGTAGCACGGATAACTATGAGGATTTCATCGGTAGTATGCAGAGTTCTCTTACTTCCCTTGATGTGACGGCCAAGGATGTTTCTGATAATATCTATGATTACTTCCGTCAGGCAATGATTAACGCTCTGTATGAAAAGGAGTACAAGAGCAAGATGGAAGAGTTGTACAAGACCTTTGAAGGGCTTTCCAAAGACGGATTGTCCGAGAGTGACATGGTACAACTCGGCTCTCGGATTGACCAATACATTGAGCAGATGATGAAGGGCGTAGAGGACGTTAATAGTTTGTTTGCTGACAAGCTGAAGAACGCCGAAGACTTGCAGTCGTTTGTTGATAGCGTCAAGTCTGCCATGTCTTCCATCGAAGCCACCGCCGAGGACGTAACAGACAATATCTTCGAGTACATCCGTCAACAAATGGTTGAGAGGATGTTTGCCGATACCTTCCAACCACAGATAGAAGAGTTTTATAAACGGGTTCAGAAATCCATGTCTGACGGCGATATAACCGATGCTGAACGTAATACACTGAGAAGCGAAGCTGAAAAGTTGGCTAATGACATCGTAGCCGCCAAAGACATTCTTTCTGATACTCTTGGCATTACCGAGAGTAACATGAAGAAGGAACTTGAAGAGGAATTCAAGTCCTTCTCCGATGGCATATTGAACTCTCTTACCAATGCCGAGGTAACAGCCGAAGCCGTTGCCAAGAATATCTCCGAATCCATGCGCAAGGAACTTATCGAAGCCATGTATGTCGAGCAATATGAACCGCGTATCAAAGCTATCTGGGAGAAATGGAAGGAATACTCGGAGGATGGACTTGTAACCGATGAAGAACGTGCCAATATCAAGAATGACATTGACGAATTGAGCAAGGAGGTTGCCGATGCTGCCGGAGAAATCAGCGATGTTTGGAAAGACTCTGGCGAGGAGGTAAGGAAGGCGTTCGATTCTTTCTCCGACAGTATCAGGAGTGTGCTCTATGACGCAGAAGCGACCGCCGAGGATGTGGCCAACAATATCTATAAGTTTATGCGTAATGCTTTGGTGGATTCCATGTTTACTGCTCAGCTCCAGCCTCAGATTCAGGCCTGGTATGACAAATATAGTGAATTTATGAAAGACGGTGCCATTGATACGGCCGAGCGCAAGACTCTGGACGAGATGATGGCCGAAATTCAGAAAGCCGGTGTCGACATTGTGGATGCGGCTAACAAGCTTTTCCCCACTCTTGATACGGGAGCCATCAACCGTGCGGAAGAAGCCGCCCAGGAAGCGGAGAACGCCCGTAATGAAGCTGAGCAGGAATGGGAGTCGTTCTCTGATGGTATTCTGAATTCCTTGTACGATATAGAGGCCACAGCGGAGGATATTTCCGATGACATGAGCGAATACATGCGCAAGGCTTTGATTAAGGCCATGTATGTGGAGAACTTCAAACCGCAGATGCAGAAGTGGTACAATGAGTGGAAAAAGGCCATGGGAGATGACGACCTGACTTCCGAAGAAAAGCAGCTCCTCGACTCCATGAAACAGACGATGGTTGACGACATGAAGAAAGAAGTTGATGCCATCAACCAGTTCTTTGGAACCATGTTTTCACAGCAGGCGAGTAGTAAGGGTTTTGAAGCCATGTCACAAGATACCGGCGAAGAACTTAACGGACGTTTTACAGCTTTGCAGGTTGCCGGGGAAGAAATAAAGAACCAGTCCATTCAACAGACCGGTTTACTTTCATCCATCAATGGCAAACTTTCATTGCTCAATCTTAGAAGTGGGGATGTCCCAGCTTTGTTATCTGGAACTCCTAATTTCGCAGATAGAGCCAAAGAGACAATAGCGAGCGGCTATCAGTCGCAGGTACATATTGTTTTCCCGACAGAGGACATAAAGGCATTGACCGATAGAGTCTCCAATATGGAAAGAATCGTAGATGAAATGAGAACATTCCAAGTAGAAGGTAACATGGACCGTAGAGATATACTTGAAAACTCTGTTATTCTTGCCAAGAATAGTCCGCGAATACTCGATAATACAAATGATATCAAGCAGGATATAAAGAATCTATAATAGTTATGGCAGAATTAATAATAAACGGAAGAGAAGCCCTAAAAGAGTGGGGTGTTAGAATGGGAGATAACTTTCTTGATGTACTGGGAGCACCGGTACCTCTGAAAGAGTTTATAGAGAATAAATCACGCTTGGAACATGGGAAACAAGTTCTTATGGATAACCCCAAGCTTGATGAGCGTGAGTTAACTCTTGTTTTTACAGTAGAAGGTGATTCTCCTGCCGATTATCAGGCAAAGAAAACAGCTTTTTATGAAGAACTTTACAAAGGTAAAATTGATATTCAGATTCCTGAGAACAGTAGTGATATTTATCATTTGCTATATTTAGGAAAGAGCGTTTCTTATGCCCAAAGCTTAGACCGGACATTTGGGAAAATATCAGCCAAATTCTGTGAGTATAATCCATCTAACCGTGTTGTAGGCTAGAAATTTACGACATTAAATTCATTGTCGTGTATGGAAGCTCTAATTTTTAGGGCTTCTTTTTTTTATGTCCGACCTTTGTTTACATGATAGATATTAAGGACATACAAGGCAATACCCGCTTTTCAACTGGTATCAATCCCGGTGCAAAAGGCAAGTTCTCTTTAATGAAAGAGGACTATGTCGTACTACCTTTTAATACTCTGTCCCCAGTCGATTTCCAAGTAGGTGATTACGTTGACCTGCGTGGGGTACTCGATGCCTCCATGGGCGGTAAATTGGCAAAAATCTATCAGATTGTAGATATTCCCTATCCGACCTACAAGAACGGAGGCTACTCCTATGAACTTCGTTTTGACGCTTACTATTTCAAGTGGAAAACAAAGATATTCAAGTACACCCCGGAGTACGGAGGACTGGAAGCGTCCTGGTCCCTTACCGCTTCACTGGATGTCCAGATGGGTGTATTCCTTCGCAATTTGAAAGCTCTTGGTTATAAATATGAGGGAAAAGACTTCGTGTTTTCCATTGACGATAGTGTCGAGAACTCCTCCAAATTGATGACCTATGACAATACCAACCTCATTGATGCTATGTTCAGCATGGCTGATAACTGGGGTTGTGATTGTTGGGTAACGGACCATGTCATCAACTTCGGACGCTGTGAGTTCTCCGACGCTGTTAAGATAGAACTGGATAAGGAAGCCAAGGACATGAGCCGGAGTGACAGCAAGGGTACTTATGCCACAAGAATCTATGCGTTCGGTTCAACAAGAAACATCCCTACCAACTATCGCCCGGTAGACCAGACCACTGTTGTCAACGGTATCGTCCAGAAGCGCCTTATGCTTCCGGCAGGCACTCCATACGTGGATGCCCACGAGGGCTTGACCGATTTGGAAGCTGTCGAAGCCGTTGTTGTATTTGATGACATCTGCCCCAAAAGAGTAGGTGAAATCACCGGTGTAAGCTTTTATGAGAGCGAGGTAGATAATGAAGATGGTACAAAGACAAAAGCTACCTTCTACCGGTTCAAGGATTCAGGCATCAACTTCTCGAAGAAATACATCCTTGAAGGACAGGAACTCAAAATCAGGTTCGAATCCGGCAAGCTCAACGGCATGGAGTTCGGTGCTGCCTTCAACCCTCTTGGCCTGACCGAGAAGAACGACGACGGCACATGGAATCCTGACGCCCAGCTTTGGGAGATTATCCGTAACGAGGACTACGGCAGACCCCTGCCGGATGAAGTGCTGTTTCCGGCAAAAGGTGACAGATATGTGCTGTACGGCTGGAATGCCGGGAAGATAACCGAACTTGGGTTGGTTGCTATTGCCGAGCAGGAATTGCTTGCCACCGCCAGGAAGTACGTGGCAAAGGCCTGCATCGACGACGGTACCTATACGGCTACGCTGAACTCTGTTTGGGTGCACAAAGACCCAATCAATCACAGCTTTGACATCGGCCAGCGCATCAACCTTGTCAATCCCACCTATTGCAATGGTGGGCGCTTGTCCCGTGTCATCGGCTTTGAAATCAAGCTGGACTTGCCTTACGACTCCCCACAGTACACTATCGGCGAGAGCACCGCCTATTCCCGCATTTCCGACATAGAAGGTAAGGTCGAGGAGTTGACTTTCAAAGGTCAGACCTTCACCGGTACCGGCGGCAGCAACATCTATGTTATCAAGACCAACGACGCTACGGCCGCAAGCAACTTCAATGTGTTCTCAGCCTTGCGTACCTTGAGAATGTTCCTCCGCAAGGACGCAAACGACGTAGCGGAAGAAATCATAAACTTTTTGAAGGGATTGCTGATAGGCAAGAACGGCAGCGGTATCACGGTACGCAAGGACGGCACCTCGCAGGCTGTCGTTGACCGTCTATATGTGAAGATAAAGGCCGTCTTTGATGAATTGCAAGTCAAGAGAGCTACCCATGTAGGCGGTGAACAAATAATCACCCATGCCGGTATAAAGTGCATCCGCGTGGAGGAACTGGAAGACGTCTATCGCTGCAGTTTCCTTGCCGAGCAGGACGGTGAGGCGATAGCCAACGAGTTCAGTGTAGGCTCGCTGGCGCAGGCAAAGGAGTGCAACATCGTCGAAGGAACCACTCTTAATGCCTCCAACCGCTACTATTGGCGTGAGGTCGTGGCCGTGGGACGTGACTACATCGACTTGTCCAAGACCATTTGCGGTGAGGACAGCGATGTTCCCCAAGCGGGCGATGACATTATAGGATTGGGCCACCGTACAGATGTAGACCTTCAAAGCGCAATCGTGCTATCGTCTACCAACGAGACATCCCCGTCTATAACTTTCTACACCGGCATTGACGACTTCAACCTAACGGGGAAAGATGTAATCTCCTTCGGTGTTGACAAATCCACCAGGCATGCCTACATGAAAGTGTACGGTACTTCCTATATCGGCGCCCGTGATGAGAGCACTTACATCAAGTACACACCGGAAGGTGGCGTAGAAATCAAAGGGCGATTCCTTACGATGGCCGGTGAGGACATCCTGACAATGTTCACTGTCATTGAAGGACTTATCAAGTCTGAAATCTCATCCGTGCGTGATGAAATCAATGCCCTGAACAATTACCTTAACAATGCGTCTTTTGCCGCTGACATGCAGTACTGGACCGGTAGCAGCAACATACGCATCTTCCGAGTTGACGGTCGGCTGCTGTACTTCAACAGTAACTTCTATGCGAACAAGGAATCTTTCGCCGATATAGTAAGCGAACGCGCAAAGAATGTGCTACGCCTTAAGAACAGCTATATCGAGCAGGTCAACTCAGACTTTTACCGCCATCCGGATTTTGAGACCTTCGACGAACTCAAGCGCCCCCGGCAGTTCACTATCTCTTTCAAGTATCTGGTGAAGCGCCCCGGCACTCTTGCCTTCCATTTCAAGAACGAGAACAAAGAAGGTTTTGAGGAATACACCCCGATTTCCTTTTCTAAGGACCTATATCCCAGTACTGAATTCAAACAGATGGAGATAACCGGTAAGTGGAACGGAACCGGTGATTTCCACATGTCTTTTACCGGTGACATGTACTTGTATGCACTTACGCTAACCGATGATGCTCTTGCTGACTTGCGCGAGGAATTCAATATGCGTTTTGAACTTACAGACAAGAAGATTCAGGCGAACCTTGACGAAATCAGAAGCACGGCAGGCAAGCTTGAAGAGTATCACAGTGAATTCCTGCTTACCGCGCGCAACCTTGAAGCGAAGTTCACGGAGGACCTGACGAATACTGAGAGTCGTATAACGCAAGAATACACCTCTGCTATCGACATCTCCGCCCGTGGTCTGAAAGCTGAATTCACGTCCGGTCTTGTAGGCCTTGAGACTGGAATCACCGAAGCATATAAGTCTGCTATTGACATATCGGCCCGCGGTCTTCGTGCAGACTTCAGTGCGTCCGTCTCTGACCTGGACGGCAAGCTGTTCGCCCATGCAGGCAGCTTTCATGTGACTGCCGAGAAGATAGAAAGTATGGTGACCGCCACAAACAGCCTGAAGGGTACCGTGGAACAGCATACCTCAGCCATCAGCCAGACGGCCAGCCGTATAGACCAGTTCGTGCAGAAGATAACCTTCGATTCCAAAGGTAACATTACCAATATCGACAAAGCCGGTTTAGTGACGGAGAGCAATATCGCCACCATGTTTGCGGAAAAGGTCGACCCAAACGGTGATATCGTCAGGCGTGCTCAAATCAGCGCGTTCATCACCGAAGGCGAAGCGGGCAGGCTGATATCCAATGCTACAATCGAGGCTGACCGGATAAACTTTACGGGAAAGACCATCATCAACGGCAGTTTCGTGGTCGATACAAACGGGCGTGTGACGATGAACGACATCACGGCAAACAACCTGACTCTAAAGGGCAGCATAACGGGCACGGATGCTACGCTGAACGGCATCACAGCTAATAATCTGACATTAAAAGGCAATATCTCAGGTATTGACGCCATCCTGAACGACATTACTGCCAATAACCTTACGTTGAAGGGCAACATTACCGGGGCGGGGGCTGCACTGAATGATATCACCGCCAATAATCTTACCTTGAAAGGGAGTATAACGGGCAGGGATGCTGTCTTGAACGATATCACAGCCAATAATCTTACGTTGAAAGGAAATATTTCCGGTGCCAACGCCATATTGAACGGCATCACCGTAAACGGAAAGATAAACGCCTCCAGCGGCCGGATAGGTGACTATCTGTATCTGCATGGTAACGGTATATCCACCAACTCGAGAGCGTTCGTGACCGACCTTACAGATAGCACTACGCAATTCGAACTCAGCAAGAGCTACTATCTGCATGCGATAGCGTCGGACGGAGGAGCCAATAGCATCCTGATAAGGCCCTACCAGACTATGGAAGCGGGCACAGTCAAAGGGGTGGTAACCATCTCTGCAACCATTCCGGGGCGCAATAGGGCCATACACGTATCTTCCGGCGAGAGCTATTTCGGTGGTGATGTGATAGTGGGGAAGATGTATGCTCCGTCCTCCGGGACTCTGGAAATTGCCGGGCCGCTGAAGACGCAAGGTGTATACCGGAATACTGACGTGATACTCTCTTCGGTTACAAGGTACAGCATTAAGGCGACCGACCACACACTGCTTTTTTACGGCAACTGTACTATATCCCTTCCGTCCTCTTCTGACGGGCATGAGATATGGATAATGCCGAACGGGAATACCATCAGTTTTCCTTCCGGTACGTTCGCGAACTCTTCCAGGACGAATATCAACGGGCGTGAATGGCATGTGATAAAACGGGTTTTGGGGAATTGGTATCTGTCATGGATGAGTATATAGAATAATTAAAATAGAAAGTATGAAAATCAACTTTAAGAAAATCGAGGCCCAGACCTCATTCGAAGGCGCCAAGCAGACCTTCGACGTAGCCGAAACGGTCGGCAATGAAATGATGTACAACGGAAGTATCCTTCTGGATATAGGCTTTGAAGACTTGGCACGGGAAATCTACTACTCGAAAGATGCGGTGGAAATCCCGGAACAGTATTGCAAGGCTCTTGAACTTGTGGTGAAGAACTCGCGGCTCATAGCTGCCGTGAAACGTGCGGTAATTAACCAACTGAATGTCATCCAGCCATCTTAAATCAATTCTGAAAATTATGGTATTGGAATCAAATCAGTTCAACCAGCTTGTAGAGGAGGTGAAGAAAGCCCTTCTTGTCGGCTCCCAAGGTGTGGGCGATGTGGAGATTGTCGATTCGCTGGCCGATATCGTGAGCCTGCCCGCCCTCCGTCTTGCCGGTATGGAAGAATCGGTGGTCGAGGCACCGCTTGAGTTGCTGTCTGCCCCTGCTGAGGAAGCTGCTGAGGAAGTGCGCAAAGCCGAAGCGGAGCGTGTCATAGTGGAGAACGCACGCAAGGAAGCTGAGAAATCCCGTGAAACGGCTGAGACAAAGCGTGCTTCATCTGAAAGTACCCGCGCATCTGCTGAAACTACGCGTATCAATGCCGAAAAGGAACGTGTGACAGCCGAAGGTCTCAGGAAAACGGCAGAGACAGAGCGAGACAAAGCTGAAGCGGTCCGACAGACGTCTGAGACCGGACGGGCAACTGCCGAAACCGGCCGTGTTACTGCCGAAGGTAAACGTGTCAGCGCCGAGGAGGAACGTAAAAATGCTGAGACAGTGCGGGCCAACGCAGAGTCAACCCGACAGACAGCCGAAACGGGTCGTGTCAATGCTGAAACCGGTCGTGCTACAGCAGAAGGTAAGCGCGTTACTGCTGAGAATGCCCGAAGCACTGCTGAGGATACACGTAATAGTGCGGAAACTAACCGCCAAACAGCCGAAACCGGACGCGTAAATGCTGAAAGTACCCGTGTCACTGAATTTGCTGCCCTCAAGCAGGAATCGGAGACGGCTACTGCGAATGCTACTGATGCGGCAGAACATCCTACCTACATCGGTGCAGACCACTATGTATACCAATGGGATAAGAGCGCTAAAGAATACGTTAAGACGGATATCTATGTGAAAGGCAAGCCGGGAGATACATTCACCCTTCTTGGACGTTACGATACGCTTGATGCCTTAAAGACTGCTGTACCTGACGGGTCAAACATCACTGGCTTCTATTCCGTTGGAACTGCATTGCCTTATACATATTATGCCTGGTATAACGGTGATTGGCAAAGTCAAGGACAATTGCAAGGTCCAAAGGGCGATAAAGGCGAGAAGGGGGATACGGGAGCGCAAGGTCCTCAAGGCGTACAAGGTCCACAGGGCATGAAAGGTGATACCGGTGCCACAGGACCGCAAGGAGTAAAAGGTGATACTGGTGCTACCGGTCCTGCTGGTGCAAAAGGCGCCACTGGTGCACAAGGAATACAAGGTCCAAAGGGCGATAAAGGAGACAAAGGTGATACGGGTGCAAAAGGCGCTACCGGTGCTACTGGTGCCACGGGTGCAGCAGGTGCAAGTGCCAGTATTACCGGTGCTACTGCTACGGTTGACGCCAACATCGGTACGCCCTCCGTGACCGTTTCTCTCGGTGGTACCGCATTGGCCAGAACCTTTTCCTTTGCTTTCAAGAACCTGAAGGGTGCTACCGGAGCAAAAGGCGCTACGGGTGCTACCGGAGCTACTGGACCTAAAGGGGCGACTGGTGCGCAAGGACCACAAGGGCCGCAAGGTGTCGGTGACCCGACAGTCACCGGTGCGAATACGGTCACGACACTGGCCTCCCTGCCAATTTCCAAGAGAAGTATCACTGCAAGGTTGGGTTCTGCCACGAACATCAGCCTTGCTTCCGGAATGTCAGTGGGCAATGACTTGTATATCCGCTGCGTCGCATCGGCGGCATTCACACAGCCGATACCCAATACCGGCGCGTTCACTTCGATGTCCGGTACTTCAATCAGTGTTTCCGCTGGAGATATCTTTGAGATTAGTATCTGGTGCTATGCCGCTGGCGCCTATTCAATATCCGTAAAAACAAGGGACTAAGGTTTATGAGTGTATTAAAAAGACGAAGCAATAATATAAAGGACGGTCAGTATGTGATTGCATTCTCCGACAGTAGAGCCTTAATAGATATTTCCAAGGATTGTGGAATGACATGGACCAGAAGACAACCTTCCGACCTTCCTAATGTAAACGAATACTTTTTCAGCAACGATAGAACGAGGATTGCCATGTCCGGAGACGGCAGGCATATCTATTGCTCGTGCTATATGGCAAATGTGGGATTATTGCGTTCTACGGATTTTCTGGAGACGGCAGAACCTTTCAAGCCTGATAATTGCTATTCCGTGTACTCGATAGCCTGCAACGGTAGGGGGAATCTGGTCGCTATTGTGTGTCAGAATAGCAATAACAAATATGATTTGATGCTTTCCGGGGATTATGGGAAAACATGGCGGGTCTCTAATGGATTAAAAGACAATACCGTGCCTCTCATGGGGGTGGAAATGTCCCATTCCGGCAGATACGTAGTGGCATATGCGTCAAATTCTCCCTATTATACTACCCATGAGCTGTTTATATCTTCCGATTATGGAGAAACTTTCAGCAGTGAAATATTCAGGGGGCCTATCACAAAGATTGCCATTTCCGGTGACGGCAAATACATGTTGTGTTGCTGCAACAGGGAGAGTTCATCAAAGTTATACTATGCCTATTATTCCGGGGATTATGGGAAGACGTGGACTAAAATTACCGATTCGAGTTTCTCTGCCCGTACATTGGCCATATCCTATGACGGGAAATATATGGTTATAGAGGGAGGGTACTCTTATTCCGGTGCACGTATATCCGCCGATTACGGAAAAACCTGGGCATTGAAGCATTCCGTTATTGGCAATAGCTTTGCTTTGGGGCTTTCGTCTGACGGAAAGTATGCGATAGCACAGGAAAGTTCTTCTCCGTATCGTATGTTCAAATCTTCGGATTATCTGGGCTCATTTACTGAAATAAATACGGCACCGCTTACATCAGGTATTAGAGCGAATTACCGATTTATCATAATGAATAAAAATAGGCTTTAACAATAATGCAATATATACATATTTATTCAGAGGAGAAAGTTGTCCGTCTTGATTTTGAACTGGACGGAAACTATGAAGTGGGTACAACCTATGAGGATTACCTGAATGGAGCCTGGGTACCGTTGAATGTGGAACAAAAAACATTTTATGAAACCCATCCGGCAGCGTCTGCAAAGGAAATTCTCGAATGTGAATTAACTCCTCCCTATGAACCGACTTTGGAGGGTGTGAAGAGCGCGAAGGTCAATGAAATTGCTGTTTACGACGGGTCCGATGCCGTGAATTCCTTTACGCTTGGCGGCAAGCGGATGTGGCTTGACAAGGATACGCGGGTAGGACTGGTAAACTCAATTGCTATCGAGCAGGCTGTGGGTAAGGAGACAACCGTGCTGTGGTATGATGCCGTGAAGTATGTAATCCCCATTCCTCTTGCCTTGCAGATGCTGGCCGCACTGGAACTGTATGCCCTGGAATGCTATAATGCCACGCAGGAACATCTGGCCGCGGTTATGGGACTTGCTACGAAAGAGGAGGTCGGAGCGTATGATTACACTTCCGGTTATCCTGAAAAATTAGTGTTCAACCTTTAAATTGATAGCTTATGATTTACTTATGTTTTATGTCGCTGTTTTTGCTCACTATGTACATAATGTATGCGGTGAGAGTGTGCGGAGTGCCCTGGTCGCTCTCTGGCACCTATTATCAACTGAAGAAACGGAACCGCTCGGCGTGGCTGTTTCAGGCGGCGATGGCCGTTCCTGCCATGCTGCTTATGCCGGTGTGGATTGAATGCTCATCGGAGAACCTGCAATGTTTGGCATTTCTTGCTTGCGGTGGGCTGATGTTCGTCGGGACAGCCCCGCTGTTCAAGGAGGAATTTCAGAGCAAAGTACATTATGCAGGGACAGTAATAGCCGGATTAGCTACAATTCTTTGGGTTTGTCTCTCCGGTATGTGGTACTTGCCTGCGGTTGCTTTCCCGATAGCCGTTGTTATCATGTTGAGATACCGGAAATGGCTGTTCTGGGCGGAGATGGCAGCGTTTGCTTGTGCTTATGTGGGGGTGCTTATAATTTGTATCGATTGTTAAACCGGGAGAAATGGAAATGAATGATTGGATTATGTTGGTGACCGCACTCGGTGGCATCGAGGGCATCAAGCAGCTTGTTAAGTGGTGGATGTCGCGCAAGACCAATGCGCGTATTGAGGATGCCCATGCGGATGTTGAGGAGTTCAAGGCTTTACGGGAGTACAACGAGTTCCTGCAGAAGCAGCTTTCGGAGAAGGAACAGCGGTTTGTGGAGCAGACTGACCGGCTCCGTAAGGTGCAGGATGAATTGTTTACACTGAAGGAGACTAATTCTGACCTGAAACTGGAACTGGCACTGAAACGGTGTGAGAGAAAGAAGTGCAGTGATAGAGAACCGCAAAATGGGTATTAATTGAATAAGGAGGAAAATTGAAATGGCGAATGTGAATCAACTTGCACCGTTTATCCTAAAATGGGAAGGCGGTTTCGTGAATGACCCGGCAGAC
>Ga0129317_1000273_pt1 | contig 61271 bp, 75 predicted proteins | sample Cm1ome_FD_94430 | JGI IMG/M metagenome (GOLD analysis project Ga0129317, IMG submission 94430) | Eastern black-and-white colobus group fecal microbial communities from Wisconsin, USA - Cm1105 metagenome | ecosystem: Host-associated > Mammals > Digestive system > Large intestine > Fecal | place... | reverse complement strand
TTCATTCAAACTTGAGCACCTAGTTTTTTAAAGTTTTCTAGAAAGATCCGAGGATCTCTCTTGGTTATCTTCAATCACCAGATACTCACGCTTATCGGTTCATTGATCAATTTTTAAAGAACAACGCTCTTTCGAGCGACAAGAATGTGTATTTTAATAATCATTCTTGCTTTGTCAAGCAATTTTGAAAATTTATTTATTTTCTTTTTCGCTTGTGTCAGCCACTTGCGTGGCGACAAGGAGGAGAATTATGCCCAAGCACCGTTTCCCTTGTCAAGAGCTTTGAAAAATATTTTGCGAAATGTTTTTCAGGCCCTTTTTTCAAATAGAGAAAGCTTTTCTTTCATCTATCTTCAACCCTCTGATATTTCAATGAAATTCGAGAGAGGTTTTATCATCTTACTGACTTATTTTTATTATTTCCACTACTTTTTTCACCTCTTACTACCCATTGCGGAAACTTTTTTTGCCTCCTCTATATATAGATTCATTAACAATTCTGATTCGTCTTTTCATCCCTCTTCATTATCATTACCCCATGTCATCCTCTCTTTGGATCAAAGGATTTATTGTGAAGAAATTGTCCCTTTTAGCCACGACTCTGGTTTTATTACCCACGCTGGCATTGGCTAGCGCCGATACCGATCGTGTGAAAAACTTGGTCAAACAACGCCTCAACATGGAACCGACCTCAGTGAAGGTGCTTCCCGTCGGCCTTTATGAAGTGGTCACCTCTAACCACTCTCTTTTATATGTCGATAAAGACGTCAAATTTTTAGTTGCCGGCCACGTTTTCGATATCGCGACTCAAAAAGACCTCACGCAGGCTCGCTTAGATGAGTTGTCTCGCATTGACATTAAAACCTTACCCTTGGATCAAGCTTTAAAGACCGTTCACGGTAAGGGCACTCGCAACCTCTATGTTTTTGCTGATCCCTATTGCGGTTACTGCCAACGCTTAGAAAAAACGTTGAAGTCGCTCGACGATGTCACGATCTATACATTTGTGACCCCGTTATTGAATTCCGAAGCAATGGTCAATCGCATTCTTTGTGCCCCCAATCCGAATCAAGCCTGGGAAAACTGGATGCTTGAAAATAAAGAACCGCCGGCACTTGACGCTTCATGCAAGAAAACGGGCAAAAAGAACTACGAGCTCTTTGAACGTTTGGGCTTAGAGGGGGCTCCGGCCATGTACTTCGATGACGGCAATCGTCTCGAAGGCGCAGCAAGCCTCGAAGAGATTGAAGCGCGCTTCAAAAAAATCAAAAAGTAATTCCCTTTACAACAACGCCTCGCGAATTTTCACGAGGCGTTTTGCTTTGCGTTATTTCTTAGGAGGCTTTACACCGTGAGGTAACAAAACCCAAGATTTCACTTGGCTACTTTGTCGCCCAGCGGCTTCACCGGCTCCATCACCGCTTCCCCAGAAGAAGTCATAGCGAATCGGGCCTCGAATAGCACCACCCGTATCTTGTGCAACCACGGCCTTTGTAAACTTCAACTCAGGATTGGCCTGTGAGACATCAACCACCAAGGGCCAGCCCATTTCATAGAAACGGCGATCCACGGCAACGCTTCCCTCTTCAGTTAACGGCACGCCTTGTGCCCCTAAAGGACCTTCATCAGCCTTTTGATCCGTACGTTCAACAAAGAACACGTAACTCGGATTTTGATTTAAAACGTCTTGCACCTTCTTGGGATTTTTCTTAGCCCAAGCACGAATACTTTGCATCGACAATTCGTAAGGCTTCAAATACCCCTTTCTCACCAAGTAGCGACCGATGCCTTGATAGGGATGGCCGTTAACATCACCGTAACCCACTCTCATGTAAGAGCCATCGGGTAAAACAATGCGACCCGAGCCTTGGATTTGCAAAAAGAAGGCGGCAACGGGGTCTTCCACCCAAGCAATGGCGTATTGATCCAACTTTTTCTTCTTACGGTCAAGCTGTGCACGCGTGTCATATGGCACCAACTTATTACCCTCAATCTGACCTCTTAATCGCATGCCTTTTAATTGAGGATAGATCGAGGATAAATCCACCGTAATCAAATCATCGGGCATGGTGTGTAACGGGTGGATATAGGGCGACTTCTTCTTGCGACTACCGTAAAGAATCGGTTCGTAGTAACCCGTCATCAAACCAGTATCGGTCACTTCAATCGTTAAATCTTGATTGCGTTTAACGGAAACCGTTTGGTGGGGGACAAAATTAGCGGTAAAGAAATTCTTAGCTTGTCCCTTAGCGACGCCATTGGCGGCAATGCAAACGCCTTGCCAACCTTCCTTTTTCATCATCTTTTTGCAAGACTCTTTAAAGGCAGCTAATGCCGGCTCCCAATCTGCATCATTCATAGCCGGGAGCTTATCAAACGTTGTCGGTTCCAAAATCAATGAAGCCTGACCGGGATTGAGTTTCTTGGCGGCCGCTTCATGCTCACTAATTTGCGGAGTCGTCGAACACGCCGCCACCAAAGCAGCGACGGTTGCCACAAGCAGACTGGTTCGCATTAAACGCATCTTTACCTCTAAGCTGTTAAAAAATTTAATGATTGTCTGATTGTACAAAACTCCCGATACGAAGGCTTTCTCGTTTACAATTACTCACGTCAAAACTTTTATTTAAAGGGTCATTATCATGGGTATTTTCGGTCGTCCTAAGGCTTCTGAAAGCTGTCGCATTGCACCTTCCATTCTTTCTGCCGACTTTGCTCGATTGGGCGAAGAAGTTCGAGATGTGATTGACGCAGGTGCCGATTGGATTCACTTTGATGTCATGGACAATCACTACGTTCCTAACCTCACGGTTGGCCCCTTGGTGTGCGAAGCCATTCGTCCCCATGTCCAAGCGCCCATTGACGTGCACTTAATGGTTGAACCGGTCGATGCCATCATCCCGATGTTTGCCAAAGCCGGTGCCGACTACATCACCTTCCACTGCGAAGCAAGCAAACACATTGATCGCACCTTATCTTTAATCCGTGAGTGCGGTTGCAAAGGTGGGCTCGTCTTTAACCCGTCAACCTCGCTTTCTTACTTGGATTACGTCCTAGACAAAGTCGATTTAATTTTGTTAATGAGCGTCAACCCTGGCTTTGGCGGTCAAAAATTCATTCCTTCTACGCTTGCCAAACTCGCTCAAGTTCGCAACATCATTGATGCTCATGAGCGCTCCACCGGCCACAAGATCCTTTTAGAAATTGACGGCGGCGTCAAAGTCGACAACATCGGCACCATCGCTCGAGCCGGCGCCGATACCTTTGTTGCAGGCAGCGCCATTTTCGGTCAAAAGACCAAAGCCGGTTACCGCGATGTCATCACGCAAATGCGTGAAGCTATTGACCGTGACATGGAAGAATTGCGCCGAGAAGAGGAACGTGAATATGCCCGCACGCGAGGCTAAAGCGCTCTTATTTGATTTGGATGGCACCCTCGTTGACTCGGTTGATGATTTAGTGGTTGCTATCAATCAAACGCTTGGCGAAATCAACGCACGACCGCTCACACGAGACGAGGTCACGACCTTTATCGGTAAGGGCGCCCGCAACATGGTTGAGCGCTCTTTGCATGCGGTTTTGCCAACGGCACCTCAAGAAGATGAAGTTGAGTCCTGCTATCGAGCCTACGTGCAAAACATGAATGCACTGGATGCCAAATATTCTAAGCTTTTGCCTTATGTGCTTGAGTCGCTATCGTCGCTTAAAGCCTCGGGCTTTAGGATGGCAGTTGTTACGAATAAACCCTCCGTTGTCATTCCTTCTCTATTAGAACGTTTTGAGTTAAACGGCTTCTTTGACGTGGTTCTTGGCGCCGATAGTGTTGTGCATCCCAAGCCCGCTCCTGATATGCTGCAGTTAGCTTGTGAGCGTTTGGGTGTTAAACCTTCCGAAGCCTTCATGATTGGCGACTCCATGAACGACGCCTTAGCGGCACAAAACGCAACAATCCCTGCATTGCTCCTCAAAACGGGTTATAACGAAGGTATAAAAATCGAAGATTGGGTCAAAATTTATACGCCAAATTTCCCCGTCTTTGATACTATGAGAGAATTAACTCAATGCCTACTTCTTCCTAAACGGAGTTAATCGTGAAGAAACTTTTATGGTTATGCTCACTTTCAGTGTTATTTCCGGTTGTCGCCGGTGCCGCCGAAAGCGTTGATGAGTGCTACAAGAGCGCCCAAACCACGGCCGCCGTTCGCGAGTGCTTGAAGCAAGAGCTCCAGGAAACCCGAATTGAATACCGCTCCGTAATGGAAAAATTAACCAGCCAAGCCGGTGAACTCGATCGCGTTACCGGTCGAAGCGTGGCGCTTCCCGCTCTTGAAAAAGCCAACACCTCCTTTGATCGCTATGTGTCCGATCAATGCACATTCGATGAAGCTCTCTTTGGCGGTGGCACCGGTGCCGGTGCGGCCAACCTTTCATGCCAAATCAACTTGTTGCGTATTCGCATGGGTGCCTTGGAAGCGCATCTAAACCAATAAGCTTTATGAATTTATCTTTTGATCAAGTGGCCAACGATTGGCAAACGCCTTTGGCCACTTTTTTTATGTCCGATATCGGACAATCCCTCCAATCCTTTTTAGACCAACGTCAAAAAGAAGGGGCGGTCATTTATCCGCCCAAACCTTTTTATGCGTTGGAGTTAACGCCATTGTCCCGTGTTCGCGTCGTGATTGTGGGACAAGACCCCTATCACGGCCCCAATCAAGCACAAGGCTTGGCCTTTCACGTTAACCCAACCGTTCGCATTCCGCCCTCTTTAAGAAACATTCATAAAGAACTCAAGCGCGACCTGGGAATTACCTCTCCCTCACACGGAGCACTCACGGGTTGGGCCCAGCAAGGCGTATTGCTTTTAAATGCTGTTCTTACCGTTGAAGATGGGCAGGCGGCCAGCCATGCAAAAAAAGGGTGGGAGACGCTCACGGACTCTCTTTTAAAGTGCGCTGCAGAGGACGCTCACCCGAAAGTCTTTTTACTTTGGGGCGCTTATGCCCAATCGAAAAAAGCGCTCATTGAAGCAAGCGGTCAGGATCACCTTATTTTGTGTGCCAATCACCCTTCGCCCTTGTCAGCCACTCGCCCACCCGTTCCATTCATCGGTTGCGGTCACTTTTCTGAAGCGAATCGTTGGTTAGCAAGCCGTGGCGAAGCGCCCATTGATTGGGGACGCTTTTCAGATGAAGTGTGCGGACAAACTGCACTTCCTTTTTAATCAATGAGTTAGAAAAATCCTTCAAAATTCTTTCTGAAATATTTTGCATTTTGAAAAATTTGTGGTTAAAATGCGTAACTCTTGATGGCCAGATAGCTCAGTTGGTAGAGCAGCGGATTGAAAATCCGCGTGTCGACGGTTCGATTCCGCCTCTGGCCACCATTTTTGAACAGACCACCCTTGCGGTGGTTTTTGTTTATCTGCGACATTTCGCTCATCAAATTTCAATTCTTCTGAATTTTTCTCGCCAAGACGCCCCCATTGCGTCAAAACCTTTTTAGAATAGACGGTCAGAGGATGAAAAATCCCTACTCCCTAAATAAGAAAATGCGAGAAAACCATGTCCTTCGATTTCGGAAAAATTTATATTAATGGACAATGGATTGCCAGTCAGAGCAATCTTTTCATTGACGTAGAAAATCCCTCTACGCTCGAGTATTTTGCCCGTGTTCCTGATGGGAACGAAAAAGACATCGACTTGGCTGTCAAGGCCGCTCAAGCTGCTCAAAGTGATTGGGCAGACGTTCCCTTAGCCACCCGCATTGAAATGATGCAAAAAATGCTTGATATCTTTAAGAGCTATCAAGACCGCATCATTGATTTAGAAATTAAAGAACTGGGCGCCCCGGTCACCTTTGCCACGCAAACTCACTGCTTGTTGCAATTTAACCGAATTGCGTCTTACATCGAAGCGGCAAAGAAAGTGGTTGAGGAAGAACCTCATCCGCTCTCAACGGTTTACAGAGAACCGTTGGGTGTTGTGGCTTGCATCACGCCTTGGAACTACCCCTTGGGGCAAGTTGTTCAAAAGGTGATTCCCGCCATTTTGATGGGTAACACCGTCGTGCTCAAACCCAGTCAACACACGCCGTTAACGTCTTACCTTTTAGTTGACGCGTTTGATCGCGCAGGATTCCCCAAGGGTGTCATTAATTTGGTCACCGGTCGAGGCGCAGCTGTGGGCGATGCACTTGCCGGCCACCCGTTGGTTGATATGGTCTCCTTTACGGGTTCAACCAAGGTTGGCGTCAAGCTCTCCCAACGTGCGCTTGAAACCGTTAAACACATTAGCCTGGAGTTGGGTGGCAAGTCCCCCTTCATTTGGTTGAAATCCGAAGACTACAGTAAAGCCATCCCCAAGCTCTTTAGCTCGATTTTTCTCAATAGCGGTCAGACCTGCACGTCCCTTTCTCGCTTGTTGGTCCCCGAAGAAGATCTTGAAGCCATTGAAAGTCTTTTGCTTGAGCACGTTAAAGCCTACACGGTGGGCGATCCCAACGACCTCAATACGCAAGTGGGTCCGCTCTCATCACGCTCTCAATTTGAAAAGGTCTCCAACTACATTCAAATTGGGATTGATGAGGGGGCCAAGCTTTTAACAGGTGGCGTCCCCACGGATGCCGATCACGGTTACTATGTCCAACCGACGATCTTTACCCACGTGAAAAACTCGATGCGCATTGCTCAAGAAGAAATCTTCGGGCCCGTGCTTTGTGTGATTACGTATAAGACGTTAGAAGAAGCCATTGAGATTGCCAATGACACGCCTTATGGCCTAAATGCTGCCGTATTCGGTCCGCGAGAAGAAGCAATCGCAGTGGCTAAAAAGATTAAGTCCGGAAACGTTTATATTAACGACGCCCCGCGCGACATCATGGCACCATTTGGTGGCTACAAACAAAGCGGGATCGGTCGCGAAGGCGGATTAGCGGGATTGTTGGAATTTACGCAATTTAAGACCATTTACGATCATTCAACGTTCTAAGCCAAAAGCGCCCAACCGGGCGCTTTTTTAATGGGCGAAAAAGTCGTTAAGCGAGTGTGTGTTTTTCGTGATAAGACTCACGCCAACAAAACTCACTACGCTTACTAACATCGCAGGAGCCACCGCATGCCAGCCAAAGGTTGGGATTTTAAAAATCACAATTGCAAAGTAAAGCCCAAGGCCACAAAGAACAGAGGCCATGGCGCCCGCAAACGTTGCGCGCTTCCAAAATAAGCCTCCGACAAGAGGGCACAAAAACGCCAACTCCAACCCGCCAAAGGCAAACATGTTGATCCAAACAATGATATCGATCGGATACATGGCAAGAACCAAAGCAACAACGCCCAATATCAAGGTGGCGATTTTGGCAACACGTTGAATGGACTTGTCTTCATCGGGTTTTCGGTTATAACGACGAAGGAGCAAATCTTTGATAATGGCTGAAGACGCCGCAATCAAAAGGGAGCTGACCGTTGACATGGTGGCAGCTAGCGGACCGATGAGCGTCACGCCTGCCATCCAAGGCGACATATGATGCGAAATCAAATACGGGATCATCGCATCGGTGTTACCGCCAAAGTCTGCGGCATCCACAATGACGCCACGCGCTAAAACACCTAAAAATGTCATCCCGATCATCAATGCACCGCACACCACGGTGCTCACAATCATCGCCAAATGCAAATCTTGCGTGTTCTTATACGCCATGCAACGCACAACCGATTGAGGCAACGCCACCGTTGCAAAGCCCACCAAAATCCAAGCCGAGAAAAGTAACGACAAAGGCAAAGCACCGGCACTTGTTGGTGAGAGGAGTTTCTCCCCTTCAGGCGACTGACTGATCGTCGTCATGAGGTTCGTCAATCCCCCAGCTTCACTCAATAGGCCTTGCGCCAACGTGAACATCCCCACCAACATCAAAATGGCGCAAAGCGTATCGGTAATCACCACGGCTCTAAAGCCACCAAAAGCGGTATAGAGCACCACCACAAGCCCAAAGATCAATAACCCCCATTGGTAGTCAATGCCTGCTGCTTGAGAGACAATTTGCGCCCCACCGATAAACTGTCCCACCATCATCGTGGTGAAAAAGACAAGCAGCAATACCGAGAGTAAAACCGCAAGGCTGTGGCTTCGATAGCGGGCAAAAACAACGTCAATAACGGTCACGGCAGAAATTCGGCGACTCACGAGTGCCATCTTCTTACCCAACACGCCTAAAACTAAAAAGCCCGCAATGATTTGAGGCGCAGCAAAGACCACCCAACCGAGACCATGTCGCCAAGCCACACCGGGTCCAGAAACAAAAGAGCTCACCGAGCCATAGGTTGCGACCAACGTCATGGCCAACACAAAGCCTTTTAAGTTTTGATCACCTAAAAAGTAGCTTTTTAAAAATTCCGAACCGCCGTTTGTTTTCGTCTTTAAAGACAAAAAGACGAGTGCTAAAAGAAAAAGAATAATCGGAATGAAAATCGTGATGGAATTCATTGACGTTCTCCATCACTGACGTCTTGAAGGTCAAAGTTTTTGCAACCGAAACGCACCAAAACAATGACAACAATCACCGACAAAAGGTAGCCCCCGATGCACGAGAGCCAAAACCACAAGGGAATGCCAAACCACGCCACTAAAGCGTCTTGGGTGAGAAAAATCGCTAGCCAAAAAAGAATCGTCACAAAGCACGCTGCCAAAAGCGTCAACCGTGCCTCACGATCAGCTTGTGCGAGTTTTTCATGATAAGAAAGGGAAGAATTATTGGTACTCATGCCTTTGATTGTAAAGCGCTTAGTGCACAGATGTTCATCCCTTTGGATTACTCACGAAAAATCCCGACAGCCAAAAATGGCATGTCGGGATCATCACTCAGAAAAAGTGACTAAGAATTAGTACTCTTTCTTGGGCAACAAAGCAGGCGTTTCACCATCAACACCCACCAAAGCCAAAGCCGTCAAACCGATCAATTGGGGACCCAAATGGGTATCGATCATTTCAAAGTATTCTTTGACGTTGTGAGCGTGTTCAGCATGACCGCCCGAGCACAAGCACGTTGACGGAATGTTAGCGCTCATCGGAGCGTTGGCATCGGTCGAAGAACGTGCATAGTTCGTGCATTCAATGCCCAAAACCTTTTGAGCGCTGCGAGCCGATTGCAACACAGGGCAATCATGCGGGCGCGTGCCTGCCGGACGATCACCGATTGCAGTCTTCGTCACCTTCAAAAGACGTTCCGGATCTTCGATATTCCAAGAGGCGTTTTCTTCAGCGACGGCTTCATCGAACTTCGCCAAAATTTCGGCTTCCAAATTCAACAAGCACGTATTGTCGAAACTGCGCATATCGATTTCGACTTCGCAGTGTGCAGAAATCGTATTAACGGTCGTACCGCCCTTAATCGTGCCCACCGTCCACGTGGTCTTCGGGTCACTGGCAGGACGCAAATCAGCAAACTTCGTCAATGCGCGGCCCATGGCGTGAATGGCGCTCGGGGTCTTGCCGTATTCAGCAAAACTGTGACCACCCAAACCGTCGATGGCTACGCGCCAGCGGTGAGAGCCCGTTGCGCCGTAAAGCACACGACCCACGTCCGTGGAGTCAACAGCGATAAAGCCGTCAATCTTATTATTCTTAACCAAATGCTTAGAACCGCGGATGTCACCGTTACCTTCTTCACCTACGGTACCGACAAACCAAATGTCGCCTTGAGTTTGGATCTTGGCTTCTTCAAAGCAACGCAAAATTTGCAAGATGCAACGCAAACCGGAGCAGTTATCACCAATGCCAGGAGCAGAGTAACGAATGCCGTCTTTTTTCACCGTCACATCCGTGCCTTCCGGGAAAACGGAGTCCATGTGAGCGCCCAAGACCAAAATCGGACCATTGGCCATCGTGCCCTTGCGCACACCGATGACGTTACCGATTTCGTCCATCTTCACATCCGTCAAACCATAGGCTTCAAGGCGTTGCATCAAGCAGCGAGCACGCTTTTCTTCCTTAAAGGTCGGCGACGGGATTTCACACAATTCAACTTGCTCATCCATAGCACGTTGCACATCGCGCTTGGCGATTTCTAATGCTTGGGCCACCTTCGGCAATTGAGCGACTTTTTGAACGTGTTCCAATACCGCTTCACTCAAAGCAGGAAGTTCTTTTGCCATTGACTATCTCCTAAGACAAATTCAGACCTGTCGTCCTTTTTTAAAAAGGACAACACAAAGAAAATACCCGACCATTTCAATATGGAGGCTATAGAAGAAATTTTAATTCAAATCCAACGTTAAGAATGTGTGAAGATTTGCGCCAAAAGGTATTTGAATCAATCTTTTTTGTGCTCAAGGAAATAAATCACCTGACGGGCAACCTTCACGCAATCGTCAATGTGTTTGTCCCCAAGGTAACGCAAGGCACCATAGCCCAAGGCGGCCGCCGTGGCCTGTCCCACTAAAGGTACCCAACGGGCGGCTTGCTTGGATGACATCTTAACGCCCACGCTTTTTAAAACGGTTGTGGCCAAGGGAGCTGAAATCACTTTTCCAGCCAAAAGCACACCCACCCAATTAATCGCTTCATAGACCATGACTTTTTGTGCGGTGGGCAATTGATCAATTTGACTCGGTGTAAGGCCAAACTCCTGATTGATTTGTTCCATCATTTTGATAAGAACCGTGACGTCTAAAAGCATGTCCACGCCCGGAATGGGAACAAAGGTGGTTCCTGCCGACAAAAGGGCTTGTCTGGCAACGTGTCGTTTGGCTCGCTCAACAGCGGCCAAAATACGCTCTTCGTTCGTCGGAATCGTAAGGTTATTTTGTTGGCCCATGGGGAAATAAATTGAGATGAATCTCCTTAAATTTTAAGAAATTTTTCTCCCTTTCTCAGCCATGGCGTCACTTTCCCTAGAAAAAATTTGCGTCACGTCTTAAGCTCAAGTAACATCAAGCCCGATTTCTATTTTTATTTGAAATTTCAATCGTTAGGAAACACCAGTGAAAGAGTCCATGAGAGCCAAATTAAGCCGCCTTGGCCGTCGATTAGAAGAAATCGATGCCATGTTGGCTGCCCCCGACGCTGCCAATGACATGAATCGCTTCCGCGACTTGTCCCGCGAGCGTGCGGAAATTGAACCTGTCGTTTTGAAAATGAAAGAGTACGAAACGACGGAAAGTGATATTGAAACGGCCATCGAAATGCTTGACGATCCGGACATGGCCGAATTCGCACAAGCCGAAATTGATGACGGTAAGGAACATTTGCAAACGCTTGAGCACGACTTAGAAGTCATGCTTTTGCCCAAAGACCCCAACGACAGCAAGAACATTTATTTGGAAATTCGTGCTGGCACGGGTGGTGATGAATCCGCCATTTTCGCCGGCGACCTTTTCCGTATGTACACCCGCTACGCCGAACGTCAAGGCTGGAGCACTGAAATTGTCTCTGCCAACGAAAGCGACTTGGGTGGCTATCGCGAAGTGATCGTCCGTGTGATCGGTGCCGGCGCCTACTCGAAATTAAAGTTCGAAAGTGGCGGTCACCGCGTTCAACGCGTCCCGGAAACGGAAAGCCAAGGTCGCGTGCACACTTCGGCCTGTACGGTCGCCATCTTGCCCGAAATGGATGAAATCGGTGAGGTGGAAATCAACCCCGCAGACCTTCGTATTGACGTCTATCGCGCCTCGGGTGCCGGTGGTCAGCACGTGCAAAAAACGAACTCCGCCGTGCGTATTACGCACATCCCGACGGGTACCGTAGTGGAATGCCAAGACGAACGTAGTCAACATGAAAACAAGGCCCGTGCCATGAGCGTGTTGATTTCTCGTATCACGGCCAACGAAGTCGCTAAGCAACAAGCTCAAGAAGCCAGCACCCGTAAGAGCCTCGTGGGTTCCGGTGACCGCAGTGAACGTATCCGTACGTACAACTATCCGCAAGGTCGCGTGACCGATCACCGCATCAATTTGACGCTCTATAAGCTCGACTTCATTATGGACGGTGACTTGGACGAAATCATCTCCGCTCTTACCACCGAACACCAAATCGAGCAATTAGCTCAAATGGGTGAATAATTCGCATGGCTACGATTCGCCAAATCCTAGTAGAAGCCTCGCAAAGAATTGATCGCTTTGATGCGAGGCTTTTGCTTTGCTTTTGTCTGAATAAGCCACGCACCTTTCTCATCGCCCACGACCAAGACGAATTGGATGACGATACGCTCAAAAGCTTCTTAGCCTTGGTCGCTCGTCGCGAAAAGGGCGAACCCTTCCCCTACATCGTCGGCACTCAAGAATTCTTCTCTCGCAGTTTCCGCGTCAATCCTAACGTTCTCATTCCAAGACCGGATACCGAGACCCTCATTGAGTTGGTATTAGAGGAAGTCAAAACGCACCCCGCTCAAACTCTTCTTGACATGGGAACGGGTTCGGGCTGCATTGCCATTACGCTTGCGCTTGAACTTCCCAACCTTCATGTTTGGGCCACGGACTATAGTGAAAAAGCACTTGACGTTGCCGCAACCAATGCGTCTTCTTTAGGTGCCGATGTTCATTTTTCTCAAGGCTCTTGGTACGACGCGCTACCCAACGGGCAACGCTTTGACATCATTGTGAGTAACCCCCCTTACATCGAAAGCACAGATGTACATTTGAACAATTTAACATTTGAACCTATCAGTGCTTTAACCGATGGAGCAGATGGTCTGACGGACATTCAAAAGATTATTGCAGGGGCTCCTGAACACCTCAATCCCTTTGGCCTTCTTGCCATTGAGCATGGCTGGGATCAAGGCGAGGCCGTGAGAAAACTCTTTTCGGAAACCATTTGGGAAAGTGTTGAAACACTCAAAGACTTGGGTGGCAACGACCGCATAACAAAAGCGCGCTTGAAATATTAATTTCCAAACGCGCCTTGATGAACTTTAAAAATCTTACAAGCAATAGCGAATCGATCGCGTCCACCACGTGGCTACCGTCAGTAGCGCAGCGATAAACAAGAACGCCATCGCAATCGAGAAGTATTCCCCGATGAAACCCAAAATGGCGGGACCGGCCATCAAACCAAAGTAACCGATCGTGGTCACTGCGGTCACTGCGGGTAACGCAGGCATACGCTTTTGGCGAGAGGCCGCTGAAATGATCAAGGGCGCAATATTGGCAATGCCTAAACCCATCACGAAAAGCGCCACCAAGCACACCGTCAAACTCGGAATCATCACCATGGCCGTTAAGGCACCTACCATCATCACGGCACCGCCCCAAACAACCTTGACGGCCCCCCATTGCGTGACGATACGGTCGCCAAACAATCGGGCAATGGCCATCGCAATCACAAACACCGTGTAACCGACACCGGCGTTTTCCAGCGGCATTTGGACGTGTTCTTGTAAGAAAAGTGCACTCCAATCGAGCATGGCCCCCTCAGCTAAGAAGACAACGGCGCAAAGGGCTGCCAACATAATCACCGGGCCCTTGGGCATCGCAAAAGGAGCAGACTCTTGATTGACAAGCGTTGCCGAAGAGACGTGAGGCAGAGCAAACGTTAATAAGAGGCTTAAAACGCCCATCCAAAAGGCCGTCGCCCACCACATATTAAAACCGAAGCTTAATGCCAAACTCAAGCAAATGGCAGCCGAGACTTCGCCAATGCTATAAAAGGCGTGCATACCGGACATTTGTCGAGATTGGTGCGTTTTTTCAAGCGCAGCACCGTAAAGGTTCACAGAGACTTCCAAGCACCCCAACGCCACACCGTAGGAGAAAAGTGCCACGCACTCAAAGAGGTAACTCGGTGTCCAAGCCAAAAGTACCAAGGAAAGACAAGACCAGTAGCCTGAAATGGCAATCGCACGGCGGCTTCCCAATCGAGAAGACAACCAACCGGCCAACGGCATACCTAAAACAGAGCCCACGCCCAACATCAACAACAAAAGACCGAATTTCATCGGACCGACTTGAAGCGCATCATTGACGAACGGAATAAGAGGTGCCCAAGCAGCGATAGTAAAACCGGCTGTGAAAAAGCCGGCATAACCCGCGTAAATATCCCAATTTTTAAACGACATATAAGCCTTAAACATAAATGACTTGCCGTCAATTATCTACCCAATTATTTGATATTACGAGATTGATTCTATCAATTTTTTGATATACTATAGGTTGATAGTACCTCCGGTCGAAACCCATCTATAGGGTAAAGGCAATGAAAACGGGGGAAAGTTGCTAGCTGATCAATAGTATTGTCCTTACGCATCAATGTCGGAGAAAATCATGGGAATTGACATCGACGAATTGAAATCCTTTGTCTACGCAGCCCAAGAAGGTTCATTTTCGGCCGCCGCTCGTGAACTCGGTCGCGCACAATCGGTGATTTCCACCCACATTGCCAACATGGAGGCTGAACTTGGTTATCGACTTTTTGTCAGAAGCCACCGACCCATTCTCTCCGAACAAGGCGAGCAACTTCTCCCCTACGCCCGTCACGTCATCAAAGAGTACGCACGCTTTGATCTACGCGCCAAGCAAATCTATGGCGATGTGCCTTTGAGCTTACACATTGGGTTAGACCACTCGTTGGGCAACAACGCCATCATGGGACTTTTTGAGAAGCTCTCCGTCACCCATCCGCAATTGCGTGTGCAAATTGAAAGCTTGAATGCGTTTGATGTGAACTGGTTTTTCAAAAACACCGAAATGGCCATGGCCATTGTGTTTTCCAATGCCACTCAATTTGAGTGCCCGGCTTTTGAAATCGCACAATTTCCTGTATCGGTTATTGCCGGCCTCCAGCACCCGCTACAAACCCGCCAACCTGCAACGGTTAACGATTTAAGAGCCTATCGCCAAATGGTTGTCACGGCGCGCGACCCCGAGTCCCCGCCTCCTGTCATTTTGAGTGACGATCCTTGGGAAGTGAATTCCGGTGCGTGGGCACTTTCTCTTGCCGCCAAAAACGTCGGTTGGACGGTTTTACCCCAACGGCAACTTGCCTTGAACCCCAACTTGGCCCGTAAAGTTTCTGAAATTCAAACCGAAGGCATTTCAATGCCTCCCGAGCGATTAATGCTCTTGGTTCGCCCGGATCAAACGGAATCAAAACTTGTCCAGTGGTGGAAAAATGAACTCTTGCGTATCGTTCCCACCTTTGAGAGAAGGCCCGCGAATTTCCCATTATCCCCTTCGTCATAATCATGACTTTTGTGTCATCAGCATGACAGTTTTCATCACGTCCACTTAGAGCAAGTGTGAATATTTTTATTATTTTTCAATGAGTTAACAAAAACAACAAGACAAACCCATCGTCACCAAATCTTCACCGACTTGTCTTAATCCTGACATAAACGCTCCTCAAAATTACAGGGACATTGAACGATGGAGCTTATTTATGTCGAAACAATTGAAAAAAACCGCTATCGCTACGTTGTTAGCCTCTTGTGCCTTACTCGGTCAAAACGCTTGGGCTAGTGCACAAAACATGGTCATTGCCATGCCGCTTTTACCCACGACGGTTGAACCGCAAGGGATTAATAACAATGCGATCGACCGCGTGATGTCTTCTGTCTATGACACCTTGATTCGTGCCAATAGCAAAACCGGTGCACTTGAGCCCGGCTTGGCCCTTTCTTGGAAGCGCATTTCGGCCGATACGGTGGAATTCAAACTTCGTCACGACGTAAAGTTCCATGATGGCACCCCCTTTACCGCCGATGACGTTGTCTTTTCTTTTGGCCCAGAGCGCTTCAGTAGTGAAAAGGCCCCGGGGCGTCCTGCCGCCTGGGAGTTTCTCGGGGGCTTAAAGAGCGTCAAAAAGATTGACAATTACACCGTGCGCGTGACGATGAAAACGCCCGATCCCTTGATCGAATTGCGTTTTTCTGCCCGCATGTCTGAAATCATTTCCGAGGACGGTTTCAAAAAAGCCGGCTCTTGGGAAAATTGGGTAAAGAAACCCATTGGTTCCGGCCCTTATAAGATCGTCTCTTTCAAGACCTCTAACCGCTTGGAATTAGTGCGTAACGATCAATATTGGGGTGATAAGGGTGCCGCACAAAAGGTCAGTTTTGTCGAAGTGCCTGAGCTCTCTGCCCGTGTCGCCGGTTTGCGCTCCGGTGAATTTGACATCATCACCGAAGTGCCGCCGGATCAAATCAAGCCCTTGTCTTCTGACGGCAAAGTTAATGTCGTAGGTGGCCCAATTGCCAACGTCTACGGCATGGTATTTGATACGCAATCGTCTGAAGTGATGAAGAATCCGAAATTGCGTCAAGCCATCTTGCACGCCATCGATCGTGATTTGTTAGTGAACGCCCTTTTTGCCAACAAGACGACCGCCGCCAATAGTTTTCAATTAAAGATGTTTGGCGACCTCTACCTCAGCGACCTTGATCAAAAGCTCTACGATCCGGCCAAAGCCAAGGCACTTTTAAAGGAAGCCAACTACAAGGGCGAACCCATCATTTGGAAGATTCAAACCGGCTACTACACGCTTGAAATGACCGTTTCCCAAGCCGTGGCCTCCATGCTCAAGAGCGTTGGCCTCAACGTCGAGCTGCAAGTCAAGGAAAACTGGTCTCAAGTCGAAGCTCCTGGTACGGATCGTATGATCAATAACGCTTCGTTCTCCGCTTATTTCAACGATCCGGCCAGCCAATTATGGCGTCGAATGAAACCGAAGAGCTCTTGGGACAACATGGGCTACCTCAATACCTCGGGTCAAGCCTACAAAACCTTCCAAGTCAACGGTGAAATTCTTGAAACCAACACGGATCTTGCACAACGAAAAGCCGCTTGGGCGCAAATGCTTGAAGCCTTTGCTCAAGACCCGCAAGCTTGCCCGCTTTATGCCCTTCCGATGATTTACGCCACGCAGCGCAATGTCACGTGGACGCCGGGCACGGATGGCCGAATGGATCTCACTGCCGATAGCTTGTCTTTTAAGTAATCGCGCCTTTATTACACCCTTGTTAGGAGACAAGCCTCTTATCTCCTAGCAAGGGATATTTCGATTTTATTCATTCACTTTTATGTCAAGTCAAACACTTTTATCGATCAAAGATTTAAGGGTTGCCTTTAGCGGTACCGAAGTCCTTCATGGTGTCGATTTAACCATCGAACAAGGTGTTATTCATGCGCTGATCGGTGAGTCGGGTTCGGGCAAAAGCGTGTTAGCTCGCTCGATTCTGGGCTTAGCCGGCAACCACAGCCAAACAACAGGAAGCATCCGATTTTGCGGACAAGAGTTGATCAATTTTCAACCAGCAGACTATCAAAAAATTCGCGGTACCGATATCGCCATGGTTGTTCAAGATGCCATGTCGGCACTTAACCCCATGAGAACCATTGGGCAACAACTCATGGAAACCATTGCGTACCGACACCCGTTATTTCGTGGTCAATCCGCAACGCAAACCCTAGCTCGAGAAAAAGCCAAACTCCAAGAAATCGCTCTGGGTTTATTAAAACTCGTTGGTATTACGGCACCGGAAAAACGCATGAGTGCTTACGCTCACGAGCTCTCCGGCGGGATGCGTCAACGCATCATGATTGCCTTGGCATTAGTCGGCGAACCGAAATTATTATTGGCCGATGAACCCACCACGGCATTGGACGTTGTTGTCCAACGAGAGTTACTCGAACAGATGCGCGAAATCGTGAAAAAACGCAACATGTCCATGCTCTTGGTGACACACGACTTGCATTTGGCTCACGATATCGCTGATCGGGTCTCCGTCATGTACGCAGGCTACCTCCTAGAAGAAGGCCCCGTCAAACAAGTTCTTCCCAATCCGTCACACCCCTACACCGAGGGGCTTTTGGAAGCCATGCCCGACATGGGTAGTGAAAAAGGATCTTTAAAACCCATTTTCGGGGAAATTCCTCCGCCCTCTAAAATCGGTAAAGGTTGTCCCTTTGCCTCTCGTTGTGACAGAAGTTGCGAAGCTTGCCAATACGCTCTTGCCCCCATGAGCACTCTTGATGAGCGCACACAGTGGCATTCTCGTTGTACCTTGGCTCACAGCAATGAACCCAAAAAACAACGAGAAGCGATTGATACCTTATCGGAAGTGGTCAGCAGCCGCGAAAGAACGGACTTTCCTGTCGTCATTGACGCTCACATTGCCAAGCACTGCTACTACACACGACAAGGCTTTTTTGGCCGAAAGAAACCTTGGGACGTATTGCAAGACATTGACGTACAAATTCGACACGGTGAGGTGTTAGGTCTTGTTGGTGAATCCGGTTGCGGTAAATCGACGTTGGCACGGTTGCTGCTGGGTTTACAAAAACCCACTGCCGGCGCCATCAAATTTAAAAACGATTTTTACCCTGAACCGCGCTCACAATCTTGGCGTATGCAACGCGCTGACACACAAATGATCTACCAAGATCCTTACGGCTGTTTTGATGCCCGTATGCCCGTGATTGACCAAGTGGCTGAACCCCTTGTGACGCACTTGCACCTATCCAAGGCAGCTGCCCAAGAAAGAGCGGCCAAAGTTCTCTCTGCGGTCGGGATGCCCAAGCATCACATGACGCGATTACCCGGCGTTATGTCGGGTGGCCAATTGCAAAGAGCGGCCATTGCACGTGCCGTTGCACTTAACCCGAGTCTCTTGGCTTGTGACGAGCCGGTAGCAAGCTTAGACGTTTCTATTCAAGCCCAAGTCCTTGAATTGCTCAACAACTTACGAAACGTCTCCAAGATGTCGATGCTTTTTGTCTCTCACAACTTAAACGTGGTTCGCTACATCTGCGACCGTGTCATTGTGATGTACTTGGGTCGCATCGTCGAAATGGGGGAAATTGACCAAGTCTTTAAACACCCCAAACACCCCTATACAAAACTCTTGATGGCATCAACGCCGGGAGCTGACAGTAGCATCATCGAGTTTTATCCCAAAGGCAGTATGCCAAGCCCCATTGACCGTCCCAAAGGCTGCGTCTTTGCCAATCGCTGCCCGATGCGTTCATCGCGTTGTTTGGAAGACAATCCGCCTTTATTGAAGGACGAGAACGGACACGCTGTGGCCTGTTTTTCCTCCAAAACCATTGAAACTTTTATCAACGAACGTAAGGAGTGAGTGACATCGTGTTCGCTTTAGTCTTTCGTATTGTTCTTCGTTCACTGATCACGCTTTTATTACTAACTGCCGTTGTCTTTTTTGCGCTTCATTTAACGGGCGACCCGGCCCGATTGATGTTGGGCGACGGCGCAGATGCCGCCGCGTTAAATGCTTTTAGGCAACAATGGGGGCTAGATAAGCCACTTTGGCAGCAGTTCCTCGCTTACCTGCAAAAACTCATGACACTGGACATGGGCCACAGCTACATGACGGGGCTTTCCGTAAAAGAAGTATTTTTAAATGCCTTTTGGCCGACACTTGATTTGATGATTCCTACGGCCATTATCACGTTGGCCTTAGGTATCCCGATGGGTGTGATTGCCGCGATTCATCGCAATTCCACGCTTGACCGTTCCATGATGTTTTTGTCGGTGTTTGGTTACGCCGTTCCTAACTTCTTCATGGGCGTTTTACTGTTACTGGTCTTTTCCATTTGGTTAGGGTGGCTCCCCTCTTATGGCAATACATCGGCCTTGCACTACATCATGCCGATCATCACCATGGCCACTTCGGAAGCCGCGATTTTCTCTCGCTACGCTCGCAGTGCCATGATTGATGCGCTTCGTCTGCCTTGCGTGAGAGCCGCTCGAATGAGAGGGTTGCCTGAAAAGCGCATTATTTGGTTACACGCATTGCCTAACGCCATGCTCTCCATTTTGACCATCCTGGGCTTTTTCCTAGGAACCTTGGTGGCAGGCGCTGTGATTACGGAAAACGTCTTCTCCTGGCCCGGCGTCGGCAAATTGCTTGTGCAGTCGGTCGCCAATCGTGACATTCCTGTTGTACAGGTCATCGTGCTTGCCACCGGTGCCTCTCTTATCACCGCCAATCTTTTAATGGACTTGTTGGCACTTGTCGTCAATCCTCGTTTGCGACGCACGGATCATTAAGGATATTCAATCATGTTAAAACTGAATCAAATGCGTCTTCAGCCTTTAGTGCTTATCAGCATCGTCGTTCTTCTAACCTTTTTCGTAAGCGGCCTTTTTGCACCGTGGCTTGCGCCCTACGATTTGGAACAAATGGATTTGATGGCGCGTCTTAATAAACCCTTTGAAAATTTCGCTCATATTCTAGGTACCGATGAACTCGGACGCGATGTATTTTCTCGATTACTCTATTCCATTCGTTTGTCTTTCTTATTAGCAATTGCAGGGACTTTGTTGGGTGCCATTTTAGGTACGGCATTGGGGTTTTTAGCTGCTCGATTTGGCGGCTTCATTGACGATGCGATTAACGCCAGTATCGACTTTACGGCCTCTTTGCCTTTTATCATTCTTGCTTTAACCATCCTTGCTTTTTTAGGCACAAACGTCACCGTGATCATTGTCATTATGGCGGTCTACGGTTGGGATCGTTACGCTCGATTAACTCGAAATCTTGCACGATCAGCCTACACCGAAGGCTATGCAGGAGCGCTTGAAAGTCTTGGGATTCCCACGTGGCAAATTGCCATCCGTCACATCCTTCCCAACATTGCTTCGGCCTTGGTCGTCAACATGACGCTCAACTTCCCCGGAATGATTCTTTTGGAAACCTCTCTCTCCTTTTTAGGTGTTGGTGTCCAACCTCCGATGAGCTCTCTTGGCACCATGCTCGGCTTTGGTCGTGACTACCTCACAACCGCCTGGTGGATTGCTGTTATCCCGGGCACGGTCATCGTCATGGCGACACTCTCCATGTCCATTCTTGGTGACTTTGTCCAACAAAAATTAGAACCTCAAGGCAAATAAGGAAAATAAACAATGAAGCAACAAACTCGATTTCTTATCGTGGGTTTTGACGGTCTTCGCCCCGATTGTGTCAAAGAAGACATGCCTGCCTTGCACCGCTTTATTGAGCACTCTCACCGTTGGTCTCAATACTGCGCGAACTTTCCGACCGAAACCTATGTAAATCACCCCACGATTTTTTCTGGTTACCGCCCTTGTGACCACGGCATCATCGCAAACTGTTTTTACGATAAAACGATGCCTGTTCATCAAAGCGTTTTTACCGGTTGGTCGGTTCAATCCATTTCCGAACATGAAGGCAAAAATTCCGGTTATGGCGTTATTGAAATTCCCTCTTTGGGTGATCGCTTAGGCCAACAGAACAAAACGCTTCGCGTGTTGTGTGCTAACTCTTCCGGCAGCACCCGTTTACAGCACATTCATGCTGACCGCTACGAGGGTCATTTGAATTGTTGCGTACACGATATCGACTCAGCTTTGCCCTTCAAAGAACGTGAGTGTTTGCAGTCCCGTTGGGGATCGGGAATCCCCTTGGCATTCCCCGATTTCAAAGGCAATGAATTGCTGTGCGACATTTTCTTTAACTATGAAATTCCCAGAGGCCTAGGGGACGTGACGGTCTTATGGTTTGGTGAACCCGACCACTCCAGTCACGAATTTGGCATCTGGCATGAAAAGACTCGACAAGCTCGCCAAAGTGCCGACAAAGCCTTTGAAAAGATTCTTCAATGGTGGGAAAAAGAAGGCAAAGATACCGGTGTTCAACTCGTCACCATGTCTGACCATGGACACTCAGAAATCGCTGAGCATTTCGATCTGACTTCTGTCTTAAAAAATGCAGGTTTTTCTGTTCTTACCGGCACCGATATTCGTAACGGTGCAAACCCTCAAAATGCTGATATTGTCGCAGTTGGCAGTTATGCCATCGGGCTATGGATTAACCCCGAAATGCAAGACAAAATCGGTCAAATTCGAGACCTATTAATGCAAACCCCTGAGGTGGGTATGATTTTCTCTCAACCCTCAACTCAATCCCCCAGTACCGAAGGTAGTGTCTCAGGAACGTTCTCTGAGCACTTGCTTTCTAGCGACCATCGCCGAGGCCCTGATTTACGCGTCGTCCTTCATAATGACCCGCAAAGCGGCTACTCGATTGATGGGGGTGACATTGATATTGGTTGTGGCAATCATGGCGGATTGATGCCTTGTGAAATTCATGCCGTGTTAGCCATCAACGGCAATCTTTTTAGTGCCGCACCCAAAGAACATCAAGTCCCTGCAGCACACGATGACTTTGCCATAACAGTCATGACGCTTTTGGGACTTTTAGATCAAAAGAATTCGGATGAAAAACCGTTAAAGGCTCGTGTACTTAAAGAGGCGCTTTGCGGGGAGCAAACAAATTCCTCTTATGCTCTTGAGCGTCTGAGCCTACAATACGGAAAGTATTCTCAATATCTGATTCGAGCTCACTATTGTGGGTGTACCTACGTTTTAGAAGGCGCTCGAGAAGACACTCACAAAAAGCATTTATAAAAGGATGTTATTCATGTTTGATCTCGTTATTCATGGGCAAAACGCTCATCTTTTCCGATCTCAAATTCAGAATCTAACGGTCTGGGAAAAAGACAATGCGTTAAGAGTCTGTCAATTGTCTTTTGAAGAAGCCATTGAGATTCAAGAGCGCGCACAAAAAGCTCAGCTTGATGCCAATCTCGTCAAGTCGGGACTCTCCATTAAAGAGTTTCATGTTGCTGCATTTGACATGGACAGCACCCTCATTGAGCTTGAATGCATTGATGACATTGCGATGCAAATTGGCGTTGGGGAAAAAGTCTCTCAAATGACTGAATTAGCCATGCAAGGTCATTTTGAATTTGCAGATTTCCTTCGTCAACGCTCCCACCTTTTAAAGGGCGCAACTCGCGATGTTATCAACACAACGGTTTCTCACGCCGTATTAATGCCGGGTGCTTTGCGCTTGATGAATTTCCTAAAGGAAAACGGCGTAAAAACTTACATCATTTCGGGTGGTTTCTCAGACATCGCTCGTGACGTATGCGAGCGTTTGGGAATGGATAATTATCTCTGCAACGAACTTGTTTTTGATAAGGAAGATAAGCTCTCAGGAGAAGTCACGGGCCCTGCCGGTGGTGAGATTATTGATGCCGCAGGGAAACGCAATGCGCTTGCCGTTTTATGTATGCTCAATCATACAAAACTCGGTCATGCTATTGCGGTCGGTGACGGTGCCAATGACTTAAAAATGTTGGGTGCCGCAAAGATCGGTGTTGCCTATCACGCCAAGCCCATTGTCAGAGACGCTGCCCACTACCATGTTGAATTCGGTGGGCTTGATGTCATCATTGATTTCTTTGTTGAAGCTTGGCCTCAAAACTAAGCGTTTCTCAAAACATTTTGGGCTACCTTTTGGTAGCCCAAATTTGTTTTAACCGTTAACAACTTTCAGTCGATTAATTGCATTGATCACAAAGACCGTTGCACCGTATTTAATGGCTTTATCGTTAAAGTCAAACGTGTTGTGATGAAGACTGGCTTGATGCGCTTCATCCATCAAACCGGTTCTAAAGAGGCAACCCGGGCGTGCGTTCATCATGAAGGAGAAATCCTCTGCAATCATTTGAGGATACACCGGACGCAAGGCATCTTCTCCCAACCATTCTTGAACCGTCGCCTTTAAGGCTAGAGCTTGTTGCGGATGGCTATAGAGCGACGGATACAGACGCGTATAGTGAAGTTCTGCCTTGGCACCATAGGCTTGGGCAACGTTTTCCACAACGAGCTTCAAACGGTTCTCAACAAGGTCTCGGACCTCAGGTTCAAAACTACGGCACGTACCCACCATTTTCGCTTTTTGCGGCAATACGCTTGAGCCCTTTTCGTCCCCAGCGAGTAAGGCACCAAAGGTCACCACTGCGCCCTTTAAAGGATCGACATTTCGGCTCACAATCGATTGTGCTGCCACGACAATTTGAGCAGCAACCAAAACGCTATCAATGGCTTCATGAGGACGTGCACCATGGCCACCCTTGCCTTCGACTGCGACATCAAAAACGTCAGCGCTTGCCATCATATAACCGGTACCGATACCGATGGTTCCAACAGGATCGGCGGGTTCACCGTGCGTCGCATAAACTTCAGCAATCGGGAACTTTTCAAAGAGCCCGTCTTCAATCATTAAGCGTGCACCAGCATAGCCTTCTTCACCCGGCTGGAAAATGAAAGCAACCGTACCGTCAAATTCATCACGATGCTCACAAAGGTACTTACAGGCAGCCAATGCCATCGTAATGTGGCCGTCATGACCGCAAGCGTGCGTGCAATTGGGAACTTCTGAGGGGTGATCGTGTTGTGCTTTTTCCGGTAACGGCAAGGCGTCCATATCAGCGCGAATACCAACCCATTTTTCTGAGGGCGTACGACCGGAAACCACTGCGACAACACCGCTATGACCAATATTGGTATGGATTTCATCAACACCGTAGAGCTTGAGCGTATCAACGATACGATCGGCTGTTTTCGGAAGATCTAAACCCGTTTCCGGGAAGCGGTGGAAATCATGACGAAGTTCACTAAACTCCGATTCATGGGCTTGCATATAACTGAAAACCGAATGCGCATCACTCATGGCAAAATCTCCGAGGTAAATAAGAATTAATTTTGCACCCATTAACCCCACAAACGAAAGCATTAACTAGGGTTATTACACTAAGTCGTGACAATCCCTAATTCATTTTGTGGCTTTTTAGTTGAAAATGTAGCTATCGAATAACTCGGACACTCTTAGGAGAGAACACCATGCAAATCATCACCCCTGATTTTAAGGGCGAAAATAAGGGCCATTACAGTGCCGGTGTTATCAGTAACGGTACGCTGTATGTTTCTGGTCAATTGTCCATTGATCCCGATACCCGTGAGGTCTGTCAAGGCGACATTAAAGACCACACCCGTTTGGCACTCAATAATGTTGATCGCGTTTTAAAAGCCGCCGGTGTGCGCCGTGATCAAGTCGTGTTTTGCCGCGTTTATACGCCCGATGTTCAATACTGGGGCCCGATCAATGAAGTCTATGCAGAATTCTTCGGTGATCACAAACCTGGGCGTGTGATTGTCTCTACGACCACTTTGCATTTCGGCTGTTTGGTTGAAATTGAAGCAATTGCAGAAATCAAGGAGTAACACAATGGCTTTAGAGTTTGTCTGCACCCACTGCGGTAAAAAAACACCCACAACAACCAAAGCCCCACGTTGCGAATGCGGAGGCCTTTTTGAACTTGATTTCAAAGCGCCTGCCTGGGATGAAAAGTTAATTGATCGCAATGAATGGAGTCAATTCCGTTACCGTGCATTTATGGCAATGGACGACGATCAAACGTGGCGTTCTATCACCATGGGTGAAGGGATGACTCCGGTCATTCGCTTCAATGATGATGTCATGTTCAAGATGGACTACACCATGCCCACGCTCTCCTTTAAAGACCGTGGAGCGGCAACACTGGTTGCACACTGCAAGAGCATTGGTGTTACGCATTGCGTTCAAGACTCGAGCGGCAACGCAGGCAATAGCGTTGCAGCCTATTGTGCTCGAGCCGGAATCGATTGTGAAATTTACGTTCCTGAAGGCACGAGTCCGAAAAAGATCACCATGATTGAATCCCATGGTGCTCAAGTTCATGTCATTGAAGGTACACGTGATCACTGTGCCGATGTCTGTCGTAGCCAAGTCAAAGAACGTGGTTCTTATTACGCCAATCACGTCTATAACCCTTATTTTTATGAAGGGATGAAGGCCTATATCTACGAAGTGTTTGAACAACTCAAACGCATCCCTGAAAATATTGTCATTCCTGTCGGTAACGGTACTTTGTTTATCGGTGCGATTAAGGCCTTGGAGCACCTTCACGAAAGCGGTGCCATTGACCATTTCCCCAATGTCATTGCGCTTCAAAGCGAGTTGTGCGATCCGCTCTATCAAGCTCAACAACAAGGTCTCAATGAACCCGCTTCCGTGAACCCTCAACCGACAATGGCCGAAGGTATCGCCATCGGTAAACCGATGCGAGGTAAAGAAGTGCTCGACATGATTGCTCGTCACAACATTGAAGTGGTGACCGCTCCGGAAGATTTAATTTTGAAGTGCCGTCATGAGATCGCTCGTCGTGGCATCTATTGCGAACACACGACCGCTGCCAACTACGCTGCCTACGTTCACTACTGCGAACTCCACGGACGCACGCCCGATACATTAATCACGATGTGCGGTGCAGGTATTAAGTCCGATCACTAGATTTAACATTTGTCGTTTTAACCATTACAACATTAAAACATTTAAACAATTGTTAATTTGTACATTTGATTCATAAAAGGCTTTGAAAAATCAAAGCCTTTTATCATTTACAGAAAGAATTCATTATCCCGATGAATGGCAGCAACAGGTGCTAATTTTTGACCAATCATAACTCTCACCGGCTCGGGCAAGACGCGAGATTTTTGAGAGCAGACAAAGACACAGCGCATACACAAAATGCACTTCTCGGCATCAACCTTTGAAGGATCATTTGCATCAATCGCCCCCACAGGACACAACCTAACACACTGACCACACTTCACACAGTTTCCGTCAATAATCGGTGTTAGTGGCGACTTTGTCCAAGAACGATACGGAAAGTCACCAGGCACTTTCAAAGCATCAAATTCCGTTTGAGCAAGCTTTTTCTTTGCCATTCGAGCAAAGGCCTTCAAATTCGTCAAATCGAGCTCAGAGGGACGATTTTGCGCGACAGTCGGCACCATTGAGTGACGTGCGACAACAGCGGCGCTTGCAACCGGTACGCCACCGAGCTCAGATACCGTGTTATTGAGTTCTAAAAGCGCATCCTCAAAAGCTCGATTACCGTAAGTCACCAATGTAATTGCTTTGACACCATTGAGAGAAAAGCTCTTTAATCTCTCAACCATCAAAGAAGGCAAACGCCCGCCAAAAACCGGCCCCGCGATGACCATCGGATCCTTCGGATCGAAGGTTTGCGCCATTAAGTGCGTTTTGGTTAAATCGACAACATTAACTTTTTGATCCAATTCAGACGCAACGGTTAAAGCGATTTGTTTTGAATTTCCCGTCGGGCTAAACAGCAATACATTGACCATACAGACCTCTTAAGACTTAGAAATAGCGAACCTGCACCATAAAGGCTTCGAAATTAAACGGATTCGGTGCTAACGCAAATAATTTCTGACAAAACTCTCGTGCATGGCGCTGATCGGCATCAAGTTTTTCATCATCGAGTCGATACCAATCAATCGCACTAAAAGAGCAAGGATTTTTCTTAATCTCCAAATCCACCCAATGAGCACTCATCAAACCCACTAGACGCAATAAATCTTCATTGTGTTGCAGTTTAATCCCTGCTATGTAAAGTCCTTTGGCATCTTGATAACGATAAAAGCCCAAGCAATCGACAATCTGCATCAAAATCGGTGGCAACGATCCCTTAAGGCAATAAACATCACACTCATCCAATAGCATCAACGGCGTATGAGGCAAGAGCGCAGCTAAGTCTCGCAAATAGCGATCAACGTTCTTAGATAATAACGTCTCACCCAAGTACTCACGAGCAACGAAATAACGATTAATCAAATCTTCGATGACTTCTGCTTCATGCCCCACTGGAACCGTTTGCTTATGACTGTAATAGTCAATCGCTTCGCGCAATCGACAGGCAAAAATAGCATCAACAATCAAACGATCCTCGGGTGTTAATTGCGAATCTTCCATAACGTACTGTTCGTACTCTGGCTCCTCTTCAACGACACCGAAGAAAATACGAATTCGACCCGCGGCTTTTGCTTCCGATAATCTGATTTCAACAGAGCGCCAGGCTCCCGTCGAGCAAACCATTCCCAAAACCACATCACTTTCATCTGCACCCACATCCATTAACAATGTCGCCACGGAATGAGCGCGCATAAAAGCTCTCGGATAGTCGCGACAAATCTCCACACTCACAGCATGAAATCGTGCGGATAATTCCATCGTTTGAAATCTTTTCTCATGCTCTAATAATTGCATCTGATACTCCAATGATCGTTGTTCACTATAGCTCACTTTTTCTCAGAAAACGATAAGAATAAGTGCGCATAACAATCAAACTACTCACCACGGAATGAGCGTACATTAGCACATTTGGGCTTTTGTACATTGCAACAATATTAAAAATAACCGCTATAACTTTTTCAGTCATAGCGGTTAAATAGTTTATTGTTTTTATTTATATTTTTAAATATCAGTAAATCATCATTTGTTTATTTGTTGTTTTGCTGATATGTACATTTTTTAGATTATCGATAAATCTTTCTTTGAAGAAGTTCGCGAACCAAAACAGAGGCCTTCGTTCCGTGATCAACACAGTATTTCATCAAGTCCTTGTGCATATCTTCGGGCAAATCCATCGACAAACGTTTCATACGAACTTTCGTTTCCGGCGTCTTCAAAACGGGTTTAGAACTCACTTCTACGTGCGTTTCCTCTGCACCCAAACTGACCCATTCATCCATCTTTGCCATATCAGCAGCAGAGGCTTGACGCGGCTTTGTAAACATTACTTTCTTTCCTGATGCCATGATTATTCTCCCAAAACGTTAAGAACTTCTTTTGCCAAGCGATTTACTTCACGCGTAGCGTAACTCTTGGAATCTTGCTCAAACACTGCCACGCCGACCGCAGCCGATTCGGCATAAACGACGCGTTGAGAAAGCGTTGAGTCGAGTACTTCAATTTCGAAGCCCTCTAATGCGTCAACGATGTCACGCCCAATCGCCGTTTTGGCGATCTTTCGATTAATCACAAAGGCTGCCTGAATTTCAGGGCGATAAATTTGAGCTTCCTTAATCAGCTTGACCACTTCTTCAGCAGCCCAAACGTCGTAAGGACTCGGCTGAACCGGAATCAAAACCAAATCACTGGCCATAATGGCAGCACGTGCCAAATCCGTCACGCGAGGCGCACCGTCAATCACAACCACATCTCGACCTTTGCCGAGATCCGGAATGGTTTTATGTAAATTGGGCTTTGCACAACCCACAACCGGGAACAAAGGCTCCATTTCGTCGGAACGACTGGCAAACCAATCTAAGGCAGAACCTTGAGGATCCGCATCGACTAAAAGAACCGACTTGCCCTTCTTTGCGATGGCAGAAGCCAGATTAACGGAAATCGTTGTCTTACCAACGCCGCCCTTTTGATTCAAGATACTAATGACTTTCATGACATTCCTTTAGAATCAATAAATGTACATTTGTGTTTTTATGTATTTTACCATATGTTTATTTGAGTGTTTGATCTTTTTACATTTCGACTAATCGTTATTAGTATTTGATTTTATTAGAAATAGGTAGATTTACTATTTTGTAGAACCCTAGTCTCTTAAGTATTTCGATCATTCTAAAATACGACTAGTTAACACATTTGTACATTTGATTATTTGTACATATAATTAAAAGGCGTTTAAAGATTAGTGGCAGATAAAACAAAAATCCGCACAACGTTTTACACGCGTGCGGATTCAAATTTGGTGCCCCAAGACTGACTCGAACAGACGACCTATCGCTTACAAGGCGATTGCTCTACCAACTGAGCTATTGGGGCAAGAGGCGCTATTTTACACGAGAAAAGATCGGCGTGGGGGCTTTAGGTTTAATTTCCTCAGGCTCGTCCATATCCGGAGAAAACATCATCCCCTTAGCAGGCTCTTCTTGCGGGAACATACCGGCAACATTGCGATAAGGCACATAGCATTGCATAGCCTTCTCGCCAAAGCGAGCCTCAAAGCGAATCGCATCTTCTTCAAAAGCCAAGCTATGCGTTGCTTCGGCAGAAATGTCGAAAACAATTCGACCATCCTGAACAAATTCCATCGGTACGGTGCAGTTATCGTCAACATTAACAACGATGTAAGGCGACAGACCGTAATCGTTACACCAGTTCCAAATGGATTGAATCAAATACGATTTAATTGAGGCTCTTGCCATAACTTCTCTCTAACGCATCTTAACGACGCATAACTTTTTCAGACGGCGTCATCGAGTCAATGAAGGATTGACGCGAGAACAAGCGTTCTGCGTACTTTTGCAACGGTGCAGCAGACTTCGGCAATTCAATGCCATAGACTTCCAAGCGCCACAAAAGCGGAGCCATTGCTACGTCAAGCATCGTGAATTCATCACCAAAGATGTACTTATTCTTGACAAAAAGCGGTGCCATCGCGATCAATTGCTCACGAATACGGCTACGAGCCAAGTTCTTTGCAGAATCGACAGCCTGACGAGATTCAAGCGTCTTCATGTAGCTGAATAATTCACGTTCGAAATTAAACAAGAACAAACGAACGCGAGCACGATGAACGGGTTCAGCGGGCATTAATTGCGGATGCGGGAAACGTTCATCCAAGTATTCGCAAATGATGTTCGACTCATAGAGGAAAAACTCACGTTCTTCCAACACCGGCACTTCACCATAAGGATTCATGGTTAGGATTTCCGGCGGTACATTGCCGACATCGATGTCTTTGACCTCAAAGTCCATGCCCTTTTCATATAAAAGGAAACGACAACGATGAGAAAACGGACAAGTCGAACCAGAATATAAAATCATTTATTGACTCCTAATCTGTTTGGTGTTCGGCGAATTGACTATAGGTGAGCACACCACCCTTCGCCGGCCAATAACGATGCTAATTCCAATATATTCATTTTAATGGGTTCAAAACAAAAACGCCATTAAATGGCGTTTTTATTCTTTATTTTCAAATGGTTATCTACATTTAAAGAGGGTTGTCATCATCAACAAAAATGCACTCAATTCCCACTGTTTCTTCAATCCAGTTACCTAACGCACGAATACCCAAACGTTCCGTTGCATGATGCCCACACACCAAATAGGGAACGCCGCTTTCTCGGGCCATGTGCGTTGAGCGTTCAGCCGCTTCTCCGCTGATATAGACTTGAGCGCCCGCAGTAATCGCATCTTCAAAGAAATTTTCAGCCGCACCACTGCACCATGCCACACGAGTAATGTCACCCGTTCGATTTCCTAAAACAAGTACTTCACGAGACAATTGTTCAGACAAATATTGCGTCAATTGCTCTAACGTCTTAGGAGCAATCACGCCCATCCACAAGAAGTTTCCCTCTGAGGTCTGCATGCAGTTTTGAGCATTTAAAAGTTTGCCTAGCAGAGCGTTGTTACCAATCTCTGGATGAGCGTCAAGGGGCAAGTGGTAACCGATTAAATTGATGTCGGCACTCAAAAGAGTCTTCAATCGACGATGCTTCGTGCGAACAATGCACGGATTTTCACCCTTCCAAAACCAACCGTGATGAACCAAAAGCGCATCGGCCTGAAGTTCGACCGCACGATCAATCACCGTTTGCGTAGCGCTCACCGCCGTCACAATTTTCTTGATTTCGGACTTCCCTTGCACTTGTAAGCCGTTGGGCGCATAGTCTTTAAAGAGCTCAGGTTTCAAAAACGCATTTAAAGCGCCTAGGAGATCATCACACTGCATAGCAAGCCTCACATATTAATTTGCAAAAAAGCCGCCCTTGGCGGCCTTTTTAATCAGTCTATTCGGAGTCCGTCTCTGGGGCAGTTTTCCCAAAGAGCTTCACCATCCAAAGACCCACTTGGTAAAGAATCACTAATGGCAATGCCAAAAGGCATTGGCTTAACACATCAGGGGGTGTCACAATAGCGGCAATAATAAATGCCCCCACGATGACGTACGGACGAACTTTCACAAGTGTTTCGTAATGTGCCACACCCATTCGATTAAGAACCATCACCACGATCGGCACTTCAAAAGTCATACCGAAAGCTAAGAACATGGAAATAACAAAACCAAAGTAGGCATCAATGTCCGGTGCAAAATTTACGCTATCGGGGCTAAAGCCTGCGATAAACATAAAGACCATACGAAACACCACGAAATAGCAATAAAGCATCCCCAAAGCAAACATCAGTAAGCTTGAGAAAAGGATCGGCCAAACGAGACGCTTTTCACGCTTATACAACCCTGGCGCAACAAATGCCCACAATTGATATAAAACGATCGGTAACGAAATCAAAAAGGCCAAAAAAAGCGTGACCTTTAAGGGGACAAAAAACGGAGCAACCACGCCCGTAGAAAGCATCTTGACACCCTGAGGAAGCGCTGCCATCAAAGGCAAACTCAAGAAGTCAAAAATTTGCTTCATAAAGGGTGACAGGCACAAGAACACAATCAAGACGGCAGCACAAGCTCGAACGACGCGCGTGCGAAGTTCCAGAAGGTGCTCCATCAGAGGTTGCTCTCGATCAACCAACTCGTCTTCGGAGGTTTCGAGGGGTAATTTCTCGGTTGCCATACAAAATATTTAACGGTAAATACGCGGACGATTAACACGTGCACGAGGCGCATAACGTCGGTTATAGCCTCCCATTTGCTTGCGCGGTAACGCCAGTTGCTGACGCAACTCTTCGAGCTCACTGACAACGTCATCGAGCGAGGCCGTGGGCTTATAACGTTTGGGAACGTACTGAGATTGGAAACTGTCTTGCGTAGACTCACCTAAGTTCCAACCAAAGGGATTATTGGTACGAAATGACGAAGCTCGCTTAGCGGGCTTCGGTAACGTCGCTTCGCTTTGATTGAATTCGGTATAAGGATCCTTGGTCGCAACCTCTTGGGAGGCATTTTGCTTCAGTGCAGAATTGACCGCTTGCGTTTCGCTTTCAAGCGTACTTTGCACTTCCGTTAAAGAACTGCGAAGGCTCGCCGCTTGAGAAGCGAACTGCTCACGAAGTTTTTTCACTTCTGAGAGTTGCGTCTCTTTATCAAAGTCATTTTTGACTTGAGAGATATAGCCCTGAGCTTTGGCCAACAAACGCCCCGCCGTACGAGCCACTTCGGGCATACGCTCGGGACCAAGAACGACCAGCGCAACAACGCCGATCACCAAGAGTTCGGTAAATCCAAAATCAAACATGAATGGAACTAATCAATCGGCAAGAGCCCAAAAAAGGGCTCTTACCCACTGAAAATTACTTCGTTTCAGTCTTGTCTTTAGCTTGGACGTCAATGGCTTCGGTTGAAGCGGCTTGATTGGTCACTTGCTTGGTTTCTTCAGCCTTGCTTTCAGCTTGGCCTTCATTGAGACCTTCCTTAAAGCCCTTGATACCGCTACCTAAATCACGACCCAAGTTCTTCAACTTGCCCGTACCGAACACAAGTACAACGATCAATAAAACGACTAACCAATGCCAGATGGAAAAGCTACCCATGCTATTAACTCCTACGCGGCCACGGTTGCGGTCCGCCCATAACGTGAATATGTAAATGTCCCACTTCTTGACCGCCATCGCGACCTGTATTGATCACGGTGCGGAAACCATTAGCGCAACCTTGCTCTAAAGCCAATTGCGGAACAAGCGCAAGCATTTTACCCAAAAGTGCCGTATCTTCGGGTTGTGCGTGAGCCAAAGACTCCAAATGTTTCTTCGGAATCAACAGAAAATGAATCGGCGCAGCCGGATTGATGTCATGGAAGGCCAAAACATCTTCGTCTTCATAGACCTTCTTGCACGGAATATCACCGCGGATGATCTTGCAGAAAATACAGTCTTGCATGCTTACTTTCCTTTATTACGAAATACGTTCTATCTTTGCACCAAGTTTGGACAATTTCAACTCCATATGGTCATATCCGCGATCGAGGTGATAAATTCGATCAACGATACTTTCACCACTGGCGACCAATGCGGCCATCACAAGGCTGGCTGAAGCACGCAAATCCGTGGCCATCAAATTGGCTCCAGACAAGGCTTCAACCCCCGTCACCACGGCCGTATGACCTTCAACAGAAATGTTAGCCCCCAAACGTTGCAATTCCGGCACGTGCATGAAGCGATTTTCAAAAATCGTTTCCGTCACTCGCCCCGTGCCTTCGGCAATGCAATTCAATGCCATAAATTGGGCTTGCATGTCGGTCGGGAAACCAGGATGCGGAACCGTACGGACATTCACGGCTTTAGGGCGACGATCAATGCGTGCTCGCACCCAATCTTCACCGTACTCAATTTCGCCACCGGCTTCACGCAATTTGTCCATCACCACATCAAGCGTGTGAGGAGAAACGTGCGTAACCGTCACGTCCCCTTGCGTCATCAATGCGGCAACCAAGAAGCTGCCGGCTTCAATACGATCAGGAAGCACCGTGTAGGTTGCGCCGTGAAGTGCCTCAACGCCTTCAATTTCAATGATCGGCGTACCGGCCCCCTTGATCTTGGCCCCCATCGCAATTAAGCAATTGGCCAAATCAACCACTTCCGGTTCGCGGGCGGCATTTTCGATAATCGTAACACCATCGGCTAAGGTGGCAGCCATCATCAAGTTTTCAGTTCCACCCACCGTGACCATATCCGTCACAATATGAGCGCCCTTTAAACGCCCCTTTGCCACCACGTAACCGTGCTCAATATGCACTTCAGCGCCCATGGCTTGTAAGCCTTTGATGTGTTGATCCACCGGACGTGCGCCAATCGCACAGCCCCCCGGCAAACTCACACGAGCCTCTCCGTAACGAGCCAACAAAGGGCCTAAAACCAAAATCGAGGCACGCATCGTTTTCACCAAATCATAAGGTGCTTCGAGCGTGGTCAAATCCTTTGCATTTAAAATAACCGTTTCATCTTGGCTATCGACTTTGGTACCGAGTCCAGCTAAGAGCTTATTCATCGTACGAATGTCAGACAATTTCGGTACGTTGTGAAGCACTAAATCTTCTGCGGTTAACAAAGCTGCCGCAAGAATAGGCAATGCAGCATTCTTAGCACCCGAAATTTTCACTTCACCGGCCAAACGGCAACCGCCCGTTACTTTAAGTTTTTCCATATCAATTCAACTTATTAAGTCTTTTTCGAAGAGAGTACTTCATCAACACTGTCAGCACCTTTGAAGCACTACCCACAACTGAAAGATTTTACCGACTTGTCGGAAATTACGCTTAGCATACTGCACGAAAAATCGGACCTTTGAGTCATCAAACGGTCCGAAAGTGTGCGCAATTGTTTCAGATGGATTGGTGAGGCGTATCCTTATGGCAATACGCTCGAATCAACTCACGAACGCCGTAAAGTTTTGCCAAACTCCACATGCCTTCAGGAAGATTAACAATCTTTGGACTCAGTCCCTTTTGTTGAGCCGCCTCCAACCACTTAAGAATGAGAGCCAAGAGCGCACTGTCGGCCTGTTCAACGCCAGTGCAATCAAACACTTCATCACCGGCCGCAATGGCTTTTTCGGCTTGGGGTTCCAACTCACTCATATCATTAAGAGTGACATTTTTTTTAGAAATCAACACAACCCAAATCCTGAAAATATTATTACTTACTCGAGGTCTTTAAGCGCTCTTCCATGCGACGAATCAAACCGTCAATGCCTTCTTGAGCGGCAATGTTGCCATATTGGCTACGATAGTTGCTCACCAACCAAACGCCCTCAACATTAACGTCAATGACTTGCCAACCCTTATCCTTGATGTTGCGAAGACGATAAACCATCGTTACCTCAGGCTTACTGCTATCGCTCTTGGATTTCATCCCGGTGCGAACAATGGCTTCCGTACCATCGTTTTGACCATGAGGCAAAACACGCACCACTTGATCGGTTGCCAAGCTCAATCCGCCTGAATAAACGGAAATTAAGGTTTCACGGAACAAAAACTGCAAGCGATCGCGTTGTTGGGGCGTCGCTTGGCGCCACTTCGGCCCCACCGCCATGCGCGTCATACGCAAAAAGTCGACATTGGGCATCATTTTTTCGTCAACAAGACGTTCAACGGCCTTCTTATCCCCTTTTTGCACTTTGGGATCAGCGGCAATGGCTGTCAAAATTTCGTTAGAAACGCGCTCGACAAAAGCTTCCGGCGATTCGGCAGCCTGCAAAGCCGGCGCACTCACCAAAAGCATCAAAGAGCCAATCAGGGTTAAAAGCGTTCTGCGCAACATCATTAAAAAATCCTACTGATAATCTTCGTCTTCAAATTCGTCCACCGGCAATTCAATCGGCGGATTGCCATCCCAAACCAAGCTTAAACGTTGTTGAAGATAGGCATCACGAATGGCAACATAGGGATCCAATGCGGTTCCAAGCATTGCATCGGCCGCCAAGAGTTTGGAGCGTTCGCTGACAAGATAAACACCAGAAGCCGACCAAGCTACCCAGTGCCATTCCTTATCCGCTTCGCTCATATAGGTCATCGGACTCATCGCAATCGAGACGCTCTTGCCGATACTGTCACGGACTGTGCTGTAGCCTAACATCGGCCAAACGATATAAGGGCCTTGAGGCACCCCCCACTTGCCTAACGTCTGACCAAAGTCTTCCGGAGCGTGGGCAAGATTCCAATGAGAAGCCACATCAAAAATACCGACCACGCCAATCGTGGAGTTCACCAAAAAACGAACAAAGCTCACGCCGCCATCGGCCAACTTCCCTTGCAAAAGGTTGTTGAGTGTATTATCAAGTTCGCCCAAATTTTGGAAGAAATTGCTCACACCGGTTTGAACGGGTTTAGGTACATACTCAACGTAGTTAACTGCCAACGGATGCAAGATCAACTCATCGAGCTTCATATTAAAAGCATGCGTTTGGCGATTCACTGTTTCAAAGGGGTCTGCCGGATTCTCCCCCGAATGAGGAGGAACAACGGCACAACCCACCAAACTTGTCGCCAATGTCACACCGAGTACGGAATGTTTCAAAGAAAACGACATTAGACCTTATTCCTTGCTCTTATTCTCAACAAAGCTGTACATGAACTTGCTGACCATTTGTTCAAGCACCATAGCCGATTGCGTACGGCGGATCTTAGAACCCGCGCCCAGCACTTCCTCATCAGCACCGGCCACCAAGCCAATGTATTGTTCGCCCAACAAGCCAGAAGTCAAAATTTGCGCTTCGCTATCGGCGGGGAATTCAAACCCAGCGTCAATGCTCATCACCACTTTGGCTTGAAACATCTCATTATCAAACGTCACGCTCTCAACTCGGCCCACAACAACACCAGCGCTTTTGACTGGTGCACGAGATTTCAACCCACCGATATTGTCAAACAAAGCCTCAACCTGATAAGACTTCTGACCAAAGGTGAAACTGCCGAGATTGGCTGCCTGTAAGGCGGTAAAAAGCAGTGCAGCAAACCCCATGACGACAAATAAGCCGACCATCAACTCGACACTGCGTTTACGTTCTGAACGTCTTTCCATCTGAAAGCCCCTTTTACTTACTAAACCGAGAACATCATGGCTGTCATAATGAAGTCCAACCCTAAAACCATAAGGGAGGAGATCACAACGGTACGCGTCGTCGCTCTCGAAACGCCTTCAGGCGTCGGACGAGCATTGTAGCCTTGATAAAGAGAAATTAAACCGACCGCAATGGCAAAAACCACAGCCTTAATGAGGCTATTGCCAATATCGGAGAAAATGTCGACACCGGCTTGCATCTGCGACCAAAATGCTCCACCGTCAACGCCAATCATGGCCACGCCGACAATCCAAGCGCCGAAAATGCCGACAGCGGAGAAAATACTGGCCAAACACGGCAAAGAAATCAAAACGCCCCAAAAGCGAGGTGCCAACACACGACGAACGGGATCAACCCCCATCATTTCCATCGCGGCCACTTGTTCACCGGCACGCATCAAACCGATTTCTGCCGTCAAGGAGGTCCCAGCTCGACCGGCAAACAATAGCGCAGCAACCACCGGCCCCAATTCACGCGTCAAACACAAAGCAACCATGACACCCAGGGCCTGTTCGCTACCGTAATTGACCAAAATGAAATAGCCCTGCAAAGCCAGCACAAAACCCACAAACAAGCCGGACACCGCAATAATCAAAAGCGAATAATTCCCGATAAAGTGGATTTGCTGACAGACCAAGCCGAAACGCGACAAAGAAGCAGGCAGCTCCTTAAAGAGCTGAACGGCAAAAATTGCCAAGCGTCCAACGTGACGAACTTGATCAAGAGTCCATGCGCCTAAATCCATCAATGCTTTCATCTCGAACCTACCCCAAACTCTTGAGCAATCGGGACGGCCGGATAGTGGAATGCCACAGGACCATCAGGCTGCGCTTCAATAAACTGTCTTACGTACGGATCGGTCGAAGCACTCAATTGCTCAGGTGTACCTTCACCCACAATACGACCCGAAGAGATCATATAAACATAGTGTGCAATCGCAAACGTTTCCGGCACATCGTGCGTCACGATAATACTGGTTGCCTTTAACGCATCATTTAAATCTCGAATCAATCGGGCAGTAATCCCCATCGAAATCGGATCCAACCCGGCAAAGGGCTCGTCATACATGATCAATTGGGGATCAAGCGCCGTTGCACGAGCCAAGGCCACACGGCGCGCCATCCCGCCGGAGATTTCGCTTGGCATCAAATCGGCCGCACCACGAAGCCCCACGGCGTTTAATTTCATCAGCGCCATGCGAACAATCAAATCTTCGCTCAAAGAGGTTTGTTCGCGCAACGGAAACGCCACATTGTCCAACACGGACATGTCAGTGAAAAGGGCACCAAATTGAAAAAGCATCCCCATGTTTCGACGCGCCGCATAAAGCGAAGCCTTGTCGTTGGGATCCAATACCTGACCATCAAAGAGCACTTCCCCTTCATTGGGTTGCTCCAATCCCCCAATGAGTTTTAACAATGTCGTTTTGCCCATGCCTGAGCCGCCCATGATCGCAACCACCTTGCCGCGACCAAAGCGCATGGTTACGTTATCGAGAATAACCCGCTTTCCGTAACCGAACGTCACATTGTTAACAACAACCAAATCACTCACAGTGAAACCTTCCAGTAATGACTGAATTTATATTCAGAGGACAATATTATATCGACCTATCCGCATCTTCGGGGTGATTAAAAACAACTGATTTGTAAGTTCAAACCCCTTATCAGAACGGTCAAACCCCCTCTTCTGAAACTCAACAAATACAGCATATCTGAACTGCAATTTTTTTGCCCACAAAAACTTTTTTAATCTCACTCTAAGTGTTTAAAAACGCAACGAAATTCGATAAAATAGCGAGTTTTAATAGAAATCCTTCAGACTTGTTACAGCTCGTTGCCAACAAATATTTCCAAAGTGCACGCGCTTCAGTACCATTAGTCTGGATTGGCTCAACTCTCTTTTGGGCCTTGGTGCAATATTCGTACTCGTTGCAATGAAAAAGAAAACGTCTTCCCAATCTTTCGGGTTTAAAAAGTTATTAAAGTGGACTTGCCTGGCTGGCGCCGCTGTTGGTGTCATTGGTGTTTCCGTTGGTCTTGTGGCCTTTTCCGTTGTCTACTATCGTTTGCCTTCCATTGAGGCTTTAACGGAATACCGTCCCAAAGTACCGCTTCGTATTTACACCGCTGACGGCGACCTCATTGGTGAATTCGGTGAGGAACGACGTGACTTTGTGCCCATTGAAGAAATGCCCCGTCATATGCGTTTGGCCATTTTGGCAGCCGAAGACAACGGCTTTTACGAGCACTCCGGCATTGAATTCATGGGTTTTGTGCGTGCTGCCTTAGCTAACATCTTGACCGGTCGCAAGGGTCAAGGTGGTAGTACCATCACGATGCAAGTGGCCCGAAACTTTTTCTTAAGTTCGGAACGAAGCTACACTCGTAAGCTTTACGAAGTCGCCCTTTCGCTCAAAATTGAACAAAATTTAAGCAAAGACAAGATTTTTGAAGTCTATGCCAACCAAATTTTCTTGGGTAACCGCGCCTACGGTTTCGGCAGTGCTGCCAAAACTTATTTTGGTAAAGACTTAAGAAACGTCTCCATTTCTGAAGCTGCAGTGTTAGCAGGCCTTCCTGTGGCGCCCAGTGCATATAACCCGCTCGTTAACATGAAACGCGCCACCATGCGTCGCAATTACGTGTTGGGTCGCATGTTGCAATTGGGCTACATCGATGACATCACTTACGAAAGCGCCTTAGCTCAACCCATTGAAGTTCAAGCCGCTTCAGCCCAATTGAAAAAGACCACGTTAATCACTCAAGATTTGCACGCAGGTTATGCCGCCGAATTGGCTCGTATGCTCTTGGTGCCTTACTTTGGCGATGTCATCTACAACCAAGGCCTTAATGTCTACACAACAATTCGTAGCAAAGATCAACGCGTGGCGAGCTCTGCCGTTCGAAAAAATCTCGTCGAATACGACCGTCGCTATGGCTATCGCGGTGTTGAGCACTATGTGGATCTGTCTGATCCCCAAACTCGCGATGCCAACATCCGTCAAGGCCTCTCTCAAGTTGTCTCCAGCACGAACCTTTTGCCCGGTGTCGTCACGGAATTGACCCCTAAGAGCATGAAGGTACAAATTGCTAACAACGATGTGATCACGCTCGATGCCAAGGGCTTTGAGTTTGCCAAGCGCTTTATTGCCCAACAGGGGCAAACGCTCAAAGGTCGTTATAAAGACGGCGAATTGCGAGTCGGCGCCATTGTCCGTATCACTCAAGATAAAAAGGGACGTTGGTCATTGGGACAAATCCCGGTGGTTGAAAGTGCCTTTATTTCCGGCAACTTCGAAACAGGGGCGATTTACTCGCTCGTGGGTGGTTTTGACTTCAAACTCAATCAGTTCAACCACGTCACGCAAGCCTCCCGTCAACCGGGTTCAAGCTTTAAACCCTTTATTTATTCAGCTGCGCTCGATAAGGGCTTTACGCCGACAACGGTGATCAATGATGCGCCGATTTCCATTGATCCGCGCTTAACGGGCGGCAAACTTTGGGAACCGCGTAACTACGACCGTCGTTTTGACGGTCCGATGACGCTTGCTACGGCATTGAAAAAATCAAAGAACTTAGTTTCTGTTCGCATCATGCAGGCGATTGACCCCTACTATGCGCAACAATACCTGACGAAATTCGGTTTTGATGCCAAGGATCACCCCCCGCTTTTAACAACGGCACTTGGCGCCGGTTCCGTCACCCCGTGGGAAATGCTCACCGGTTACTCTGTCTTTGCCAATGGTGGCTTCTTGGTTCAACCTTACCTCATCGAGAAGGTCACCGACAACGAAGGTAATGTATTAATGCAAGCGCATCCTCGCGTTGCTGGCCAAAATGCACCTCGCACACTGGATGCTCGTAATGCGTTCATTATGAATTCGTTATTGCATGGTGTGGCCACTGATGGTACGGGCCGTCGAGCAGGCAATGCCCTCAAACGCAATGACATCGGTGCCAAAACCGGGACCACGAACGACTCTGTGGACGCTTGGTTTGCGGGTTATGCCGGTAACATCGCCGCCGTTGGTTGGGTCGGTTACGACAAACCCAAACCCTTGGGTGCAACGGAAACCGGTGGTGGTTTGGTCTTACCGATTTGGGTTGAGTACATGCAAACGGCCCTAAAGGGCGTGCCGGAGTACTATCGTCCACAACCCTCGGACGTCATCAATATCGATGGAGACCTTTACTATGCTGACCAAGCCCACAACTCGGTGCAAACATTAGGTCTTGGAGAATCCACCACGCCTGAAGAGGTCGATCCGATCAGCGGAACGATTCGCGATCAAATCTTCTAACGTTTTTCAGCCCTACAAAAGCTCGACCTTATGGCCGAGCTTTTGCGTTAAAAGACCCGACAAAACATCTTCAATGGTTTGTGACTTAGCGGCTTCCACCCAATGAGCATCAATCCAATCAAAACGGTAGCCACCTTTAAGACTTGCTAACCAAATCTGTTTCATGGGCGTTTGTTGATTGATAACAATCTGAAAACCATCCTCGGTTTCAATGGTGAGGACGTTTCCCTGGCGCTCAATATCCAGATCTTCACCTAGAGCTTCGAGATAAGCCTCAAGATCATCAAAAGTTTTTTGTGCAAGTGCGATAAACTCTGTTTCTGTCATAGTTAAATTAATTTGAAAGTTACTCTTATGAACCGTTTTAAAATTTTAGCGATTCTTGTCAGCTCCATTTTACTGACAGCATGTGGCCTCAAGAGCGGTCTTTATATGCCTCAAAAGGCACCAATGCCAACCGAATCCATTGAAAGCATTGAAAATACGACGGTTGACACCCAACAAGGCACTCAACCATAACATTGGCCGTTGCCTACGGAGACTTTTATGGCTGATACATTTTTGCCGGGGCCGCAATGGCACTACTGCGGCAATGACCTTTATTGTGAAAACGTCAAGTTGGCTGACCTCGCACGAGATTACGGTACGCCCCTTTACGTCTACTCAAAAGACTCCATCGTAAAAGCTTACGAGGCTTACACACAAGCTCTAAAGGGCTTTCCACACCTCATTTGCTATGCCGTTAAGGCCAACGCCAATATCGCCATTTTGCAATTGCTTGCTCAATTAGGCAGTGGCTTTGATATCGTTTCCTCTGGGGAATTAACCCGCGTATTGCACGCCGGTGGCAATCCTCAGAACGTCACATTTTCCGGCGTTGCCAAAACAGAGGCCGAAATCGAACTCGCTCTCAAGGTCGGTATCAAGTGCTTTAACGTTGAGAGTATTCCGGAACTTTCTCGCATTGAAACGGTTGCTGCACGCACCAATTGCATTGCACCGATTTCTGTTCGTGTAAATCCCGATGTGGATGCGCACACCCACCCCTACATTTCAACGGGTCTTAAAAACAACAAGTTCGGCGTTGATTACGATGAGTGCCTCGCACTTTATCGCCACGCACATCAAAGTCGTTGGCTAAAGGTTGTGGGCATTGACAGTCACATCGGCTCTCAACTCACCGATATGTCGCCGTACCTTGATGCGTGTGACAAAATCCTCGATTTAGTTATTCACCTTCAAGACGAAGGCATCACGCTTGAGCACGTTGATTTTGGTGGCGGAGTCGGTGTTCGATACCAAGACGAAACGCCCTTAGACATCACAGAGTTGACGCGTCAATTGCACCAAAAAATGATTGACAGAGGGTTAGGCCATTTATCAATGATTTTTGAGCCCGGTCGCTCCATGGTTGCTAACGCCGGTGCCTTGCTCACAACGGTGCAATACATCAAGAAAACGCCGGTGAAGAACTTTTTAGTGGTCGATGCCGGCATGACGGAGATGATGCGCCCAGCCCTTTACGAAGCCTGGATGCCCATTCTTCCAATTCAAATTCAAGAACACTTGACGGCTCAGACTTACGATATCGTGGGTCCTGTGTGCGAGTCGAGCGACTGGTTGGGTAGAAAGCGTGTTCTTAAGACAGAGGCGGGACAGTGCCTTGCCATAACCGTTGCGGGCGCTTATGGCATGAGTATGGCCAGTAACTACAACTCCCGTCCGCTAGTGGCTGAAATTTTGGTTGATCAGGATCGAAGCTTCCTGATTCGTCATCGTCAAAATATTGAAGACACTTGGCAATTAGAGCGTCTTATTTAGGTCTTTACACAAAAAGCACCTCGGTGATAGTGTTTTCACTAGTGCCGAGCGTAAATCTTGGTGATAGAGTTGCCTCATTCAATAATTATTGTTTTAGGAAATCTTTATCACCATGGATTGGCTGAGTTCTTTACTAACCAACCCTGACTCCATTGCACACATCCTTTTGGTTTATTCCATTGTGATTGCGCTTGGAATGGGTTTGGGAAGAATCAAAGTTTTTGGCGTTTCGCTCGGCGTCACGTTTGTGCTGTTTGCCGGGCTGGCCCTTAACTACTTTGGCTTCCAAGTCAACGGTCAAGTTTTATCGTTTATTCGTGACTTCGGTCTTATCTTGTTTGTCTTTTTTATTGGCTTACAAGTGGGCCCCTCCTTTTTTGCCTCCTTTAAATCCGGCGGCATTATCCTCAATGGCTTAATGATTTTGGCCGTTTTATTGAGTTTAGTGGTCACGATTGTTCTTTACTTCATGTTTGCCGATACGTTGAGCCTGGCTCAAATGCTCGGTGTTCACTACGGTGCTGTGACCAATACGCCGGGCTTGGGTGCCACACAAGAAGCCCTTGCCTATATGGGCTACCAAGGTGAAGATATCGCCATTGCTTACGCCTGCTCCTACCCCTTAGGCGTTGTTGCAATCATTGGTACGGCTATCGTTTTGCGCCTGATTTTCCGCATTGACATGAAAGAAGAAGACCGTCACTGGGAAGAAGAAGAGCAAGCCAGTAACGCCGCTCCGATTTACTTCCATGTCACGGTTGCCAATCATGCATTGGAAAACCGTAGCATTCGAGACATTCGTCAATTTATCGGTCGCCCCTTCATCTGTTCTCGCATCATGCATGAAGGCGAGATTTCCAGCCCGACGGCAACCGCTGTTGTTCATGTCGGCGACAAAGTTCGTATTGTTTCTGCTGAAGAAAATAAGAGCGCTATCGTTGCGTTCTTTGGTGAGGAAGATACAGAAATTGACTTGGCAACGGAACACAGCCCCATTACGTCTCGTCGTATTGTGGTAACGCGTCCCGATGTCAACGGTATCTCCATTGCGGATTTGCACTTAAGCCACTATGACGGCATCAACATCACTCGTATCTACCGTGCCGGTATGCAGTTATTCCCCTATCAAAGCCTGCATATTCAAATGGGCGACCAACTCTACTGTGTGGGTCCAGAAAACTCTTTGGCTCGCTTAGAGGCACGCTTGGGTAACAAGATTAAGCACTTGGAACACCCCAACCTCATTGCCATCTTTATCGGTATCACGATTGGTATTTTGTTCGGTTCTTTACCGATCGTCATCCCGGGAATGCCCGTGCCGTTAAAGCTCGGTTTGGCCGGTGGCCCCTTGATCATTGCCATTTTGTTAGGTCGTTATGGGCCGACCTTTAAGTTGGTCACTTACACAACGTCTTCGGCCAATCTTATGGTACGAGAACTCGGTATTGCGCTCTTTCTAGCCAGTGTTGGGTTATCAGCCGGGACGAAGTTCGTTGATGCCTTGGTGGTGGGTAATGGGCCTTTATACGTTGTTTTGGGCCTCTTTGTGACCATCATTCCGTTGATTATCGTGGGTTGCATTGCACGTCACTACTTTAAGATCAACTACCATAGCATCGTAGGTCTTTTAGCCGGGGCAACAACGGATCCTCCCACTTTGGCCTACGCAGCAACCTTGTCTGAAAAAAATAGCTCGGCCGTGGCTTACTCAACGGTATACCCGCTTGCCATGTTCTTGCGCATTTTGACCGGTCAGTTAGTGCTACTCATCATGTGGAATTTCGTCACCATCTAACGGTACTGAAATTCTGACAAAAACCTCTCCATTATCGACACAATAATGGGGAGGTTTTCACATGTCCCCTTCTTACGTGTAAGATTGCAATTCGATCATTGGATTCAAATTAATTTAAGAGGTAATTGCCTTGAGTTTATTCGACAGCGCTCGTTTCCGTTTATCGGTTTCGCAAATCTCGGGTCTCCCGACCATGGAAGTCCCAGAAATCGCCTTTGCAGGCCGCTCTAACGCCGGTAAATCAACGACCATTAATGTTTTAACTCGTCAAGGACGTTTGGCATTTGCTTCCAAAACGCCGGGGCGTACGCAACTTATTAACTTCTTTTCGTTGACAAAGAAAAACGAAGAAGGCGGACGCACGCACGTGGCTGACCTCGTGGACTTACCGGGTTATGGCTTTGCTAAAGCTGCTGAACAAACGCGTAAAACGTGGTCTGAGCTCATCGGTGGTTATTTGGCTGATAGAAGTAACCTCACCGGCATTGTCATCGTTATGGATGCCCGCCGTCCCTTCATGCCGACCGACCAATGGGTTATTGATTTTTTAAGCACCCGCCCCGTTCGCCTGCACTTTTTGCTCAACAAAGCCGACCAACTCAATAACCAAGGCAAAAAAGATGCATTACGCCAAGCTCGCGAAGTGGCCAAACAAATGGGCCCTCACGTCACGGTGCAACTGTTCTCCGGATTAAAGCGTGAAGGCGTGGATGAATTACGAGAAACACTTTTGAAGTGGATTAATCGTGAAGAAATTTTAGACGTTGAGTAAAGATAAAAAAAGCATCGAAAACCTCGGTGCTTTTTTATTGTAACGGCTTCTTAATACCCACGAACCTTTCGTAGCTCTCTGCCCTCACGTTTAGTGGGACGTCCTTTAGTCGTGCGATCCATTGCGGGTTCTACAGCGAGCTTACGCATCTGTGCGTTTTGCTCTCTTCTCATACGCCCGGCTTCTGTTTCCATGTACATCAACTGAGCTGTTGCTGCTGGCCCTCGTTGAAGATTAAAGCCTGCCACGAGAACTTCATATATGTCTTCACCTCGGTGAATTTCGAGTCGATCGGACAATTTCACCTCTTTAGCGGGCTTTACACGCTCGCCATTGACGCGCACCCGTCCTAATTCAATCGCTTCTTGGGCAAGACTGCGAGTTTTAAAAAAGCGAGAGGCCCAAAGCCATTTATCGATTCGTTCGGAATTTAATTCAGCCATGTCTTGTTTATTTCTTTAAAAAGCATTTAAACGACGCACAGGCGTCTTTTCTAACAATTTAATGGATAGATATTACCAAAAGTCTAAAAACGCGATATAAGCGATTTTGATGCCACTTACGAAAAAAGGGAAAGTTCTAAGAACTCTCCCTTTCGCAAAAACTCAAGCTGCTGCTTAAGTTAATCGCTATTATTCAGCCTTGGCTTCCGTGGCTTCTTCAGCAACCGGAGCGGCCTTTTCGACCAATTCCATGTAAGCCATCGGAGCATTGTCACCAACGCGGAAACCCATCTTCAAAATACGGGTGTAGCCGCCGTTGCGGTTTGCAAAGCGCGGGCCGATTTCGTTAAAGAGCTTCGTAACCATTTCACGATCGCGCAAACGGGCAAAAGCCAAACGCTTGTTAGCAACGGTCGGTTCCTTACCCAACGTGATCATCGGTTCGACGACACGGCGCAATTCCTTGGCCTTGGGCAACGTGGTCTTGATAGCTTCGTGACGCAACAAAGAGTTCATCATGTTGCGGAGCATAGCGAGACGGTGAGCGCTGGTGCGATTTAACTTACGTAAACCATGACGGTGACGCATTTTTAATTTCCTTATAAATAGTTAGTCTATTGATTCCCAAAGAGAATCGTTATCCCATCTTCTTCTATCCAGACAAAGTCTGGCGGGCGGGTAACTGAGTCAGAGAGACTCAAGGGACGAGATTGTAACCTCTCGTCCCCGATTTAGCAAGTGCTAAAAAATTAGTGTTGGTCCAAACCGGCAGGCGGCCAGTTTTCCAACTTCATACCCAAGGTCAAACCGTGAGCAGCCAAAACTTCCTTGATTTCGTTCAAGGACTTACGGCCGAGGTTCGGGGTCTTGAGCAATTCGTTTTCCGTACGTTGAATCAAGTCACCGATGTAGAAGACTTGTTCACCCTTCAAGCAGTTGGCAGAACGGACCGTCAATTCGAGGTCGTCAACCGGACGCATGAGGATCGGATCGAGCGGCGGCGGATTGTTGACATCTTCTTCAACCGGGCTCTTACCGGCTTGTTCGCTCTTGATGGAACCAAAGACGGTCAATTGGTCTTGGAGGATGTGAACGGATTCACGCAAAGCTTGTTCCGGATCGATAGCACCGTTGGTTTCGATCGTCATCACCAACTTATCAAGGTCGGTACGTTGAGCCACACGAGCGGCGCTAACTTCGTAGGCCACGCGGCGGATCGGGCTAAAGGAAGCGTCCATGATGATACGACCGATCGTGGTCTTAGAGTAGTCATCACGGAAAGCACGCATGTCACCGGTTTGATAACCGCGGCCCTTTTCAACCTTAACTTGCATGTCAAGCTTACCGTTGACAGCCAAGTGAGCAATCACGTGATCCGGGTTAACAATGGTCACGTCATGCGGCAAATCGAAGTCAGCAGCCGTCACAACACCTTCAGAATTCTTATGCAACGTCAACGTGACTTCATCACGGCCTTCAAGCTTGAAGACAACGCCCTTCAAATTCAAAAGAATGTCAACAACGTCTTCTAAAACGCCATCGATTTGAGAGTATTCATGTACAACGCCGCTGATTTGAGCTTCAGTGGGAGCATAGCCGACCATGCTGGCGAGCAAAATGCGACGCAAAGCATTGCCTAACGTATGACCGTAACCGCGTTCAAACGGTTCGAGCGTAACAACAGCGAGATTGGGATTATTTTCATCGACCACAGCTTCGATGGTGGTCGGCTTCAACAAGGTGGTGTTGGCCATTTTTTGTGACTGTCCTTTCAATACCCTCGGCTCGTTACACCGATAAGGCTGATGGATGGTCTGGGGCTTAAAGGAAACAATGCGACCGGTGCCCCAAAACGGACCGATCGCACTGAGATTGTATCAGGATTAAAAGCGATTCGCGCACTACACGAATCGCTTTCATCAACCCGATTAACGAGAGTAAAGTTCGATAACCAAAGACTCGTTGATGTCTTGAGCGATTTCATCGCGGGCCGGAACAGCCTTGAAGACGCCTTCAAACTTCTTAGCGTCAACAGAAACCCAAGCCGGGAAACCGATTTGAGCGGCGAGTTCCAAAGACTCAGAAATACGAGCTTGCTTTTGGGACTTTTCTCGAATGGAGATAACATCACCGGCCTTGACACGGTAGGAAGGAATATTGACCTTATTACCGTTAACCAAAATGGCGCAGTGGCTCACCAATTGGCGAGCTTCAGCACGGGTAGAACCAAAACCCATGCGGTAAACAACGTTGTCCAAACGGCTTTCGAGCAAAGCAAGGAGCAATTCGCCCGTGTTGCCCTTCATGCGTTCAGCTTCGGCGAAGTAACGACGGAATTGACGTTCGAGAACGCCATAAATGCGCTTAACCTTTTGCTTTTCGCGCAATTGGTTAGCGTAGTCCGACTGACGAGCACCGGAAGTCTTACCGTGCTGGCCCGGTTTGGTGATCGTGTCGGTACCCTTGCCAACTTTGCTGGCCAAGGAGCGACGCGCGCTCTTCAAATTAAGGTCACAACCCTCGCGGCGCGCGAGCTTGAGTTTGGGACCGGTATATCGTGCCATTTAATATGCCTCTCTTATCCTGTGAACGTGTCACATTCAGTCTGCCTATCCTCATAGGCGGACGCGGGATTAGAAAAAATTAGACGCGACGACGCTTGGACGGACGCACACCGTTGTGAGGAACGGGGGTCACGTCTTGAATCGACGTCACACGAATGCCAAGCGCATTGAGCGCACGCACGCTAGATTCACGGCCGGGGCCGGGACCCATGATGCGAACTTCGACATTCTTTAAACCATATTCGAGAGCTTGACGACCAGCTTGTTCGGCGGCGACTTGCGCGGCGAACGGCGTGGACTTACGAGAGCCCTTGAAACCTTGGGCGCCAGAAGACGACGCAGCGATAGCGTTGCCTTGGCGATCGGTGATCGTGATGATCGTGTTATTGAAGGAAGCGTGAACGTGCGCGATACCTTCCGTAACGACCTTCTTCACCTTCTTGCGAGCACGTTGCTGAGCAACTTGCTGACTGCTAGGAGATTTGCCAGCCATTGTTATCCTTTATTACTTCTTAAGTGCGACGCCAGCCTTCTTCGGGCCCTTACGCGTACGAGCATTCGTACGAGTACGTTGACCACGGACGGGCAAGCCGCGACGATGACGCATACCACGATAAGTGCCTAAGTCGATAAGGCGCTTAATCGAGAGTTGAACTTCGCGACGCAAGTCACCTTCAACGGTGTACTTAGCGATCGCATCACGAATTCGTTCGAGTTCGGCGTCGGTGAGATCTTTAATTTTCTTGGTGTATTCCACGCCAACTTCAGCGAGAATATCGCGAGCGCGAGAACGGCCGATGCCATAAATGGCAGTCAAACCGATTTCGGCGTGTTGGTTCGGCGGAATATTAATACCGGCAATACGAGCCATCTTTTACCTCTTTAGCCTTGACGCTGTTTGTGACGCGGATCAGCACAGATCACACGAACAACGCCCTTGCGCTTAATGATCTTGCACTTGCGGCACATTTTTTTGACCGAAGCGTTAACCTTCATTGTTTTCTCCAACCGTGTTAGTCACGGATTATGCTGTCCACACGACAGGAAGTTCAGGATAGTACACCCTTTTTCCCGACTCGGCAAGTTTTTTCAACAACGTAGTGCATCATTGAACACAAAACCGAGACAAAAATGTGAAGTGGAGAATCTCCACATTCACACTTTTGCGTGTCCTTGAGGCCTGAAGTATGGCCTCAAGAGGACGATTTGTTTTTCAATCTAACGGATTAAATACCCGTCGGACCAAAGCCCTTGAAGTTAGTCTTCTTGAGCAAATTCTCATATTGTTGCGACATCATGTACGCTTGCACTTGGCTCATGAAGTCCATCGTCACAACAACCACGATCAATAATGACGTACCGCCAAAATAGAACGGGACATTGAAACGAATATTCAAAAATTCAGGAACCAAACAAACGAACGTCAAGTAAATCGCACCGCCAAGCGTCAAACGCAATAACACCTTATCGATGTAGCGAGACGTTTGTTCGCCGGGGCGAATTCCAGGGACGAACGCACCACTCTTTTTCAAGTTCTCTGCCGTTTCCTTCGGATTGAAAACCAATGCCGTATAGAAGTAAGCAAAGAACACAATCAACGCAGCATAAAGCAACGTGTAAAGCGGTTGACCCGGAGACAAGGCAGCTGCCAAGTCACGGATCCAACGGGTTGAGTCACCCGAGGTGAACCAGCCGGCTAACGTAGCCGGGAACAAAATCAAGGATGAAGCAAAAATCGGAGGAATAACACCCGACATGTTCATCTTGAGCGGCAAGTAAGAGGTTTGACCACCGTAGAAGCGGTTACCAACTTGACGCTTAGCATAGTTCACAGTGATACGACGTTGACCGCGTTCGATAAAGACCACGAAGGCCGTAACGACAGCGACAATGGCGATCACGAAAATGGCAGATAAGGGGCTGATAGCACCGGAGCTGACCAATTGGAATAAACCAGAGACAGCAGCAGGCAAACCCGCAACGATACCGGCGAAAATGATAATCGAGATACCGTTACCCAAACCGCGTTCGGTGATTTGTTCACCGAGCCACATTAAGAACATCGTACCCGTCACCAAGGAGACGATCGTCGTGAATTGGAACATAAAGCCAGGATTCAAAACGAGGCCAGGTTGGCTTTCGAGTGCGACAGCGATACCAAACGCTTGGAAAATACCCAATGCCAACGTGCCGTAGCGCGTGTATTGAGTGATCTTACGACGTCCAGCTTCGCCTTCTTTACGCAAGCTTTCAAGCGAAGGAAGCACGTAGGACAACATCTGCATAATAATAGATGCAGAGATGTACGGCATGATCCCTAACGCAAACACTGAGAAGCGCGATAAAGCGCCCCCAGAGAACATATTAAAAAGACCGAGGATGCCACCTTGTTGCTCGTTAAAGAGCTTGGTCAACATCTCGGGGTCGATACCGGGCACCGGCACGTGAGCGCCGATGCGGTATACGACTAAGGCAAGCAACAGGAAGATAATGCGACGTTTAAGGTCGCCGTACTTACTGCCGCTTGCTTGGTTGGAACTAGGGCTAGTCGCCACGTTGTTCCTCCTAATACGCTAATTACTCTTCCACAGAGCCACCGGCGGCTTCGATAGCAGCCTTGGCACCCTTGGTAGCACGCACACCGCGCAACACGACCTTGCGGGAGATTTCACCCGAAAGAATCACGCGAGCGGACATAGCGAGCGGAGAGACGATATTGGCGCTCTTTAAAACGTCCAAATCGATTTCTTCCACAGACAAGCCTTGGAGTTCGTTCAAACGAACTTCTTCACAGAAGCGACGCGTCAAAGACGTGAAGCCGCGCTTCGGAAGGCGACGATGGAGCGGCATTTGACCGCCTTCGAAACCAACCTTGTGGAAACCACCAGCGCGAGACTTTTGGCCCTTGTGGCCACGGCCTGCGGTCTTACCCCAGCCGGAACCAACACCGCGACCGACGCGGTGACGAGCGCTCTTAGAACCCTCTGCAGGTTGCAAAGTATTTAATTGCATCATCTACCCCTATTACTCGGCACGCACTAAGTACGCAACCTTGGTGATCATGCCACGAACGGCCGGCGTGTCTTCGAGTTCACGCGTTTGATTGATCTTGGACAAGCCTAAGCCACGCAACGTAGCGCGGTGATCAGCATTCGTGCCGATCGGGCTCTTCACCAACGTAACTTTAATGGTCTTCTTTGCCATCTCGATACTCTCCCGGGATTAACCCAAAATTTCTTCGACCGTCTTACCGCGCTTGGCAGCAATTTCAGCCGGAGAACGAAGGGATTCGAGGGCGTTCAACGTTGCACGAACCATGTTGTAGGGATTCGTAGAACCGTGAGCCTTAGCCACGATATTGCGAACGCCCATTGCGTCAAACACAGCACGCATCGGACCACCGGCGATGATACCGGTACCTTCCGAAGCCGGAAGCAACATCACGCGAGCAGCACCGTGGTGACCTTCAACAGCGTGGTAAATCGTTCCGTTGTTAAGCGGAATCTTTTCCATGCTGTGACGAGCACGTTCCATTGCCTTTTGAACAGCAGCCGGAACTTCACGGCTCTTACCCGTACCCATGCCAATGCGGCCGTCGCCGTCACCAACCACCGTAAGAGCGGCGAAAGCCATAATGCGGCCACCCTTAACAACCTTGGTAACGCGGTTAACCGCAATCATATTTTCACGCATGCCGTCGTCGATAGCGTCGACAGCCGCATTCTTTCCTTGAGCCTTAGCCATAAGTCCCTCTTAGAACTTCAAGCCAGCTTCACGCGCGGCTTGAGCCAACGCAGCGATGCGGCCATGAAAACGGTAACCAGAACGGTCAAATGCACACGTTTCGATGCCGGCGGCCTTAGCCTTTTCAGCCAAACGCGTACCAATCAACTTAGCGGCATTAACGTTGCCACCACGACCTTGTTCGTTTGCCAATTGAGCGCGAACTTCGGGTTCAACAGTCGAGGCCGAAACCAAGACGCGACCACCGTCAGCGCTGATAATGCTGGCGTAGATGTGCAAGTTCGTACGATAAACCGTCAAGCGGTCCATCTTTTGCATCTTAATACGAGCACGCGTAGCACGTGCACGACGCAGACGACTTTCTTTCTTATCGATCATTTCAGTCTCCGCCCCGATTACTTCTTCTTCGTTTCCTTGATCACGACGTGTTCGTCAGCGTAACGAACGCCCTTGCCCTTGTAGGGTTCCGGCGGACGATAGCCACGAATGACAGCAGCGGTTTGACCCACTTTTTGCTTGTCAGCGCCCTTGATCACGATTTCCGTTTGACTCGGGGTTTCAGCCTTCACACCAGCCGGCATCTTGTGCACGACAGGATGAGAGAAGCCAAGCGACAAATTCAACGTGTCACCACTGGCTTGAGCACGGAAGCCCACGCCAATCAAAGTCAACTTCTTTTCGAAGCCAACGCTGACACCCACGTTCATGTCGTTGATCAATGCACGCATCGTACCGGAAGCAGCGTTAGCTTCGCGGCTGCTGTCAACAGCTTCAAAGTGCAAATGATCACCGTCTTGCTTGATAGCCACCAAGGCGTTGAGCTTCAAGCTCAATTCACCCTTCGGACCCTTCATCGTGATCGTGTCGGCCGTCATCTTGCATTCGACGCCCTTAGCAATGATCACCGGGTTCTTAGCGATTCGCGACATTTTCTATCCTCCTCGCTTATTAGGCCACGTAGCAAATGACTTCGCCACCGATGCCAGCTTCACGAGCCTTACGATCGGTCATCACACCCTTCGGCGTAGAAACGATCGCAACACCCAAGCCATTCATCACTTGCGGAATCGTTTGGTGGTTCTTGTAAACACGGAGGCCCGGACGAGAAACGCGTTCAAGGCGTTCGATAACGGGGCGACCAGCGTAATACTTCAAACCAACGTGTAATTCAGTCTTACCGTTGTTAGCAACAACCGTAAAACCATCAATGTATCCTTCATCCTTCAAGACTTGGGCGATAGCCACCTTCAGCTTGGAGGAGGGCATAACCACTTCCGTCTTGTCGACAGTTTGACCGTTACGAATACGGGTCAACATATCGGCGATCGGATCACTCATGCTCATGATAATCTCCTCGCTTACCAGCTAGCCTTGATGAGGCCAGGAATATCACCGCGCATTGCGGCTTCACGGATCTTACCGCGAGCTAAGCCGAATTTGCGGAACGTGCCACGGGGACGACCCGTCAAACCGCAGCGGTTACGCATACGGCAGGGGCTTGCGTCACGGGGCAACAATTGTAATTGTTGACGTGCTTCCATCTTTTCTTCAAAAGAAGCGGAAGCGTCGTTAATAACTGCCTTCAAGGCAGCGCGCTTTTCAGCGAACTTGGCGACCGTAGCGGCGCGCTTCAAGTCGCGGTTAATCAGTGCGAGTTTAGCCAATTCACACCTCGATTAATTGCGGAACGGAAAGCGGAAAGCAGCGAGGAGAGCCTTAGCTTCTTCGTCGGTTTTCGCAGTCGTCGTGATAGAAATATTCATCCCACGGATCTTATCGATCTTATCGTATTCGATTTCGGGGAAGATGATTTGTTCTTTAAGACCGATGTTGTAGTTGCCACGGCCGTCGAAAGAGCGACCAGAGACACCACGGAAGTCACGAACACGCGGGAAAGCGATCGTAACCAAGCGGTCCAAGAATTCATACATGCGTTCGCCACGCAAGGTCACCATACAACCGATGGGCATGTTTTCGCGAATCTTAAAGTTAGCGATAGCCTTACGGGTCTTGGTAACAACCGGCTTTTGACCAGCAATCTTCGTGAGATCAGCAACAGCGTTGTCGATCAACTTCTTATCGTTAACCGCTTCGCCGATACCCATGTTCAACGTGATCTTCGTGATACGAGGAACTTGCATCGTGGTCTTGTAACCGAACTTCTTGGTGAGTTCGGCAACAATGGCTTCACGGTAGAGAGTTTGGAAACGAGACATTATCGATTTACCCTCTATTAAGCCTTAGCGCCAACAACACTGTTGTCGCTCTTAAACACGCGAACCTTCTTACCGTCGATTTCCTTGAAACCAACGCGTTCGCCCTTACCAGTAGCCGGATTCACGAGCATGACGTTAGATTGATCGATCGGCATAACCTTGTTTTCGATGCCACCGGCCGTACCCATCATGGGGTTCGGACGACGGTGCTTCTTAACAACATTAATGCCTTCAACCGTCACGTGACGATCGTCAACGCGGGAGAGCACGGTACCGCGCTTGCCCTTGTCTCGGCCGGTGATAACGATAACTTCGTCACCTTTACGGATGCGTTGCATCGCGCGTCTCCTTACAAAACTTCCGGAGCCAAAGACACGATCTTCATGAATTGTTCCGTACGCAATTCACGCGTAACCGGTCCGAAGATACGAGTGCCAATCGGCTCAAGCTTAGAATTAAGTAACACAGCGGCGTTACCATCGAAAGAGATGGAGGAACCGTCAGCACGACGAACGCCCTTGGCGGTGCGAACTACAACAGCGTTGTAAACTTCACCCTTCTTGACGCGGCCACGCGGAGCAGCTTCCTTAACCGTCACTTTGATGACATCACCAATGTTGGCGTAGCGGCGCTTAGAACCGCCCAACACCTTGATACACATCACCGAACGAGCGCCCGTGTTATCGGCCACGTCCAGTTTGGTTTGCATCTGAATCATGATTTCCTATTTCCCAACTTATTCCGCTATGCGGATAGTATTGGTCCCGTAATTGGGAGGAAGCACAATACCCTTGCTTCGCTGAAGCCCGGATTTCCGGGGTGCTAGGCAAAAATATTGCACCTGACAAAACAGTTGAGGCTAACTCGTGAGAGTTAACCTCAACCACGAAGCCGCAAGTATATCTAAGAAAAAGAAAACTTGCAAGCCTTTTTTTGAATTAGATGATTTCGGCCTTCTTCAAAACCTTCGTCACCGTCCAAGACTTGGTCTTGGAAACCGGACGCGTTTCGGAGATTTCAACCGTATCACCTTCCATCAAATCGTTAGCTTCGGTATGAGCGTGGTATTTCTTAGAAACAACCACGAACTTGCCGTACAACGGATGCTTAACTTTACGTTCAACCAAGACCGTAACCGTCTTTTGCATCTTGTTGCTGACAACTTTACCAACTAACGTACGAGTTAACGTCGTTTTTTGAGTTTCTTGCATCATTTCGAGGCCGCCTTTTGAGCGAGAATCGTGCGAACGCGGGCGATTTCTCGACGCGTCGTGCGCAACTGATTCGTGTTTTGAAGTTGTTGCGTACCGTGTTGCATGCGTAACTTAAAGTGAGCATGCATCAAGTCAGCCAATTCCTTCTTAAGCGCAGCCTCATCCATGGCGCGCAATTCTTTTGCGTTCATTGCCGTCTCTCCTTACATACCGATTTGGCGGACAACAAACGTGGTCTTGATCGGCAACTTGGCAGCTGCGAGAGCGAAAGCTTCGCGAGCCAAGGCTTCATCAACCCCGTCCATTTCATAAAGCACACGGCCCGGTTGCACTAAGGCCACCCAGTATTCCGGATTACCCTTACCGTTACCCATACGGACTTCGGCAGGCTTTTCGGAAATGGGCTTGTCCGGGAACACGCGGATCCAAACGCGACCACCACGCTTAATATGGCGCGTGATAGCACGACGAGCGGCTTCGATTTGGCGAGCCGTAAGACGGCCGCGTTCGAGAGCCTTAAGACCAAATTCACCGAAGGAAACGTTGGCACCACGCGTGGCTAAACCGTAGTTACGGCCCTTTTGATCCTTGCGGTACTTGCGTCGATTAGGTTGCAACATCGCTTATTCTCCGTCTTTAGAAGCAGCCGGGGCAGCCTTCTTAGCACGACGAACCGGCTTCTTATCAGCCTTTTCGCCGTCAGCGGCACCAGCTTCGTTCGTCACAGCCTTACGCGTGCGGCGAGCGGCCGGCTTACCAGCGCGGTCACCAGCAGGGCGGCGAGAGCGACGATCTTCACGTTCGTTCTTTTCTTGAGCTTGCGTGTCTTCGGCATAGCCGTCGCCACGGTAAACCCAAACCTTAACACCGATAATACCGTACGTCGTATTGGCTTCAGAGAAACCGTAATCGATGTTGGCGCGCAACGTATGAAGCGGCACGCGACCTTCACGATACCATTCCGTACGAGCGATTTCAGCACCGTTCAAACGACCAGCGGACATGATCTTGATACCTTGAGCGCCCAAACGCATAGCGTTTTGCATAGCGCGCTTCATGGCACGGCGGAACATCACACGCTTTTCGAGTTGTTGCGTGATGCTGTCAGCGATCAATTGAGCGTCGAGTTCAGGACGACGAACTTCTTCGATGTTGACGTGAACAGGCACGCCCATCATCTTTTGAACTTCGTTCTTCAAAACTTCGATGTCTTGACCTTGCTTACCGATCACAACACCCGGACGGGCGGAGAAAATCGTAATACGAGCGTTCTTAGCAGGACGTTCGATCAAGATACGGCTAACAGAAGCGTTCTTCAACTTCTTTTGCAAGAAGCTACGAACCTTCAAGTCTTCGCCCAACGTACGGGCGAAATCACGGCCTTCCGCGTACCAACGCGAGGTCCAGTCACGCGTCACAGGGAGACGGAAGCCGGTGGGGTTAATTTTTTGTCCCATAATTCACCTATATTACTTGTCACCAACAGACACGTAGATGTGGCAGGTTTGCTTGTTAATACGCGTACCACGACCCTTAGCGCGAGCGCCGAAGCGACGCAACGTCGTAGCCTTTTCCACGTAGATCTTCGTCACGCGCAAATCGTCGATATCAGCGCCGTCGTTGTGTTCGGCGTTAGCGATAGCAGACTCAAGTGCCTTCTTAATGATGACGGCAGCTTTCTTTTGCGTGAACGTAAGAATGTTCAAAGCCTTATCCACGGGCTTACCGCGGACGAGGTCGGCGACCAAGCGGCCCTTTTGAGCCGAGAGACGTACGCCACGAACAATAGCAGAGGTTTCCATTATCTAACTCCTACTAGTTATTTCTTGTCGGACGCGTGACCCTTAAACGTACGGGTCAAAGCGAATTCGCCCAACTTGTGGCCGACCATGTTTTCATTAACGTACACCGGGACGTGTTGACGGCCATTGTGGACGGCAATCGTCAAACCGATGAACTCAGGAAGAATCGTAGAACGACGAGACCAGGTCTTGACCGGACGCTTGTCACGGCCAGCTTGGGCGGCTTCCACTTTCTTCATCAAGTGCCCATCAACAAACGGGCCTTTCTTTAAGGAACGAGACATTCTAGGCCCCCTTATTTACGGTTTCGGCGCGAAACGATCATAGAATCGGTGCGCTTGTTGTTACGAGTACGGTAACCCTTGGTGAGTTGACCCCAAGGCGTAACCGGAGCACGACCCGTGCCAGTACGGCCTTCACCACCACCGTGCGGGTGATCCACCGGGTTCATGGCAACGCCACGGACCGTCGGACGAACACCACGCCAGCGCTTAGCACCAGCCTTACCGAGTTCGCGCAAACTGTTCTCTTCATTGCCAACCATACCGATCGTGGCGCGGCATTCGATGTGGATCAAACGCACTTCGCCAGAGCGCATACGAACTTGAGCGTATTCGCCTTCACGAGCGATCAATTGAGCAAAAGCACCAGCGGAGCGGACCAATTGGGCGCCCTTACCCGGCTTCATTTCGATACAGTGAATCGTAGAACCGATGGGGATGTTACGCAAAGGAAGCGTGTTACCCACTTTGATCGGAGCTTCTTGACCATTCATCAATTCGGCGCCAACCGTCAAGCCCTTCGGGGCAATGATGTAGCGACGTTCGCCGTCGGCGTAGAGCACGAGAGCGATGTGAGCGGAACGGTTCGGATCGTATTCGATGCGTTCAACGCGAGCAGCGATACCATCCTTGTTACGCTTAAAGTCAATAATACGATAAGCCTTCTTGTGGCCACCACCCTTATGACGGCAGGTGATGTGACCATTGTTGTTACGGCCAGAAGAACGGTTCTTCTTTTCGAGAAGAGCAGCAAAGGGCTTACCCTTGTGCAATTCGGCGTTAACAACCTTAACAGCATGACGACGACCGGCCGACGTCGGTTTCAATTTGACGAGAGCCATTACTTCACCTCTGCGAAGTTAATTTCTTGACCAGACTTCAAGGTCACGTAAGCCTTACGCTTGTCGCTGTGCTTACCGGCGAAGCGACCGAAACGGGCCGTCTTACCCTTGATGTTGACCATTTGAACGCTGTCAACTTGCACCTTGAAGAGCAATTCAACAGCAGCCTTGACTTCTTGCTTGGTGGCATCGGCAACAACGTGGAAAACCACTTGGCCGTTCTTTTCGCCAACCATCGTGCTCTTTTCAGAGACGACCGGAGCAAGGAGCACCTTCATTAAACGATCTTGGCTCATCATCCCCACATCTCCTCAAGCTGAGCGATAGCGTCCTTCGTCACCACGATCTTCTTGTAGAAAATCAAGGAGAGCGGATCAGCATAACGCGGCATAACCACCAACACGTTCTTCAAGTTGCGAGAAGCCAAATAGAGGTTTTCGTCAACTTCCTTGGTGATAATCATGGCCGATTCCAAGCCCATAGCCTTCAATTTTTGAGCAAAAGCCTTGGTCTTCGGCGTTTCAGCGCTGATAGAGTCAACAACAACCAAGCGACCGTCAGCAACCAACTTCGAGTAGATCGAAGCCATGGCAGCGCGGAACATCTTCTTGTTGACCTTTTGGCTGAAGTTTTCATTCGGAGTGTTCGGGAAAGCACGACCACCACCACGCCACACGGGGGAGGAAGTCATACCACTACGAGCGCGGCCCGTACCCTTTTGACGCCAGGGTTTCTTGGTCGAATGATGAACGTTAGCACGCGTCAATTGAGCGCGGGTGCCTTGACGTTCGTTAGCTTGATAAGCCACCACGATTTGGTGAACCAAAGCTTCATTGTATTCACGACCAAACACGGCGTCGGAAGCTGCCAACTTGGCAGATTCATTACCTTGTTCGTTCAGGACATTGAGTTCCATTGATTGCTCCTTAAGCCTTCACAGCCGGACGGACGATAATCTTACCGCCCTTGGCACCGGGGACTGCACCGCGAACAAGCAACAATTGACGTTCGACGTCAATACGAGCCACCACGAGGTTTTGCGTCGTGCGTTGCACGTCGCCCAAGTGGCCAGCCATACGCTTGCCCGGGAAAACACGACCCGGATCTTGACGATTACCGATAGAACCAGGTGCACGAGTCGTCACGGAGTTACCGTGGCTAGCACGGTTGGACGAGAAGTGGTGACGCTTGATGGCGCCAGCAAAACCCTTACCGATCGTGACACCGGTCACGTCGACCTTTTGGCCAGCCGTGAACATTTCCACGGACAACGTGGAACCCACCGTCAAATTGGCGAGAGCGTCAGCTTCGATATGGAACTCTTTGAGCATTTCACCAGCTTCGACACCAGCCTTAGCATAGTGACCGGCAAGCGGCTTGCTCACACGAGACGGCTTCTTAGAGCCGAATGCGACTTGAATGGCATTGTAGCCGTCGTTTTCTTCCGTCTTCACTTGCGTGATACGGTTACCAGCCATGTCGAGCACCGTAACGGGAATGGATTCACCATCCTCGGTAAAGATGCGCGTCATGCCGATCTTACGACCAACTAAGCCGAGTTTTTCACTCATTGTTATCTCCACCCCGGCTACGATTGGCCGGGACCATTTTTTAAGAAAGATCGTCAGAAAAATCTCTATTAATTTTTCTTAACGAGAAAGGCGCGATTGTACCTTGCAATTAAAAACCTTGCAAGTCAAAAGCAAAAAATTATTGTACCTTGATTTCGACGTCCACGCCGGCAGCCAAATCCAACTTCATCAAAGCGTCAACCGTCTTATCGGTCGGATCGATGATGTCCATCAAACGTTGATGCGTACGGATTTCGAATTGGTCACGACTCGTCTTGTTGACGTGCGGGGAACGCAAAATGTCGAAACGTTGGATGCGAGTGGGAAGAGGAACAGGACCGCGAACCACAGCGCCCGTGCGCTTGGCCGTGTCAACGATTTCTTGAGCTGATTGATCAATCAACTTGTAATCAAACGCCTTAAGGCGAATACGAATGCGTTGAGATTGCATTTCGATTTTTCCTTATAAAAGAACACTAAAGAACAATAGAGGACGCCGAGTATAACCCCGCGTCCTCTATTTGTCAAATAAATCTCAGTAGTTAGCTGAAATATTATTCGAGGATCTTGGCAACCACGCCGGCACCAACCGTACGACCACCTTCACGAACGGCGAAACGCAAGCCTTCGTTCATAGCGATCGGAGCGATCAATTGAACCGTCATTTGGATGTTATCGCCAGGCATCACCATTTCGACGCCTTCCGGC